>ENA-OURZ01001763-OURZ01001763.1-human-gut-metagenome-genome-assembly--contig:-NODE-1763-length-22612-cov-12.807111_pt1 | contig 22612 bp, 15 predicted proteins | sample MGYA00242073_ERZ509195 | MGnify/ENA primary metagenome ERZ509195 (study PRJEB26280, sample SAMEA2338837) | human gut metagenome | biome: human gut; feature: human-associated habitat; material: faeces...
TCGATCATGGCGTTCCAGCGCTGCTCGCGGACGTTCTTGTCGTCGGTGTCCATGGCGGCCTTGGCCTCGTCCATGAAGTCGGCGGTGATCTTGTTGAACAGCTCGTAGTTGAAGTCGGCGTGGGGATAGTCGAACTTGGGCTTGCCGATCTCCTGCACCATCTGATTGATGAGGGCGATCTGCTTCTGGTTCTCCTCGTGGGCCTGCTTGATGGCCTCGAACATGACATCGTTGGGCACCTCGTTGGCGCCGGCCTCGATCATGACGACCTTCTTGCCGGTGGAGACGACGGTCACGTCCAGATCGCTGACCTTGCGCTGCTCGCTGTCGGGGTTGAAGACCAGCTTGCCGTCCACCAGGCCCACCTTCAGGGCGGCCACGGGGCCGTTCCAGGGAATGTCGGAGATGGCCAGGGCGGCGGAGGTGCCGATCAGCGCGGCGATCTCGGGGGAGCAGTCGTGGTCCACGGCCATGACGGTGCACATGACGGACACGTCGTTGCGGAAGTCATAGGGGAACAGGGGGCGGATGGGGCGGTCGATGACGCGGGAGGTCAGGATGCCCTTCTCGCCGGGACGGCCCTCGCGGCGGTTGAAGCTGCCGGGAATACGGCCCACGGCGTACATCTTCTCCTCGAAGTCCACGGACAGGGGGAAGAAGTCGATGCCGTCGCGGGGACGGGGGGCGGCGGTGACGCAGCAGAGGACGCGGGTGTCGCCATAGCCCACCATGACGGCGGCGTTGGCAAGCTCGGCCAGCTTGCCGACCTCCAGCGTCAGGGGACGGCCGGCCAGGTCCATGGTGTATTTGTGATAGTGGGGGAACTGGCGCTTGGTGATGATCGTTGACATATCGTTTCTCCTTTTTTGTGAAATGGCATTCTGCCCGCGACCTATCGCCGTTAGCACTTGAAAACGCTCCGAAACCCTGAATTTCGGCGCATTTTCAACTGCTAATGGTCAATTTGTACACGGCGCAGAATGTGAAAGAAGGGTGATGCGCAAGCGCACATCACCCTGTTTCAACTTACTTACGCAGACCCAGCTTGGCGATCAGGGCACGATAACGCTCGATGTCCTTCTTGGCCAGGTAGTCCAGCAGACGACGGCGCTTACCGATCATCATCTGCATACCGCGGCGGCTGTGGAAGTCATGGGGATGGACCTTCAGGTGCGCGGTCAGCTGGTTGATACGCTCGGTGAGAATGGCCACCTGGACCTCGGGGGAGCCGGTGTCGGTCTCGTGGGTGCGATTGGCCTCGATGATAGAGGTCTTCTGGTCTTTCAGCATCATGGTTGTGTTTCCACCTTTCTTGAAATACGCCCGCAGCCTGGGCCGTGGGAGAGATGGAACGCTCCGCAGGGCTAAGGCAGGGGTCGGACGCGCTTAGCGCGTACTTTGAGATGATACCACAGAAAATCACCGTTGTAAAGTGGTTTTTGCGGCATTTCCGGGGATTTTTACGCCGTTACCTGAATGGCGGCCACGGGACAGCTGTCCGCCGCCTCCTGCACGCCGATCTTCTGCGCGTCCGGGATAGGGTCCACCGTCACCCGGGCGGGCTCGCCGCTGTTCAGCGCAAACACCTCCGGGCACAGTCCCGCGCACAGTCCGCACTGGATGCACGCCTTCTCCAACACCATTGCCTGCATGGAACACACCTCCTTTTGATTGATGGAAGTATTTTCCCCGGTTTGCGGCGGGGTTATTCAGCTCTCCGTGATGTGCCGGGCAAAGGCCGCCGCCTGCGCCTCGATGCCCGGCAGCTTCACAAGGCTGCCGCGCTCATTGGCCGTTTCCAGCAGGGAGAAGCGGGGCGGGAGATAGAAGGACTTGTTCATATTCAGGGCGGAGATCAGCTGGCGGGCCAGCAGATCTCCGCCGGAGTAGCCGGAGACGATCAGGCCGAAGATCCGCTTGTCGTACATACGGGTCTGGCGGAACAGGGCCGTGAGCCGGTTGACACAGGCGGTCAGATTGGCAGCCAGGGCGTCGTTGTAGTTGGCGCAGAGCATGACCAGAGCGTCGCATTTCCGCACGGCGGGATAGACCTCGTCCACCATGGGGCCGCCGTAGAAGCAGCCGCCCTGCTCGCCGAAGTGGAGACAGGCGGTATAGCTGCACCCGTTGCAGTCGGCCATGGTGCCGTTGCGGAGGCAGATCTCCTGCACGCCGAGGTCCGACGGAAGACCGGCCTTCACCAGCTCCCACAGGGCCAGGGTGTTGGACGTGGCGCGCTGGGAGGCGTGGAGAGCCAGCACATGGCGGATGGGGGCGGGCTTTTCCCAGCCGTCCAGGCGGGAGAGCAGCTCCGCCACGGCGGCATGGAAGGCCGTGACCTCGTCGGTACCGCCGATCTGGGCCTGGGTGCGGAAATTCCGCAGGGAACCGGTGGCCTCCACCAGCGGGCGGCCGAGGAAGCCGCAGCCCGCCTGGTTGGCGGCGAAGACCATGTCCCGGGCCACATCCTTGGTGTAGAACTCGCCCACGCCGGTGACGATGCACGCGCCGATACTGTCGGAGAGCAGGTCCGTGCTGCGGCGCAGGCGGGAGAGCATACGGTAATAGGCCATATTGCAGCCGCCCTCGTCCAGCGCCACAGCGAACAGCAGACGGCGGCCGGCCAGGTCCTCCAGCCCGTCATCGGGGTCGCGGATATCGCTGCCCGGGGGCAGCAGGGGCACCAGCAGGTCCCGCAGGGCGGGGCTGCGGTCGTTTTCGGGGAGCAGAACGGTGAGCATGGCGGATACCTCCGTTATTCTATGGCGTTCAGCTTGGCGCGGGTGTCGTCGATACGCTTTTGCAGGGCAGGCGGCAGGGTCAGCGCCTCCGTCTCGATGCCGGCGGGGGTCAGACGATTGCGGCATCCCATGAACACCTGGCCGTCGTAGACGGAGGAATAATGCCACTGCCCCCGCAGCAGGGCCAGCAGGCTCAGCGCGCCGGAGGACAGGGCCGGGGCCACATAGGGCTTGTAGCCCAGCTTACGCATCTCCAGATTGGCGTGGGCCACCTTCTCCGTCAACTCACGGGAGAGGGCGTCGTCGTAGTGCGCAATGGAGTTGGCCAGCACCAGGTCCTCGCCGTGGGGGCCGAAGGCGCGGCCCTCGGTAAGGTAGGACGCGAAGCGGGGGTCCCTCCGGGCGTAGTACAGGGCGCGGGCGTGCATAACGCCCAGGCCGAAGCCCCGGACCTGGGCCGGGGACAGGCCGCTTTCACACAGGACGGCACGGCAGAGTGGGTCCACCGGATCGCTGACCACGCAGAACAGGCCCCTGTACCGCCTGTCCCGGGCCATACGGGCGTAGACGGACACCAGCTCCCGGTTCAGGCCGTACTGGGCCATGCGGACATCCCCCGCCGTAACGGAGGTATCCGGGATCATCCGGGAGGCGCAGAACAGGAACACGTCGCCGTCGAACAGCTGCTCCGGCGCGATGATGTCCACCGGGGGCAGCGCCGCACCGTCCGGGGACTGTATCTGGTTCAGCTCGAACTCCCAGCGGTCGGAGACGCCGGGGCGCACGTCGCAGATGCCGATGGAGCCTATCACGTCGCCGCCCATGAGCCGCAGGCCCATCAACAGCGTGCTGCCCACATCGCCCAGGGCCAGCAGGGTGACGCGGCACTTAGACGGGATGCGCGGCAGGTTGGTATCGTTGAGATCGATCATAGTAGCTTCTCCTGTTTCTATCTTTTTGCCTCCGGCGGGGTGCTGACGCGCAAATTTCACGCCACGGCAGGCCCCCTGAGGAGCAGAGAATGTGCCGGATTTTGCGTCCTGCCGATGACGAGGCGGCGCCGCACAGTCTTGATAAGGGTTCAGATTTTGTGTCAAGACGAGGCGCGGAGGCGCAGGCCCCCCCTTGAGGAATAGAGAATGTGCCGGATCTTGCGTCCTGCCGATGACGAGGCGGCGCCGCACAGTCTTGATAAAGGTTCAGATTTTGTGTCAAGCCGAGGCGCGGAGGCGCAGGCCCCCCCCTGAGGAATAGAGAATGTGCCGGATTTTGCGTCCTGCCGATGGCAAACCGACGAAGGCGTACCGTGTGTACGTCGAGGAGATTTGACGATGGCAGGGCGGAAAAGACGGTGCATTATCTCGCGGGGCGCATACGTTTGAGAAGCTCTATATCTCCCTCCAAATACGTGCTGGCGGCGCGGGAGAGATCGTAGGTCATGCAGCCGCCCTTGTCGGGACAGAGGGGCAGGATGACCGCTTCGCCGAGACGGCTGAGGGTGAGGTTGCGGGCGTAGAGGGAACGGAACTCGGTCTCGAGGGCCAGAAGAATGTCGCGGGCGTTCTCAAGGCAGCAGAGGGAGAGCTCCCAGGCGGTCTCATCGTCCATGCCGGTGTACTCGGGGGCGGTGTAGGGCAGGATGCGGTTGACGGCGGGCTGAAGGCCGCCGGGCAGGGCCTCGCTGCGGCGGACGGTATCGCCGCCGATGAAGGGATAGAGCGTGGACTCGACGAAGCGCAGGCGCAGGTTGGGCAGGTAGTAGATGGCGTCCACGTCGTAGCCCAGCTGCTCCATGAGATCGCGGCCCATGCCGGTGAGGTAGCCCACCAGCACCTGATCCACGGGGGTGTTCGTCTCGGCGAGCAGCGGGGCCAGGCGGCGGATGCGCTTGCCGTCGTGGAGCATATCGTCCACGAGAATGACGGGGCGGGCAAAGGCGTGGATGGTGCGGACCTGGTCGGGCAGGGGCGAGTAGTCCGGGTAGGCCTCGATGGAATAGGTGCTGAGGTCCGGCTCGTAGACCTTGTCGGTACGCAGGGTCTTGGTGACGGTGTTGGGCACGGCCACGCCGCGGAGGATCTTGCCGTAGGGGACGCAGATATCCGGGCCGAGGACGCGGGGCGTGGTGGGCTCCGCGGGGACGCCGTTGCGGCCGGTGATACGCTGGAGCAGCCGGTGGTAAATGACGCCGGCGGACAGGCTGAGCACCAGAGATCCGGGCTGCAGCTTTGTCAGCGCCGCCTGCAGGCGGCGGTGGGCGGCGGCGATGGCGGCAAGCACACGGGGCGAGGAGCTGAAGGGCGCCTTCACCGCGGTGTCCACGTTGCGGCTGAGGACGATGGGGCAGCGCATATCCACGGCCAGGGCGTCCGTGCTGTCACCAGCCGGGACGAAGCCCTGGAGCGTCAGCAGCTGGCGGCCGTAGCCGGAGACGGCGCCCTCCAGGGGAAGGTAGAGGGCATAGGTGAACTCACGGCTGAGGGCCAGGGTCAGCACCTCGGTGATGAGCAGCTGGCAGAGGTCGCTCTGGCGCTCGCCCCGGGGCACGAACAGCCCGCTGATGAGCAGGGTGCGGCCGCCGGCGTTCTGGCGGACCAGACCGGAGAGGGCCGGGTCGCCCAGGCGGGCGAAGAGGCGGGCGGAGTCCAGGCAGGCGTAGCTGGCCGCGCCCAGAATGGTGCCGTCGGTGTCCCGGCAGACCATCACGTCGTCGCCGCGGCTCTCGATCTGCGTCCGCAGCGCCGCGGCGGTGGGCACGGAGAGCATGGTGCGGAGGAATTTCTCCGCCGTCTCCGGCGAGGCGGGCAGGAAGCTCAGGTCCTCGGTGCGGAGAACGGGCTTGTCCTGGGGCTCGCGGAGGTACAGGCCGCGGCGATAGATGAACTCCTGCACCGTGGGATCGATGAGGTTGGAGATGTCGCGGTTGGCATCCACCGCCTCGCGGATGCGGGTGGAGCTGATCTCCTCCAGCTGGGGCGGGAGCGTCAGCTCCAGCACCTTGCCGGTGATGCAGCTGTAATCCGCCGGCTCGGCATCCGGCTCGGTGCGGCGGAAGACCACGTGGTCGAAGGTGTGGATGGAGTCCGGCGTGACGGACTTTTTGTAGGACGAGGCGTGGAGCACCACGTCGCTGCCCACCACGATGGACACGCTGCGGCCCGGGAAGGCGGCGCGCAGCTCGTGGAGGTTCTCCGGGTTGGCGATGTTCACCGGGAAGTCCTCCGGGAAAATGCTGACGTGGAACACGTCGGCCACGGCCATGGCGGCGATGCGCCGGCGCAGGCGGTAGGGCTGGGTCTTTTTGGACCAGGAGAACTCGTCAATGGCCAGCAGGACCTCGAAGCCCTGGTCGCGGATGGCCCGGACGATGCCCTTGTGGGACAGGGTGAAGGGGTCGAAGGTACCGGGGAAGAAGGCCACGGGGCGGGGCGCGCCGAAGTCAAAGCCCTTGTGGAACAGGCGCTCCTCGGTGATGAAGCGGTAGAGCTTGCCCAGCATGGCGGCCCGGTAGTAGAACGTCAGGCCCTCGCCGGGGAATTCGTCCTGGGCGGAGAGCAGCTTGCGCTGGGTGAGCATAAAGGCGCGGCGCTTTTCGTGGCGGCCCAGCTCTCCGGAGCCGAAGACCCGGCGGCCCAACACGAACAGGGCCTCCTGCCGGGTGGCGCCGTCAATGCCGCTGAGGCCCCGCATCAGCAGGCCCAGCAGCCGTTCACGGCGGCGGCGGTAGGCGTCGTCCGTCTCCGGGAAGCGGGAGCGATAGGCATCGTACGCCTCATAGATGACGCCCACGGTATCCAGCACGGAGGCGGTAACGCGGCTGTCGGAGGAGCTGAGGTTCACGCGAAGGTCGTCCAGCACCTCATCCAGCTCCGCCGGGGGCAGCCACAGGGCAAAACGGCCCAGGTAGTCGGGGATATACTTGGTGAACTCCTGCTGGCCCAGCTCCAGGCCGCGGCACAGCTCCACCGCCACCTCGTTGCGCTGGTCGGCCGTCAGTCGGGGCGCCAGGGCCAGCAGGGCGTTGCCGGCGCTGTGGCGGACGGTGACGCGGTCGCTGACCTTGATGAGATTGGACAGGTGGGTAGCGATATGGAGGGCGGGGCTTTTGCCGCTGCGGGCAAAGTCCGTCAGCAGGCGCAGGTTGCCCTGCTTGGTGATCCAGGGGGTGGCGGTCTTCAGGTTGTCCAGGAAGATCTCGGAGACCACGTCCTCCGGCAGAAGAAGGGGCGCGCCCTGAGAGAGCACATCCTGCTTGAGATAACGCAGGGTGCCGCTGTCGCCGTCGGGGACGGCGGTCACGGCCTCCAGCGCGCGGCCGTCCTCCGGGTACAGGCGGGCGAGACGGTCCAGCAGCAGCACGGCGGCCATGCGGATGGTCAGGTCCTTACGCAGGGACAGGGCGGCGGCAAAGTCCGTCATCTGCCGGGCGCGGCTGGCCGTATAGGCCGTATCCGGCAGGGCGGCGGCGGTATCCAGCAGCTGGAAGGCGGTGTAGTCGTCCAGATCCTCCGGCCTGCGGTAGTAGGCGAACACCGGGGTCAGGAAGCGCTCCTCCCGGCCGGGGCAGTGGCTCAGCAGGGAGCCGACGGCGAATTTCAGGGTATAGCCGATCCAGCGGCGGTGCTGGGGCATGAGCTTATGGTCGGGATACAGTATCTTGTCCAGATAGAGCCTCCACTGGTCCACGTCGGTGATGGCCCGGGGGTCCGGGCGGATGTCGGCGGGGCGCTCCTTGGCGTAGCCGGCGTGGAAGCCGGCGATGATCTCGCCCAGCAGCGCCGCCGCCTGACGGCGGATATCGCCCTCGCGGTGCATCAGCAGTTCGTAGAGGAACGTCAGGGTCTGGACCTTCTGTGGGATATGCAGATAGAGGGAGTAGGACTCCATCACCGCCAGATAAGCGCGGAGACGGCGCCAATCCGTCTCGCCGCGGGCCTCCTCCAGCAGACGGGCGAAGCTGCGCTGATCGGTGAGGCGATGCATCAGCTCCATATTGTGGCCCACGCAGCGGAGCGTCAGGGCGCGGAGGGCCTCGTCGTCGGTCATAAGGGCGGTGTGCTTCTCCGGCAGCGGGGGCGTATCGCCGCCGGACATGGTGACATCCACGCCGCGGCTGACCATGAACTGCTCAAAGTCCTCCAGCCGGGCGTAGACCCGGGTATAGCGCTTCTGCTTCTCGCCGTCCACGTCGTCCAGCTTATCCAGGATCACCTGAAAGGCCTGAGCCAGGGTGGAGATACGTGTGATCTCCCGGCCCTGCGCATCGTGGAGCTGCTTGACGCGGAAGTCGGCGTAGATCAGCAGCAGCGCCTCCACGGAGAGGTAGTCGGGCTCCAGGTCCCAGACGGAGTGGTTGGCGGCCACGTGGCCGATATCGGTCATCCGGCGGCGGCGGAACCACTGGTCGGTGTAGAAATAGTGCAGGTAGGGCACGCGCTCGCCGGGGCGGCAGCCGAACTTGCCCAGATCGTGGCCGGCGGCGGCGCCGGAGACCAGGGCCACGTCCACGGCCACGCCGCTTTTCCGCAGGGCGCGGGCGGCGGTGACGGCGAGGTGGTGGACACCGGCGATATGCTCAAGGGTGCGGTAAGGCGTGACCTCCAGGCCCAAACGCATCAGCTCATAGACGAACTCCCGCCTCCACAGGCGCAGGAAGCGTTGATAGGACGGGGCACAGGGACTGCCGGCCAGCTCATCATCGGTCAGGAAATCGAAGGTCCAGGCCGGGTCGTGGGGCAGCAGCTCCGCCTCGGCGGCAAACAGCACCTGCAGCACCGACAGCAGGAACACCGCACCGGGGGCGAAGGGCTCCGCATCGGTCTTTTCCGGGTAGAGCAGGCGGCGGGCATAGTCGTAGGCATAGGCCAGCCAGCCCTCGGACGGTTCGCCGGGGCACAGCACTTCCAGCTCCGGGCGGCAGAGGGCCAGCACGTCGGCGCAGCGGAGGCGCGTGCCGTTGAACAGCCCGGTGAAGCGCTGCATATAGCCCTCGCTCTCGATGGTGCGGAGCAGGGCGTCCCCGGGGGCAAAATAGTCCGCGGCGGGACGGTCGGAAAGGCGGCGGCGCAGGGCCAGATCCATCTGGCGGATACGTTTTTTGTTCATGGCAAAACCTCCTGCCGGTGGTATCGTACGCGGGCCGTGTCCGCCGAAAGGCGCCCGTACACCGGTAAGATGTCCGGGATGGACACGGCACACCATAATAATAGGACACTCCCCCGCACGCTGTCAATATTCCGCGGGGCGTTTTGCCACCGTTTTGATACGGAACCTTAGTAAGGTCTTAAGCGTGTGTTCACGATTTATTCACATTTTGAGGGCCAGGCGCATGATATGATATTGTCGGGGGCAGCGGCGGAACGGAATGACAATTTCTGCCGTCTAAGTAAATAGGCAAATCATCCCGCGGGTGCGCGGGAAGGAAAAAGGAGAACACGACATGAAAAAAGCGGCTTTTGTACTGGCGCTGGTGATGCTGCTGGGCTGTGTGTCCGGCTGCGGCGCAGCGGAGGGCGAGGCCTCCGTGCAGTCGGTGTCTATGATCTGCGGGCTGGGGTCCGTAGGTCTGGCGGACCGGTTCGCGGGCATCGTCAGCCCGCTGGGCGAGACGACCATCAAGAAAAACGACGCCATGACCATCGACACCATCAAGGTGAAGGTGGGCGACAGCGTGAAAAAGGGCGACGTGCTTCTGACCTATGACCTCAGCCAGATCCGCACCGACCTGGAGATGGCCCAGCTGGAGCTGGAGCAGCTGAACGCCACGCTGGAGGACCAGCAGGCGGAGCTGGAGCGTATACAGAAGCTGATGGACAGCACCTATGACGACGCCACCAAGCGGCAGTACGCCCTGGATCTGCGGGAGCAGAACGTGAAGGTGCTGGAGACGAAGGCCAACATCGCCACCAAGAAAAAGGACATTGAGAAGCTGAAGGCCAACACCGCCGACAGCACCGTCAAGTCCCCGGTGGACGGCGAGGTGCAGTCCCTGAACCCGGACGGCGGCACGGACAACTCCGGCAACGCCCTGCCGTTCATGACCATCGTGGAGACGGGCGGCTTCCGCATCAAGGGCTATGTGAATGAAAACAACGCCAGCGTGCTGACCGAGGGCACGGCGGTTGTCATCCGTTCCCGGGTCAGCGACCAGACGTGGAAGGGCAGCATCAGCTCCATCGACTGGAACAACGCCCAGCAGAGCCGCAGCGACTACGGCGACAGCGACACGGCCATGTCCAGCAAGTACCCCTTCTATGTGACGCTGGAGGGCGACGGCGAGGGCCTGCTGATGGGCCAGCACGTGTACATAGAGCCGGACTACGGTCAGGAGGACACCCAGGACGAGAGCCTGATCAACCTGCCCAGCTACTTCATCAACGACGCCGAGGGCAAGCCCTGGGTGTGGGCTCAGAACAGCAAGGGCAAGCTGGAGAAGCGGAGCATCACCCTGGGCGAGTACAACACGGAGACGGACACCTATCCCGTGACGGACGGCCTGACGGCGGAGGACTACATCGCCTATCCCGACGACAGCCTGAAGGCGGGCATGACGTGCATCACCTATGACGACGCCACCTTTGACCCCAGCGCCGGCGGCGGCGAGGTATACCCCGAGGGCGGCGGTGAAAAAATCGACGAAAACGTGCCCATGGACGGCATGGACGGCGGCGATATGCCCGCTGAGAACGACACCGTCACGGACGACGGCAGCACCGCAGCCGTGATTCCCGGCGGCGAGGCCGCCTCCGCGTCAGCGGTCATTCCGCCGATGGAGGGCTGAGCATGATTTTGGAAATGCGCGATATATGCAAGGACTACCCCATGGGAAAGTCCGTGGCACATATCCTGAAAAACGTGAACCTTGACGTGGAGGAGGGCGAGTATCTGGCCATCATGGGGCCCTCCGGCAGCGGCAAGACCACGCTGATGAATTTGATCGGGTGTCTGGACGTGCCCACCAGCGGCAGCTATCTGCTGGGTGGGCGGGACGTGACCACCTGCAACAACAAGCAACTGGCAGAGGTGCGGAACAAGGAGCTGGGCTTCGTGTTCCAGAGCTTCAACCTGCTGCCGAAGCTGACGGCGCTGGAAAACGTGGCGCTGCCCCTGCTGTACGGCGGGGTGAAGAAGGCGGAACGGCTGGAACGGGCCCGGGCCGCGCTGGAGACAGTGGGGCTTTCCGACCGGGTGGAGCACCGGCCGGACCAGCTGTCCGGCGGACAGTGCCAGCGGGTGGCCATCGCACGGGCCATCGTGGGCAATCCGAAGCTGCTGCTGGCCGACGAGCCCACCGGCGCGCTGGACAGTGCCAGCGGCGCGGCGGTGATGGAGCTGTTTCAGCAGCTGCATGACGGCGGCTCCACCATCATCATGATCACCCACGACCATTCCATCGCCAACCACGCCGCCAAGGTCATGACCATACGGGACGGCGTACTGTCGGGAGGTGACGACTATGAGTGAGAAGCTGACGCTGCGGGAAAAGCTGCATATCGGCGAAAAGCGCCCCGACGGCGAGAAGCCGCGCATGAGCAAAAAGCTGAAAAAGGGCATTATCGCCGCCGCCTGCGTGGTGGGCGTGTGCGGCGCGGTGTGGGGCGGACTGACCATCGCCCGGAACGCCCAGCGGGGCGACGTGAACGTATACGCCGTCAACGAGTGCGCCATGACCGACTACTGGGGAGACACCTCCAACACCAGCGGCATGGTGACCACGGACAAATTGCAGAAGATCTACATCTCCCAGAGCCAGACGGTGAAGAAGGTGTGGGTCAAGGAGGGCGACAGCGTCAAGAAGGGCACGGCGCTGGTGAGCTATGACTCCACCCTGACACAGGCCACCGTGGAGCGCGCCAAGATCGACTATGACCGGCAGACGGAGAACCTGGAGGTCATGAAAAACGAGCTGGAGCTGCTGAAGAAGGCGAAGAACAAGGAGACGCTGGAGGCGGAAAAAACGAAGCTGGAGGCGGAGCTGCAAGCGGAGATCAGCCGGCTGGACGGCGCCGGCGGGTACGACCCCGAGAAGGCCGTGGAGCCCGGACTGGTGACGCCTATGGCCGAGGGCTCGGGCAACAGCAAGGATAAGCCCATTTACTACTACTGGCTGACCGACGAGCCTCTGAGCGATAAAGTGCTGCGGAACCTCCTGCATGGTACGGAGATAAACCGGGCCACACCTATGGATAAGACCCCGACAGTGAGCACCTATCTGGTATTGGTGTCCCGGGACAAGGATAAGATGGGCGGTATGCCCACCAGCCGCGGCCTGCTGATAACAGAGACATTTACACCGGACAGCACAGAGCAGCCTGTTGAGGGTGCACCCATTTCCGGCACGGTGAGCATTTCCTTCCGGTTCTGCGATCTGCCGGAGTACATCGACCCGGAGCGCACCTACGACAGCGACAAGTACAAAGAGCTGACCCGGAAGATTGCCCAAATTCAGGAGCTGCTGGATGCCTCCATGACCCAGTTGGAGATCAACAAGGCCATTCTGGAGAAGGCTCAGGCGGTAAAGGAGCAGGAGGTCAACCTGAAGGTGGCGAAGCTGAAGCTGGACAAGAAGCTGGCGGAGCTGGGCGACGGCAACGTGTACGCGGAGTTCGACGGCACGGTGAAGGCCGTGCGGGACCCGGACGCGGCCTATAACAACAGCGAGGCCGTGGTGGAGCTGTCCGGCGGCGGCGGTTACTACGTCACCGGCACCCTCAGCGAGATGGATCTGGGCAGCGTGCAGGTGGGCGACAGCGTATCCATCAGCAGCTGGATGACCGGAGCGGCCTGCGAGGGCACCATCGTGTCCATCGACGACTATCCCACCAGCAACGGCAACAACTGGGGCGACGGCAACAGTAACGTGTCCTACTACCCCTTCAAGGTGTTTGTCACCGAGGACGCGAATTTGCAGCCCAATGACTATGTGGATATACAGTACCAGAAGGACACCAGCGCGGAAGAAAGCGGCAGCTCACTGTATCTGCAGAGTATGTTCATCCGGACCGACAACGGCAAGAGCTATGTGATGGCCCGGGGCGAGGACGGCAGACTGGAGCAGCGGTGGGTGCAGACCGGCCGGGATCTGTGGGGCAGCTACACCCAGATACGGGGCGGGCTGACCATCGACGACTACGTGGCGTTCCCCTATGGGCGCGACGTGGTGGAGGGTGCCCACACCCAGGAGGCCACGACCGACCAGCTGTACAACTACGGCATATAAAGGAGGCGGGATAACCATATGTTGGAAAATATAAATCTCGCCTTTCAGGGCGTGTGGAGCCACAAGCTGCGGTCGTTTCTGACCATGCTGGGCATTATTATCGGTATCGCCGCGATCATCACCATCGTGTCCACCATTCAGGGCACCAACGAGCAGATCAAGCAGAACCTGATCGGCGCGGGCAACAACGTGGTGCGGGTGACCATCGGCGCCACGGACAGCCAAAACTATTTCGACCTGAACTACTCGGCGCTGCCGGAGGGTATCGACCCAGTGACCCGGGAGATGCGGGATGAGATGGAGAAGCTGGGCAGCGTGTCGCTGGTGAGTATGTACTACTCCCGGGATTGGTGCGACAACGTGTACGTGGGCAATACGGCGTTCAGCGGTTCGCTGTACGGCGTGGACGACCACTATCTGACGGCCGTGGACTACGCGGTGAACTACGGACGCTCCTTCACGGCGGCGGACTATGAGAACCGGCGGAATGTGGCGCTGATCGACGCAAAGTCGGCAAAGTCGCTGTTCCAGGGCGAGAATCCCATCGGCGGCACCATCGAGATCAACGGGATGCCGTTCACCGTGGTGGGTGTGGTGTCCTCCCGGTCCAGCAGCGGACCGGTGATCAACAGCTTTAAGGATTATCAGATGTACGCGGGCAGCACGGCGGGGACCATCTTCATCCCGGACGTGTGCTGGTCTGTGCCCTATCGGTACGACGAGCCGCAGTACGCCGCCGTCCGCGCCACCAGCACCAACGATATGACCGCCGCCGGTGACAATGTGGCCAAGTACCTGAATGAGAACGCCATCCGCACCACGAAGTACAAGTACGAGTCCAAGGACCTCCTCCAGCAGGCCAGCGACCTGCAGAGCCTGTCGGAGTCCACCAACAAGCAGTTGATCTGGATCGCGGCTATCTCGCTGGTAGTGGGCGGCATCGGCGTGATGAACATCATGCTGGTGTCCGTCACCGAGCGCACCCGCGAGATCGGATTGAAGATCGCCATCGGCGCGCAACAGAGCCGCATCCTCTGGCAGTTCCTGACGGAGGCGGCGGTGCTGACCAGCATGGGCGGCATACTGGGCGTGGCCACGGGCATCGGCCTGGCGGAGATGATGTCCCACATCATGGGGACACCGGTGGCCATCAGCGTACCGGCGTGCATCATCGCCGTGGCCTTCTCCATGGTCATCGGCGTGGTGTTCGGCCTGGTGCCGGCCATGAAGGCATCGAAGCTGAACCCCATCGAAGCCCTGCGGAGAGAATGATACGCAGAAAGAAAAGACCGGCTTTCGCCGGTCTTTTTCTCTGTCTGCTCCCGGCGAAGACACAGCGAAAGCAGAAAACAGCCCCCGGCAGGGGGCTGTTTCTTTATTTACTGCGGCAGCTCGCCGGGGGCGACCAGGATGATCTTGTCGGCCCGGTCATAGTCGCTGTACGCCTCCTTGGTGCTGCGGAGGAGCGTACCGTCGCCGGCGTAGACGTTGCGGTAGGTCTGGACGGCGTAGCCGTTGTGGCCGTACTGCTCCACCTCGGTGGTGCCGGGGGCCACGGACTCGGACTCCTGATAGACCGTCTTGCGCTCGGAGTAGGAGAGGAACTGGTTGGTCATCTCCACATAGTGGTCGTCGGTCTTGGTGCCCAGCAGGGTGATGGTCAGCTGGTTCGTCTCGTCGTTGTAGCTGGTGGTGATCTTGATGGGGTAGTTGGTGCTGTTGCGGAAGGCAAAGTCCGGGCCGCCCCAGCTGACCGTGGCATCACAGCCCGTGACGGGCATATAGCCGGGGTCGAACATATGGGCGTAGCGCAAGACGATCTGCAGGTCCGCCATGAGGGCGGAATAGTACAGCGTGGAGGATACCTGGCAGATACCGCCGCCGATGGAGGTAACGGTCTTGCCGCCGGAGTAGGCGGCGGCGGGCTGGAAGCCCCGGGCCTCGGTGCGCTGGCCCACAGTGGCGTTGTACCAGAACTCCTCGCCGGGGTTATAGATACGGCCGTTGATGGCGGCGGAGGCCAGCTTGATGTTCTGGCGGCGGCCCCAGGGGCCGGCGCAGGTGGTGGTGCAGGTGCCGATCACATCCCGGAACATGGCCTGCTCCAACTCCTCGGTGGCGGCGGGCGGGAACTGCACCTGGGCGTCAGCCAGGAATTCCTCGCCCGGCTGGGCGGCGTCCAGTTGCTTTTGCACCGTCTCCACATCGAACTGTACGCCCACGCGGGACTGGGTGGGCTTGCCGGTGGATTTGTCGCAGATGGCGGCGGCCATGGTGCCGGCGATCTCGTCGTGGAGCGCCTGCACGTCCATGGGCGCGGCGGTGTGGGCCGCGAACACACATTCCACGGACCGGGCTGCCGCGGACAGGTCGCGGCTCTCGAAGCGCTGCGCCAACTCGGCGCGCAGCGCCGCCGCGGCCAGCTTCTCGCCGTCCTGCGGCTTGGTGATGTACAGGCCCTCGCCTTCAACAAGGCGGTAGCCGCCGTCCGTTACGGTACACGCCACGGTGTCGGACAGCTGTTCACAGGCGGCGGTAAGCTTCGCCTCGTCCACGTCCAGCTGGGGCGTGACATCCACGGCCCTGAACCAGCTCTCGATAAAGCGCCAGCCGCCGCGGAGGAACGCGGTCACATCGCTGCCCCAGCCCCGGTCCTGCACGTCGCAGCCGGCAGCCTTGGAGACATAGACGGGCAGAACGGTGACGCCCAGGTCGGAAAGGGTGGTGCTGCCGATCTCCTGCCCGTCACGGGTCAGGCGGATGGTCATGCCGTCCAGCAGGGCACTCCCCTGCTCCGTCCAGCGCTGCTCGGCCTCCTGCGCCGACAGGCCGGACATATCCATGCCCAACACAGAGGTGTTGGGAAACGCCGTGTGGGAATACAGCGCGTTGGCGGCCACACAGCAGCCCGCGTAGGCCAGCACCAGCACCGCCGCGGCGATGCCGATGATCAGTCCGGCTCTTTTGCCGGGGGTCTTGGGAGGCTTTTCTTCCGGGGCCGCGCGCTTGCCGGCCGTCTCCGGCGCAGGATCGGCGGTAACAGAGGACATATTCAACTCGTCGCTCATGGTGTCCCCTCCTTTGTATCATCAGGTTTGGGCAATACCGGCAAAATGCCGTGCCATTACTGCATTGTATCACGGTTTGTCAAGGAATGGGTTACAAAAGCGTTACGACACCTCTTTCTGCGGCTTTGCGCGGGGAATGGTGACGGTGAGGCAGATGGCGTCCTCCGTGTCCCGTCGGGAGACTTTGGCGCCGACGCCGGCGGTCTGCATGAGCCGGACGCCCCGGTCCACGCTGTTGAGAAACAGCCGGACGTCCTTTAGGATATAGGTGCTGCGGCGGCGGGGCTGCGTCGTCTGGTTTTGCGCGACCAGACGGTCTATGTAACCTTCGGCATGGGCGACGTTCAGCTGGTTTTTGCCGATGTGTTCGACGGCGGCAAGGCGCTGCTCCGGGTCCTCCAGACGCAGGAGGGCGCGGGCGTGGCGCTCGGTCAGGCCGTAGTGGTGCAGAGCCTCCGCCACCGGCTCCTCCAACCGGAGCAGGCGCAGCTTGTTGGCCACGGCGGACTGGCTGCGGCCCAGCTTTTCCGCCGCCTGCTGCTGACTGAGCCCGTAGCGGCGGAGCAGGCGGGCGATGGCGGCCGCCTCCTCCATGTAGTCCAGATCCCGGCGCTGGAGGTTCTCGATCAGGGCCAGCAGGGCGGCGTCCTCCTCATCCACCCGGGCCAGCAGACAGGGCACCTGCCGCAGCCCGGCGATCCGTGCCGCCCGCCAGCGGCGCTCGCCGGCCACCAGCTCGTAGACTGCGCCCTGCTGCCGGACGGTGAGCGGCTGCAGAATGCCGTAGGCGGCGATGCTGGCCGCCAGCTCCTGCAAACTCTCCGAGTCGAACCGGCGGCGGGGCTGCTGGGGATTGGGACGGATATCGTTGATGGGTATGTATCGCACACGGGCAGAGAGGAAATCGGTCTTCTGGTCTTTTTTCATGGCGGTCGCCTCCTTTTTTCGCCTATTGTACGGCGGGAGGCCTGTCGAAAGCGGGCGAAGACCGTCGGGAAATAAAAAAATGCACCCGCCCCTGTCGGGACGGGTGCGGCGGTCACTGCTTTGTGCGGATATCCTCGCCGAAGAAGGGCAGGATCTGATAGGCGCCCTCGATACGGGAGAGGATGGGCGCGCCGTAGCGATGGCCCAGCTCCTCCGGGGCCAGGTTGGTGCTGATGATGGTGGACCTGCCGGAGAGCATACGGCCGTTGACGATCTGATAGAGGGCGCTCTGGACAAAGGCGGTGGTCATCTCGGTGCCCAGGTCATCCAGGATCAGCAGGTCGCAGCTCTCGCAGCGGCGGACGTCGGCATCGCTGACCTCGTCGGGGCGGAACTTGGCGTCCTCATAGCGGGAGAAAACGCTGATCGCGGTGTCGTAGACCACGGAGAAGCCGGCGTCGCTGACCTCCCGGGCGACGCAGGCGGAGAGGAACGTCTTGCCCAGACCGGTGCCGCCGGAGAGCAGCAGGCTGCCGCTGCCCCGGGAGAACTGGCGGGCAAAGTCCCGGCAGACGTCGAAGTTGCGCTCCATGTTGGCCCGGGGCGAAACGCCGTAGCTGTCCCACACGGCGCTGTCATACAGGTCAAAGCGGAAGGTGTCGAACCGGGCCTCGCCCAGCGGCAGGAGCCGGGAGAGCTCCGCCAGCTGCTCGCGGGCATAGTACTGCTTCAGGCAGGCGCAGACGCCGGACCGGGTGTAGCCGGTGTCGCCGCAGAGGGGACAGGCGGGCTTGTCCTCCAGATAGTCGGCGGGATAGCCCATGTCCTCCAACAGGGTGGCGCGCTCGCGCTGCAAGGAGAGATTTTCGTCCCGCAGGACCCGCAGGGCGGGCAGCGGGTCCTCGCCCTTTTTGGCGGCGGCGGCCACGATGCGGCTCATGGTGGTGCGGAGGGTTCGGTCAATGTCCCGCAGGCGGGGCTGGCGGGCAAAGACCTCCCGGCGGCGCTGGTCCAGCTCGGCCTCCCGGCGCTGGCGGGCCTGGTCGAAACGGGCAATGGCCCGCTGCATGATGATACCGTCGTATGACATACTCTCACCTCTTGATATAGCGGCGCATCCAGGCGTCCTTGTCCCCGGCGGGGGCGGCGGACTTACCGGCGGCAGCGGGCCGCTGGGCGGCGGCCTCGCCCTGCTCCACCTGGTGGGGCGTGTGCCAGCCGGCGTCGTGCCAGCGGCGCAGGATGCCGTTAAGATAGCGCCAGTTCAGGTCCTTCTTGTAGAACACCGTGCGCTCATAGGCCAGAGCCACCGTCTCCGGCGGGAAGCCCATGTCCATCCACTGGTCGATGTAGCGGCGTTCGGCCTCCACCGGCGGCCTGTTAAGAATTCGTAAATTCGACAAATAGGAAGTGTACTTCCTGTTGCGCTCTGCCCATTTTTTCAGGTATACTGCAGCAGAATTCTGGTCAAATATGCCAAGCTGTGCCCAGCGATAGCCCTCTTTTTCCACTTGGCGCATGGTTGGTCGTCTGCCCTCGCCCCACTGGCTGCGGGCCCGTTCGACACAGTGGCACACCAGGAGATAGATCACGTCGGCGGGCATACCCAAATCGTCGTAAAGACCGGCCAATATCTGCAAGTCGGCGGTGCGGAGCTTCTTGCCCAGCTGCTGCTCCGTCTGTGGCACCAGCAGGCGGAAGCCCTCGTTGTCCGTCAGCAGTCCGGCGATGTCCTGGGCGGTGTAGACCGGGCGTTCGTCCGCCGGATCGGGCGGTGCCTGGCGGGCCGGTCGAGGCAGCAGGTCCAGGTCCTGAAGGACCTTCTCCGCCGCGTCGATCCGCAGGCGGCTGATGGGCAGGACCTTTTCCAGCTCCTCCGGTGTGACGCCCCGGCCGAAGCGGCGCAGGGCCAGATACAGCAGGGCGGCGTCGCCCTGCCCGCTTTGCAGCAGCTTGTCGGCCGCATCGGCGGGCAGCGTCAGCTGCTCCTGCCTGTTCCGAAGTATATAGCCGTCCATGGCGATGACCTCCCCTCTCATTCGTGCTCTCCATTCTACACGAAAAAAGGGTCGGCGTAAAGCGGGGCGGGACAACTTTTTACAAATTTCCGCTTTTCGCCAAAATAGACTTTTCTCCGGCGGGTTTTGTGGTATAATGCTATTTGTATAAGTATATATACCCAACGAAATGAATTAAGGAGGGTTTTGGCATGGCGAACCGGGTAACGATGTCTATCTGCGGCACGGAGTATATCCTCGTAGCGGAGGAGGACGCCGCCTACATGGAGAAGATCGGCAACATGGTGGATGCGGAGATGCAGAAGCTGATGGACAGCGCCCACATGAGCCGTGACGCGGCGGCGGTGCTGGCGGCGGTCAATCTGGCGGACCAGCTCACCAAGGCGCAGGAGGGCGCGGAAAATCTGCGCCGGCAGGTGAAGACATATCTGGACGAGGCCAGCCGCGCCAAGAACGAGGCCGCCGAGCTGCGCCGGAAGCTGCAGAACGCCCAGAACCAGAACAACCGCCGGTGATGATGGAGCTTTTGGCCCCCGCGGGGGGATATGAGGCGCTGACCGCAGCGGTGCAGAATGGCGCGGACGCGGTGTATATGGGCTTCGGTGCGTTCAACGCGCGGCGGAGCGCGAAAAACTTTACCGACGAGGAATTCGCGTCGGCGGTGCGGTATTGCCATCTGCGGGGCGTGCGGGTCTTTTTGACCCTGAACACCCTGCTGACCGACCGGGAGCTGCCCGGGGCGGCCGCGGCGCTGCGGAAGGCCAGCGCCATGGGCGTGGACGCGGTGCTGGTGCAGGACTGGGGCCTGCTGACCCTGGCAAAGGAGATCGTGCCGGACCTGCCTCTTCACGCCAGCACGCAGATGAGCCTGTTCACGCTGGGCGGCGCCAATGCGGCCGCGGCGTTGGGCATGGAGCGCGTGGTGCTGGCCCGGGAGCTGGACCGGGACGAGGTACGGGAGATCTGCGCCGGCTGCGGCGCGGAGATCGAGGTGTTCGGCCACGGGGCGCTGTGTATGTGCTACTCCGGCCAGTGCGAGATGAGCGCCGTGCTGGGACAGCGCAGCGGCAACCGGGGCGCCTGCGCCCAGCCCTGCCGTCTGCCCTACGGCGTGAACGGCCCCTGCCGGGACGCGCATCCCCTGAGCCTGAAGGACGCCAACCTGTCCGCCTATTTGCAGGACATGGAGCGCATGGGCGTGGACTGCCTGAAGCTGGAGGGACGGCTGAAGCGGCCGGAATACGTGGCCGTGGTAACGGGCATCTACCGCCGCCTGCTGGACGAAAGGCGGCTGCCCACGGCGGAGGAGTCCCGGGCGCTGGAGCAAGCCTTCTCCCGCAGCGGCTTTACGGACGGCTACTGGCTTGGTAAAAAGGGCAAGGCCATGTTCGGCACCCGGCCGGAGAACGTGCCGGAGCCAAAGGAGCTGTTCGCCCGCGCCCGCGAGACATACGAAAACGGAAAAGAGAACCGGAAAATACCGGTGAACCTGCGGCTGACGGTGCGCCGGGGCGAACCGGTGCGGCTGAGCGGCGCGTGCGCCGTCCGCAGCGGCGTGACCATAGCCTTGGCCACGGGCGATGCGCCGGAGGAAGCCCGGAACCGGGCGGTGACGGCGGAGGAGCTGCGGCAGCGGCTGACCAAGACCGGCGGCACGGTGTTCGCGGCGGATCAGATCGAAATAGAGCTGGACGAGGGGCTGATGGTGTCCGCCAGCGCGGTGAACGCGCTGCGGCGGGAGCTGCTGGACGAGCTGGCGGATCGGCGGATGGACACTCCGAAGCGCCGGGAGCTGCCCGCCTCTCCCCTGCCGGAGGCCCCGGCGGGCGCGGCGGAGCTGGACTTTACCGTGTCCATCAGCAGGCCCGATCAGCTGACGGCTGAGCTGCTGGCGGAACGGCCCGCCATCGTGTATATCCCGGCGGAGCTGCTGGATAAGATGGACCTGATGCCCTATACCGGGCAGGCGGAATTCTGCGCGGTGCTGCCCCGGGTATTCCGCACGGCGGACGAACCGGTGTTCCGGGATATTCTGCAGCGGCACCCGGAGGTCGCCTCTGCGGCCATCGGCAACCTGGGCCATCTGGCCATCGTGAAGGGACTGGGCAAAACGCTCCGCGGCGACTTCGGCCTGAACGTGTACAACAGCCGGGCGGTGCGCTTCTGGCAGGAGCAGGGGCTGTCGTCCGTGACGGCCAGCTTTGAGCTGCGGTGGCAGCAGGTGCGGGACCTGGGAAAATATGCGGACTGCGAGGCCCTTGTCTATGGCCGCCTGCCGCTGATGATCACCGAAAACTGCGTGACGAAGAACAGCGTGGGCTGCGCCCATGGGGCGGGCAGCGTGCTGACCGACCGGCGGGGCGAGCAGTTCCCGGTGCTGTGCGCCTACGGGTGCCGGTGCGAGATCGAGAACGGAAAGACACTGGTGCTGGCGGACAAGCCGGAGGTGTTCCGGTGCGGCCTGCGGTACGGACGCCTGCGGTTTACCACAGAGACGGCGGCGGAGTGCGCGGCGCTTCTCCGCGCCCACCGGGCCGGGACCGTCACCGCCGACGACAACAGCACACGCGGGCTGTTCTACCGGGGCGTAGAGTAAAACAAATGGTATAACACTCGTTATAATTTACAAACCGTATTCAATTCAGGAGAAAAAGGTGTTACTATGGAGCTGAAGATCAAAGCCCTGTCCCCCAAGATCGGGACGGAGATACCCCTCCCCCGCTTTGCCACCGCCGGCGCGGCCTGCATGGACCTGTGTGCCTGCATCGACGAGGCGGTGACGCTGGCAGCCGGGGAACGGCGGCTGGTGCCCACCGGCATCGCCATCGCCCTGCCGTCGGCGGACTACGCGGCGCTGGTGTTCGCCCGCAGCGGGCTGGGCATCAAGAAGGGCGTGTGCCTTTCCAACGGCGTGGGCGTCATCGACAGCGACTACCGGGGCGAGATCGGCGTGGGGCTGGTAAACCTGGGAAGCGAACCGTACACGGTGCAGCCCGGGGACCGGATCGCCCAGCTGATGGTGGTGCCGGTGGTGCAGCCCACGGTGACGGTGGCGGAGGACCTGGACGAGACGGACCGGGGCGCCGGCGGCTTCGGCTCCACAGGCAGGTGACGTATATGGCAAAGATCGTGCTGGCCTCCGGGTCCCCCCGGCGGCAGGAGCTTTTGCGTCGGATGGGCATCACCGACTTTACCGTCCGGGTGCCGGAGGTGGAGGAATACTTCCCCGCCGGGCTGACGCCGGAGGAGACGGTGTGCTACATCTCCCGGGAGAAATCCCAGGCGGTGGCGTCCGACGCGGACGAGATCGTCATCACGGCGGATACGATGGTGTTTCTGGACGACAAGAAGCTGGGCAAGCCCGCCGACGAGGCGGATGCCCTGCAAATGCTGACGGCCCTGCAGGGTCGGCGCCACACCGTCTGTACCGGTGTGACGGTGCGGCAGGGGGAGAAAGCCCTGACCCGCGCCCAGCACACGGACGTGTATTTCCGTCCGGCCACACAGCGGGAGCTGAAGGCCTACATCGCCGGGGGCGAGCCCATGGACAAGGCCGGGGCCTACGGCGTACAGGGACAGGGCGCGCTGCTGGTAGAGCGCATCGACGGCGACTTTTTCAACGTGATGGGGCTGCCGGTG
>ENA-OURZ01001766-OURZ01001766.1-human-gut-metagenome-genome-assembly--contig:-NODE-1766-length-22597-cov-5.695147_pt1 | contig 22597 bp, 23 predicted proteins | sample MGYA00242073_ERZ509195 | MGnify/ENA primary metagenome ERZ509195 (study PRJEB26280, sample SAMEA2338837) | human gut metagenome | biome: human gut; feature: human-associated habitat; material: faeces...
AAACTTCGTTTCTATACGATAAAAAACGCTCCGCGAGGATCGCACTTTGGCGGAGAGGAATTATGTCGCTTGCGCGACCCGCCGCAGGCGGAGAATCCTGCGGAGCAGGATTCTATTGTTGTACTGTGCGGCTCAGACCGCTTCCAGCAGGAGCGCGTGGGCGATGCCTGGGACGCTCTGCCCCTCGTTGTAGCTCGTTTTGGAAAGCAGCGCACCGGTGGGAACGAATAGAATCCGCTTCCACTTTTTTTCGGAAAGCTGCTTTAACAAAAATGCGGACAGAACGGAAGCGCTGCAGCCGCAGCCGGAGCCGCCCGCGTGCGTGTCCTGCTTTTTGCAGTCGTAAATTTCAATGCCGCAGTCCATGTGGCGCTCCCCAAGGTCGATACCGGAGGTCTGTAAAATGTCTAAGAGGACGCGCTGTCCGACTTTTCCGAGATCACCGGTTACAATTTTGTCATAATCGTCCGGTGAAGTGCCGAAATCTTCGAAATGCTGCCGGATGGTGTCCGCGGCGGCGGGAGCCATGCAGGCGCCCATGTTCATGGAATCCCGCAGACCGTAATCGATAATTTTTCCGGGAGTAAGGCCTGTGATCATCGCGCGATCATGCCCAGATGGAGCGTTTGCGAGGATGAACGCACCGCTTCCGGTCACAGTCCAGGAGGCGGAAAGCGGCCGCTGATTGCCGTAGCCGAGCGGAAAACGGAATTCCTTTTCTGCGCTGGCGAAATGGCTGCTTGTGACGCAGGCGGCAAAATCCGCAAAGCTGCCGGAAACGGCGAGGCTCGCGAGTGTGAGCGACAGCCCGCAGGTGGAGCAGGCGCCGTAGAGCCCGAAAAGCGGGCGTTCATACTGCATCAGCCCAAAGCTTGTGGCGATACTCTGTCCGAGCAGGTCACCTGCAAAAAGATATCGGATATCCGTAGAATGCAGTCCAGCCTTTTGGAGCGCCAGATGCAGGGCGTCGCGCTGCAGACTGCTTTCCGCATCCTCCCAGGTATCGCAGCCAAACAGGTCGTCTTCTCCTGCAAAGTCAAACAGCTCCCCGAGCGGTCCCTGCTTTTCTCGGCTGCCGACGACAGAGGCGCTGGAGCGGATATAGACCGGGACAGGAAGACGGATGCTCTGCCTGCCGCAGGCAAACAGTGCTGCAGGGCGGGAACAGAAAGAAGTTTCAGTCGTTTTATTCATGGTAATTTTCTAATCTCCCTTTCGAAAACGTTTCTGAGAACAGTATTGGTTCATTTATGAATTTCATACCAAAAAAGAACTGTACAAACAGGAAAACCTACTATACAATAAGGGCTGATTAGATGCCGGGATGCGTAGGTGAAAAAATCCGTAAGGCATCTTTTGATACCTTATAACAGGAGCAAAAGAAGATGGCAAAGGATAGGACAAAAGATTTGACCCAGGGAACTCCCTGGAAGGTGATTGCCGGGTTTTCACTGCCGGTAATCGGCGGAAATCTGTTCCAACTGTTCTATACGCTGGCAGACAGTATGATTGTCGGAAGGACGCTGGGGGCGGATGCGCTGGCTGCGGTCGGGGCTACGGCGACGATCGTATATTTTGTGCTGTGCTTCATTCAGGGACTGACCGGCGGATGTGGAATTTTACTGGGACAGGCATTCGGCGCGGGAAATGAAAAGCAGGTACGCGAATCCGTATCGGCGTCTGTATGGATCAGCGCGCTGTTTACAATCGTATTGACGGTTCTGTGCTGTAGCATGGTGCATCCGATTCTGCGGATGTTAAACACGCCGGTGGATATTTACGACCGGACGTATACCTACCTGTTTATTATCTTTCTGGGAAACGGCGCTACGGTCTTTTATAATATGATTTCCAATATTCTGCGCGCGTTGGGAGATTCCCGGACACCGCTGTATTTTCTGATTTTTTCTTCGGTGTTAAATGTTGTGCTGGACGTGGTATTTATCGTTCCGTTCGGCATGGACGTGGCGGGAGCTGCATGGGCGACCGTGCTGGCGCAGGCAATTTCCGCGGCATTGTGCATTGTGTTTGCGCTGAAACGTTTTACAATCCTGCATTTTTCTGCGAGAGAATGGTGGTTTTCTGCAGAGGCGGCATGGCGTCATTTAAAAGTCGGATTCCCGATGGGATTCCAGATGTCCGTCATGTGTATCGGTCAACTTGCGATGCAGGCGGCGGTCAACCGGATCGGTACGAGTGCGATTGCAGGCTATACGGCGGCAAACAAGGTGGATCAGCTCTCCGTTTTAGTGGATAACGCGGTCGGAATCGGCATCGCCAACTATGTTGCGCAAAACTATGGTGCAGGCAAAATGGACCGGATCAAAAAAGGCGTATGGCATTGCTTTTTAATGCTGACGGCGATGAATTTTGCGATGGGAGCGCTGCTTTTACTGGGACAGAGCTTCGTTGTCCCGATGTTTGTCACAAACCCGACGGCGGAAATCATGCAGTATTCCAAAGATTATCTGTTCACGGTTGTGCCGTTTTATTTCTTTCTGGGGGCGCTGCTTGTTTACCGCACCGCGATCCAGAGCGTGGGCAATACCTGGGCACCGTTTGCAGCCTGCGTGATTGAGCTGGCTGCGAGAATTCTGTGTGCGTCTGTGTTGTCCATTCCGTTTGGCTACCGCGCCGTCTGCTTTGCAACGCCGTTTGCATGGCTGACCGCCCTTTCCTTACTGATTCCGGTTTATATCGTCCTGATCCGGAAGCTGGTCGGCGGACAAAGCACCCAAACAAAAGCCTGAACAGGAGGTATCGATGCAGAAAGCAATATTAGTAGGGGTTAATCTAAACGAAAATCTGGATTTTGACCATTCGATGGAGGAGCTGGAAAACCTTGCGGAGGCGTGTGAGATCGAAGCAGCGGCGCAGATTGTGCAGAATCTTCCGATGGTCAATAATGCCTTTTATATCGGGACAGGAAAGGTGGAAGAGGTCAAAAATCTGGTTTCCATGCTGGATGCAGACTGCGTGATTTTTGACAACTCCCTGACACCGTCCCAACAGAGAAACCTGCAGAATCAGCTGGAGGTTCCGGTCTGGGATCGGACGAACCTGATTCTGGAAATTTTTGACAGGCGCGCTCGGACAAAAGAAGCCCGTCTGCAGGTCGAAAGTGCGAATCTTCAGTATCTTCTGCCGCGTCTGGTCGGAATGCGGGATGCGCTTTCCAGACAGGGCGGCGGCGCCGGAGCGGGCGGCGGTGCCGGTGCCGGCGGTGGTCTTTCCAACAAGGGTGCCGGTGAAAAGAAGCTGGAGCTCGACCGCAGAAGGATTGAAAAGCGTATCAGCGAGCTGAACCGGGAATTAAAGGTCATGGAAAAGGACCGGGAGACACAGCGCAAGCGCCGGAAAGAAAGCGAACTGCCGTCGGTGGCTCTGGTAGGCTATACAAACGCGGGTAAGTCGACGCTGATGAACAAAATGTTGGACATCTGGATGGGCGACACGGAGAAAAAGGTTCTGGAAAAGGATATGCTGTTCGCCACGCTGGATACGACGGTGCGCAGAATCAGCCCCGGAGATAACCGGGATTTTCTGCTGTCGGATACGGTAGGGTTTATCAGCCAGCTGCCGCATACGCTGGTCAAGGCATTCCGCTCCACACTGGAAGAAGCATGCACGGCAGATCTGCTGCTGCAGGTGGTCGATTTTTCCGATCCGCATCACCGAGAGCAGATGGAGGTGACACAAGAGACGTTAAAAGAGCTGCAGGCGGGACAGATTCCCTGTCTGTATGTGATGAATAAAGCCGATCTTGTGATGGAAGAAAGCGAGCTTCCCAAAGTTTTAGGCGATCGGATTTATCTGTCTGCGAAGCAGGGAATTGGGCTTGCCGAATTGCTGGAGCTGATTCAGAAGAAGCTGTTTGGCGATTACCGGGAATGCACGTTTTTGATTCCGTATACGGATGGTGCGGCGGTTTCGAGGCTGCAGGAGCAGGCGCTTGTGCGCAGCATTTCCTATGAGGCAGACGGCGTGCTGATTTCCGTGTCGTGTAAAGAAAGCGACGCCGGGCGGTATGCAGCGTATGCGGTAAGTACCTCGGACGATGCGGAAACGGCGTTTGAAAGGGAAGGCGCGTAGGGGGCGGCTGGCAGCTCATGACATGAGGCATGTGTGGATGGAAAGTGTGCAGCCATTGTGTTTCGAAAGCAGGCTTGCACAGAAAGAAGGCAAAGTATGGGTGTCAGAATGATGGAGTTTAAAATGGAGCGCCCGGGTCTGTTAAAAGAGGGCGACCATGTGACCGTGACGGAGGGCGTACTTCCGAGCAATTATTATTATACGATCGATCCGTCCCTTGCGATGTCGGGCAATTATCCGTTTCGGGAGCGTTTGCTCGCGCGGGAGGGCGATGTGACGAGCGTTGTAGAAAATCCAAGGGGATTTTATGTGACTGTGGCATTTTCGGAGTGACAGTACAGGAAAAAGCGTGCTATACTAAAAAACGAAAGCCCCGAAGCGGGACGTACCCAGAGGAGGAAAAAGACATGTTTAAAGTAATTTCAACTGTGAAAGCACCGGCTGCAATCGGCCCTTATTCTCAGGCGATCGTTGCAGGAGATTTCTTATTTGCATCCGGACAGATTCCGATCAACCCGGCAAACGGAGCGATCGAAGCGGAAGGCATCGAGGCGCAGACAGAGCAGGTCATGAAAAATATCGGCGCAATTTTGGCTGAGGCCGGAACCGACTATACCCATGTGGTAAAGACAACCTGCTTTTTGGATGATATGGGCGATTTCGCTGCATTTAACGCAGTATACGAAAAATATTTTACCGGAAAGCCCGCAAGAAGCTGTGTTGCAGTGAAAAAGCTTCCCAAGGATGTTTTATGTGAAGTAGAAGTAGTCGCTTATTTAGGAGAATAATCCTATGAAAAATCTGATACTGATTGGCATGCCCGGCGCAGGAAAAAGCACGGTCGGTGTCGTGCTTGCAAAGCAGCAGGGATATCATTTCGTGGATTCCGATCTGGTCATTCAGGAGCAAACCGGACTTTTACTGCATGAGATCATCGAACAGCAGGGTGACGACGGTTTCCGGCAGGTGGAAAACCGGATCAATGCGGATCTGGCAGTCAAGCATTCTGTCATTGCGACCGGCGGCAGCGTGATTTATGGGCGGGAAGCCATGCAGCATCTGAAAAAAATCGGTGTTGTAATCTATCTGAAGCTGTCGTGCGAATCGATCGCAGCGCGTCTGGGCGATCTGCGCAAACGCGGCATTACGCTGCGGGAGGGACAGACGCTGCAGCAGCTTTACGATGAGCGTGTCCCGCTATACGAGCGTTATGCGGACATTACAGTGGACTGTGAAAACAAAAGTATTCGGGAGATTGTTGCAGAGATTGTGGCAAGACTGCCGAAGTGACAACAGGGGACAAGACAAATGAAACAGCAGTTTGAATCTGTACGGAGCGGCTTTTTGCTGCTTCTTGCCGCATTTATCTGGGGCATTGCCTTTGTGGCGCAGAGTGTTGGAATGGATTACATGGGGCCGTGTACGTTTAATGCATCTCGGTTTTTAATTGGCGGCGTTGTGCTCCTGCCGGTGATCTGGACAAAAGAACGGATGGAAGCAAAAAAAGGCGCAACAGGAGCTCCTGCGAAAAAAAATAAATCCGGTGCGCTTTTGCCTGGCGGCGTATGCTGCGGTATCGCGCTGTGTGCGGCAAGCCTTCTGCAGCAGTTTGGTATCCGGTATACGTCAGTGGGAAAAGCAGGATTCCTGACGACGCTCTATATCGTTATCGTGCCGCTGCTCGGGATTTTTGTGCGCCGCATTCCAGGTGTGAAGGTATGGTGCAGCGTTGTGGTTGCGTTAATCGGAATGTATCTTCTATGTATTTCCGGAAGCGTTCGGATCGGACTGGGGGATGCGCTGGTGATTGGCTGCGCGTTAGTATTTTCTATTCATATTCTGGTGGTGGATTATTTCGCAGAGCAGGTGGATGGCGTAAAGCTTTCGTGTCTGCAGTTTCTGACGAGCGGTGTCATCTGTCTGGTGCTTGCGTTTTTGACGGAGCATCCGTCCTGGGATGCATTGTTTGCCGGAATCGTGCCGGTTTTATACGCGGGCGTTCTGTCCAGCGGCGTTGGGTATACGCTTCAGGTTGTTGGACAGAAAAAAGTGGAGCCAACAGCGGCATCCCTGCTTTTGAGCATGGAATCTGTTTTTTCCGTGCTGGCAGGCTGGGTGATTCTGGGACAGAAGCTTTCGGCGCGGGAGCTTTTTGGCTGCGCGCTCGTGTTTGCGGCGGTGATCTGTGTACAGCTTCCGGATAAAAAGAAAGCAAAACAGGTGGAAACAGCCTGAAAAGTGGCGTGTATTGCACGAAAAGATGTATACTTCAGAAGGGAGAAGATGGGGATGAAGGAACTTTCAAAAGAAGTAAGGGAGATTATGAAAGAATACATCGGCGACAACAGTGTAGCGGGTGTGACAGTGCTGGCGGTGAAGGATGGAAAAGAAATCTGCGACTGTCAGGAAGGCATGGCGGATATCGAAAATGGACGTGCGATGAAGCGCGATACGATTTTTCGGTTATATTCCCAGACGAAACCGGTTACCGGAGCGGCTGCGATGATTTTGATGGAGCGCGGAAAGCTGGATCTGTATCAGCCGGTTGCAGAATATCTGCCTGCATTCCGCGAACAAAAAATCTGGCGCAACGGCAGATGCGAAGCACTTTTGCCTGGAGAACGGGAGATGCTGGTTGTCGATCTTTTACGGATGACGTCGGGGCTGATTTATGGCGATACGACGACGGAGCCGGGGCGGATGTATGAGCACGTTTTCGAAGAGGGAAAGGAACGGATGCATACGCCAGAGGCGATGACGACAAGGAATGTGGCGGATGCACTGGCAAAGTGCCCGCTGCTTTATGCGCCCGGGCAGGGCTGGCAGTACGGTTCCTCTGCAGATGTGCTCGGTGCGGTTATTGAAGCTGCGTCCGGCAAACGGTTCGGGGAATTTTTGCAAGAAGAAATTTTCGAGCCGCTTGGAATGAAGGATACGGCGTTTTGGGTACCGGAGGAAAAGCAGGACCGGCTGGCGGCAGTATACCAGACTGAAATTGACCAAAATGGTCAAAACGTACTGAAGCGCTATACGCAGGATCATCTGGTCGTTGCAAACCGGATGGAAAAGTCCCCTGCCTTTGAGTCGGGCGGAGCGGGACTTGCTTCGACGCTGGATGATTATATGAAATTTGCGCAGATGCTGATGCAGGGCGGAAGCTTAAACGGCGTGCGGGTGCTGAGCGAAAAGACGACGAAGTATTTTACCAGTCCGGAGCTGATGCCGGTTTCTCAGAAGGTATTTTCTGAATGGGTCGGACTGGATGGCTACAGCTACGGCAACCTGATGCGCGTCTGCAAAAATCCGGCGCAGTGCGGTTATCTTGCAATGCAGGATGAATATGGTTGGGACGGCTGGCTGGGTGTTTACTTTGCAAACCTGCCTAATGAAAAGACGACCATTCTGATGGGGATGCAGAAGGTGGACGCAGGCACGTTTTCCATGACCCGCAAAATCCGCAATCGGATTGTGAGCAAGCTGTAAAGAAAATAGAAAATTCCGCTTCGCCGGGAAATTGCTGCCTACCAGAAAACACAGAAAAAGAGCGTATGAAGGAGCCCTTTTTTTTAATTCCAACCCGGAGAAACCTGGTTTTCTGAAGTTTATTGCTGCCGGAAAAGTACGTTTTCACGGAATTGCATTGCAGTTTAAAACCGTGTAGAATATATAACTAGCTTTTACAATCAAATGGAAGGACTGTAAAAATGTATCAGAGAAGATCGAATCTGCAGAATCTGATGATTTTGCTGCTGGACTGTCTGACGATTGTCGTGAGCCTGATTCTGGCAAACTATATTCGAAATGGTCGGCTGTTTGAGAGCGATGATGCCCGGATGGATTTCGGCCTTTTGCTCGGAGCAGTGCTTGTCGTTTTTCTGGCAATGAACCTGTTTGGCAGCCTGTACCGGAACATGATGCTGCGGGGACCGCTGCATGAATGCATGTGTGTGATTCGCAATAATGCAATCAGTTTTGCGGGCGCGGCGGTTGTACTGTATTTTATGGGACTGCTGGATGCTTACTCGCGTCTGGTGTTCTTCTATTTTCTTCTGATTGACTGTATCCTGATGCTGATTGTGCACCAGCTCTGGAAAAAATGTCTGCCGTCTTTGTATCGGATTTTTCGGGAGAGCAGGAAGACGCTGTTGGTTGCGGACGATGTGTTCGCAGTGCCGCTCGTCATGGATATGAAAAATTTTAAGGATTACAGCTATGAGTTCTGCGGATTGGCATTTCTGGGCGAGAAACCGGAAAATGGCGAGGTCGGCGGAATGTCGGTCGTAGCTGGGGCAGATGATCTGATCGATTACTGTAAAAGCGCGTCTCTGGATGAAGTGATCGTTGCAGTTGCGGATACCCAGAGCAAAGAGATGAAGCATGTTTTGGAAACGCTGGCAGAAATGGGACTGACGATTCATTACCGGATTCCTGTTCCGGAGCTGTCCGGTGCGAGCCAGAAAGCTCTGACGCAGTTTGGGCGCTTTTATACGATTACCTATGCGAATCGTTTTGTACCGGTTGGGCAGCTGGCGATGAAGCGGCTGCTGGATCTGGTCGGAGCGCTGGTCGGCTGTGTATTTTTAGGAATATTGACGGTGATCGTCGGGCCGATGATCAAGCTGGAGTCTCCTGGACCGATTTTCTTTGCACAGAAACGGGTTGGACGGAACGGCAGAATTTTTAAAATGTACAAATTCCGTTCCATGTATGCGGATGCGGAAGAGCGCAAAAAAGAACTGATGGCGCAGAATGAAATGAACGGCCTGATGTTCAAGATGGAAAATGATCCGCGGATTACAAAGACGGGGGCTTTCTTACGGAAGACGAGCCTGGATGAATTTCCGCAGTTTATCAATATTTTAAAGGGCGATATGAGTCTTGTGGGAACCCGTCCGCCGACGTTGGATGAGTTTGCACAGTACAGCCCATATCATAAGAAACGCTTGAGCTTTCGTCCCGGTCTGACCGGAATATGGCAGGTGAGCGGGCGCAGCGACATAACGGATTTCGAAGAAATTGTAAAGCTGGATGTAGAGTATATTGATAACTGGTCTTTCTGGCTGGACATTAAGATTTTATTGAAAACTTTCCTGGAGGTCTTTACACAAAAGGGCGCCAGATAAAAGACAGTTTTAATGATTCATAACAATAGAGTGTTCCCAAAGTGTACATTTTATTCATGACAATAGAATGCTCGCAGAGCGTGCATTCTATTGTTGCCTGGGTATTTGGCTGCGTATTGCGGCAGAATGTGAGGAGAATTTGAAAAAAAGAAAACCGGCAGCCTGTAACGGGCTGTTGAGAGGAATTCTGACAGGCATCTGTGTTTTTGGAGTAACGCTGTCCGGATGCAGCTCTTCGAATCCGGAGACGGCGGATACGACAGGCGCTGAGACAATAACGCAGAGCAGCTCTGCAGAGGAAACTTCTATCGAAGAAGCAGAGGCAGCAGTGGATGCAGCACAGGTGGAAGCGGTTCTGCAGTCGGATGCAGAAATTCCTTTGAAATTGAATGAGCTCTGCGCGCTGAATGCAGATGCATATGCGTGGCTGGAAATTCCTGGAACGGGCATCAGCCAGCCAATTCTGCAGAGCAGCATAGACGATGAATATTATCTAACCCATAACGTTGCAAAGGAAGAGGCGGAAGATGGGGCAATTTATACAGAGACAGCCAACGATATAGATTTTTCTGATGGAAATACCGTGATTTACGGACATAACACCTTGGATCGTTTTGGAAAGCTTCATGAGTATCAGGATCGTACTTTTTTTGATGAAAATCGGGAAGTGCGGATTTATCTGCCGGAGAAGATGCTTGTCTACCGCATTTTTGCAGCATATCCGTATGACGACAGGCATCTGATTGCCGCATATGATTTTTCAGATCCGATTATTTTCCGCAATTATCTGGAAGAAGTCTTTTCCATTCGTCAGATCGATGCTTTTATCGATGATACGATGGATGTGACGGAAGATGACAAGCTGATTACGCTGGAAACCGGTGTGAGCGACGAGCCGGATCAGAGGTATCTGGTGCAGGCAGTTTTGGTTGAGGAACAGTAATGGAGCAGGAAAAGAGAAAACGCAGGAAAAAAAGGACGAAAAAGCGTTCCGCAATTTCAAAAGTTGGTCTTTTTTTCTTGATTTTGTTACTTGTGCTTCTGGTACTTGGAATTACTGTATCGGCAGGGTGGCTGTGGATGAACTACAGCGGTCAGAGCAGGCTTTCCAAAAAACAGGAAGCGATACCGGAGCTGATGCAGCAGGCTGAATCGGAAGCGGAAAGCGAGATGATGCTGGAGGCGGGAAGCATCCGGTATCATGGAAAGGTTTATACCTACAAAAAGGATATTCTGACCTTTTTGTTTTTAGGAATTGATAAAAATGGAGAAGTAAAGGCTTCTTCCAATCTCTTTAAGGGCGGCCAGGCGGATGCACTGTTTCTGGCTGTACTCGACCCGGGAGAGAAAAAGATCAGCGTGATCGGAATCAACCGCGATACCATGGCTTCTATGAATGTGTATGATAAGAACGGGAGATATTCCGGAAGACAGACTGCACAGATTGCACTTTCCCACGCTTACGGGGACGGTCTGGAAGAAAGCTGCGAAAACAGCCTGGATGCAGTTTCCAATCTGTTCTATGGTCTTCCGATCCACGGTTACTGCGCACTGAACATGTCGGTTGTATCGAAGTTAAACGATGCGGTCGGCGGTGTGGACGTCGTGATTCCGGAATCTGCAAACGGACTGGAAAAGGGCTGGACAACCGGAGCCGAGGTGCATTTAGAGGGCAATGCGGCGTACCAGTTTATTCATTATCGCGATACGGCGCAGGAACAGAGTGCAGAAGCACGCCTGGAGCGTCAAAAGCAGTATTTGAAGAAATTTATCCTTCAGGCAAAAGAAGCGATGAAGCAGGATATGACGCTTCCTTTGCAATTGTATACACAGATTACACCGTACATGGTAACGGATGTGACTGCGGATGAAGCAGTTTACCTGGCAGGTCAGGCGCTGTCCTACAGCTTTGGGGACGACAATTTTTATTCCATGACGGGAACGGTCAAAATGGGAGAAAAATTCGAAGAATTTTATCCCGATGAAACAGCACTGTATGAACTGGTGCTGGACGTATTTTATGAAGAGGCGGCGGATTGACCTGCACGCCGGATAAAACGGTATTGGCAGACGGGACACCGCCTGTTAATATAAAAACAGAAGCCACACAATTTTACGAAAGGGGGATGATTGACATGAAAAAGAAAATGGCAATTGTTCTTTCACTTGTACTCGCATGCTCTATGAGCATGACAGCATTTGCAGCTCCCAGCCCGTCTCTGAATACAGGTAATACGCCTGTTAGTCAGGTAACCGTTGATCAGTCTGTTGCAACAGCAACAGCTGGAACCGCTGAGTCGACTGTCAGCGGTGTAGCCAGCGCGACTAGTGCAGTAGCAGTTGGAACAACATTCGCAACTGCAAAAGGAAACCAGGCATTGGATGCGGCTTCCGTTCAGCTGGTTGTAGCTCCTACAACTGTAGCAGAAACGACAACATCTGCCAGCGAACTGACAAAGGCTTTGACTGCAAAAAAGGTCAAAATCATCAACAAGAGTGGTGAGAAAAACATTTCCCTGCTGAATCGGGAAGGCAAGGTAAAATACCTGTGCAGCAGAAATGTTTATCTGACGAATTCAAAGGGTGAACTGGTAGCAAGCAAGGGTTCTATCTCTATTGCAAAGAGCCTGAAAGAAATCCTGGGCGGATACCAGCTTGCTGAAAATGAGACCATCAGAGCAATGTACAAGAGAGCAGACGGAACCTTTGTAGCGCTTCCTGTTGTTATTAAGGGCGATGTAGTTTCTTTTGCACTTCCTTCTATCAGCGGTGTTGTTGAAGTTGTATTCACGGCGGCTGTTGGAACAAGACAGGAAACATTACAGTCTGAAAAAGCTCCCAAGCTTTGATGCATGGCCGACAGGCTAAGTTTTAGATCGAATAACAAATTAAATTGATTCGTGTGGTTTCCTTTGGAACACCGCCTCCTCTGAAACGGGGAAGCGGTGTTTTGTTTTTTGCTGCAAAAAAAGTCCTCCGCAAAAACGGAAGACTTTTCTGGATGTTGGCGTTGAGACTTATTCGTTCAAGGAATAACCGTAAGCGGTGCAATATTTTTGACTGTCTGCAGATTCGCCAATTTGGTGCTCTTCTTTTTCTGTATGACCGCAGAATTTACAGACCAGCTGATGATAGGATTCATCAAGACTTTGCCCGACGGTGTATTCATGTGTACAGGATTGACCACAGATCTCACAGATACCGTCCGGATCAAATACACATGCGCCATCCATTGTATATCCACACACGGAACAGGTTCCCTTGTGAATCCGCACGCCGTCTTCGGCAGTCTCGGTTGTATAGGTATACAGATGGGATTCTTCTTTTATAACGCCGCCGCATGCACCACAGATTTCTTTATGGGAAGAATCATCAGCGGTATAATGATCAGCGGTACAGCTTTCTGCCTGTTCTTCGTTGATATATCCACAGAGGACACATACGGGACCGTGCATAGTTGTTCCGGTGATCTGTTTCCTGCCGTCGAACTCATGATTGCAGGGGGCCTCCGGTTCTGGTGTTGTCGGCTCCGGTGTTGGTGCAGGTGTCGGCACTGGGGTTGGAGCGGCAGAAGATGGTAAGGTCAAAGAGGACAGGATGTTCGAAACAGAGCTGTTGTCCACACTGGAAGGGACGATCAGTCTGGGGGATGCAAGGATCTGTCCGTTCATTCCGCTGACTGTAAAGCCGGCTTTTGTCGTTGCGTCAATGGTCGTATATTTTCTGTTTTCTTTGATGCCGAAATTTACATAGTGAACATAGTATGCCAGAAGATCGTCGCCAAACGCCTTTTGCAGATCCGGATAAGCGGAACTGTATGCAAAAACATTGAAGTCAGAATTAATATCAGATCTTCCTTCGTTCAAACCGAAAATAACAAAATGGTTCCAAAGCGCTTCTGAGTCATTTCCAAAGGCCTTTGCAACATCCGGATATGCTATTGCATACCGTTCGGGTTTGAAAACCTGCCTTAAAGCTTCAAGGGCTTCCGGGGTATATGTTATTTTGTACTTTTTCATAATTTCCTTGTGCAGAGAGGTCTCGGAAGAGGTGTTTTTGTTTATTGTATTCAGTGTATTCAGTGCGCTCATATTGTTTTTGACAATCATTGCGGCGTTTGCCGTCATACCGGAGCCCAGACACATGGTGAGGGAGAGAGCGAATGCCAGAAGTTTCTTTTTCAATATTACATCCTCCTTTTTTCGAAAAAAAGTTCCTTCATCACAAGTCTATGTTACCATTTTTCAAAAAGCTTTACAACGAAATCGCAATAAATAGTATTTCCGTTACAGTTCACTCGTACTTTTTTGTAAGCAGATTTCATGCTCGCATGAAAATCTGCTTACAAAAAGTACGGAGGGAGCGCCACTTTATGAGCAAAAAGGAGCTGTGAAGCAGCGGAGAGCGTCGAAGCGCGCTTCATGACAATACTGATCCTTGGGATTCCGTATGCCGGTGCGGTCTCCGCGTTTGTAGCTGTCACTGCGCTGGTGCCGATTTTTGGCGCATGGATCGGCGGCGAAGCATTTGGCATCTTAGGGATGCTGTTCAGTGTTCCCGTCTGTGCCGTGCTGTTCAGTCTTTATTTAGAGTACATGAAGAACGCACACAGCTTTTAAGACGTGGTCTATTTAACATACAGGACGATAATTTACTTCGTGAATGCCGGCTTTAAGATCTTAGCTGACCGCCGTATCCTTGAAATCCACCGCCAAGTCCCCAAAAGTGGACGGTGTAGGCAATGGGCTGACGCGCCAGCTTCGAAACGCTGGGAAGAACCCATGATCGCAGAATCTGCCATTGGACGCAAAAAAAACGGTGTGACCTTCACAGTCGCACCGTTTTTTACCCAACCGCAAGATTTATAGCTCCTTACGGCTGTCAAGTCTTGTGTTTACAGGATTTCGGGCATACAAAAAGCAGATGACGGGAATCGAACCCGCCTCTGAAATGCCAGAAATGGCTTAAATATAGGCTTTGTAGGCATTTGACCTTGATTACTTTTGATTACTTTTCGTAAAAAGGTAATCAACATGAAAAAATTCAAAGGAGGAAGTTCTCACCGGACGAAAAAACATATTAGGACATCAAAATAAGTCCATGTACTTGTAGAAATATGAGTAGGTGGGCTTATTTTAGTGCCTTAATCAATGGAGAAAATAATCCAAAGGAGGAATTTTAAATGACTACAGATGAATTTGTGCACAAAATGAATGGAATCAGAAAAGATAAGATATATAGATATCAGGAGTTTCTGAACACGTTTGCCGAAGCATTGCGGGAAGTGATGATATCAGGGGAGCGATTGAACCTGAATCAGGTTGGCACGTTTCTTCCTGCAAAAGTGAAGGAAAAAAAGATGTATTTGCCGGTAAAAGAGGAAGTGGTAACAATTGATGAACATGTGGTAATTAAGTTTAATCCGGCGATTCCCCTGAAAAAAGCTTGCAATTTAGAAAAAGAAGGGTAAAAAGTGTTATCGTGCCCCTTATCGTGAGCAAAAGTGGATTTTCCGAAAATGCTGGAAATTCAAGGGTTTCTGTATAGCAGCAAAATTGTGGGATTGTAAAATAACTCTCAAAATTGACCAATACGGTCAACAACATGTTATCGTGAAAACGATTGATTTTCCTGCAAAATTGGCAGTTTTCAGATCAAAATCGGAAATTCAGATTTTCAGATTTATTGTAAGGAGGTACTTAATATTGTGGCAAAAATGTGTCGAAAAAAAATATCGTGAAAGAAAGTTTGTTGATATATAAACCTACTTAATTAGTATGTTTATAAAAACAATTTTCACAACTTTACTCTCTTTTATAAAATTCATTCCAATTCTATCACTCATCATAGATCAAATTATTATTCAAAAAAACAATTCAACTAAATATCTACGGCGGCTATTCCTGCTGCCACATCGAGAGACATACGGCGATGCAAAATAAAAGTATGGGCAATTCTTAACGCGGCGAGAAGTAAAAGAAAGCCCATATCAGGAGGGGCGGCAGATTTGGCGCTCCTTTTCCTGATTGGATAAACAGGAGGAACATGGTTAACAATGAAACCAAAATTTGTAAAAAGTGTGGAAGAACGCTTCCATTAGATCAGTTTAGGATTTGCACGGGTTGTAAAGGCTATACATATCGTCGCGGAACTTGCAGGGCATGTGAAGCGGAATATGACCGTGAGTTAGCACAGAGAAAAAATCGGGTAACGGTAAAGGAAAAGGATGAGAGCCAATTGTTTTACAGGCGCAAATATAAACAGATTGCGCCGGAACGTATCCTTGATCTTACGGTTACAGGAATAGAGCCAATGGCAGCAGATGAGATATTTGTGCGTTTGATGGAGTATAAGGACAGCTGGATATCGAATTACGGGCGATTGATACGGCTTACATATGGCAAATATATTTTGCTGAAAGGGGCTGATAACGGTGACATCTATTATAATATTCCGCAGGAAGTCTGGACAGGCGAAAAGTGGGAATATAAAAGAAGTAGCTTGTATGCGGCAAAAGCTGTAGTAGTAACTTTTTTAGTGAATCCAGATTGCCAGACCAATCGCTTCATTTGGCATGAAGGGCAGGACAAGCAGGATAATTATTATAAACACCTGTATCCGCTCAATCAGGATCAGTATTATGCGGTAAGGCGGTATTATGAACAACACGGGGAAGCGCCGGAAGAAGTAATTGTTCAAATTATGAATGATATCCAGTATTTACCGGACGATTGGAGTATTGCGGAGATGCAACCAATTATGGCGGGAGTCGGATATCATGGAATGCAGGGCGTTTCTACACGCAGCATAGCATACAAAACGTGGAAAAATATGATGCAGCGATGTTATAATGATGGTGTTCATGAGCGGCTTCCGCAGTATAAGGATTGTTCTGTCTGTGACGAATGGCATAATTTTTGCAATTTTGAGAAATGGTATAAGGAACATTGTTTCTGCGATGGATATCAGCTGGACAAAGACATTACGATAAAAGGAAACAAGTTATATAGTCCGGAAACCTGTGCATTCGTGCCGCGGTCTATCAATATGCTTTTTGTAAGCGGAAAGGTTGATACGGGAAATCTGCCAATAGGTGTTTACTGGGATTCAAGTAAGGCGAAATATCGGGCAAATGTGAGCATTGGTGGCGAGAGTAAAAAAATGTCTTATTGGAGTACGCCGGAAGAAGCGTTTGCAGAGTATAAGCTTGTAAAAGAAAAGATTATCCGGAATATGGCAGAAAAATATCGGGATACGATACCGGACAAAGTATATCGGTCTATGATGGGTTGGAAGATTGAAATTACGGATTAAAGGATAATTTTGAATAACATTAACTTCATTCGATTATGGGAAAACATTTTAATGGAAAGCGGCATATCAGGTAGAAATATCTGGTGTGCCATTTTTTTACGCTTATAAGACCGTGCATAGTTATAAAGGCTGATCGGTTTCGGAAGGGACGTATTCAAGAATGGATTCTACAGGGCAGTTCAGAATCCGGCAAAGATCGTTGATCGTTCTGGTGGAAATATCTTTGTTGTGTTTTAAACGATGGAGTGTGCTGTGAGAGAGATGATGCTTGTTGGTTAAAGTATACCAGTTTTCGTTAGATTGTTCTAGCGTATCCCAGAACGGCGAATAGTCGATCATCTTAGCACCTCCAATCTGTAATAGTTTATGAAAATAGAGTAATATATATTCTTAGAGTTGAATATCTTCGTTAAAAAGAATATAATAGTGCTATCAATAAAAAAGGGGGAAGGATGTTATGACACTGATTAAATGTCCGGAATGCGGTACAGAAGTAGAAGAAGGAACGGTATCCTGTCCTAAATGTGGGTGTTCGTTGGAAGGTATAAAGTTGGAGCGAAAACCAGCCGAATCACCAAAGCAGGAACCAGATCTGAATGAACTGGATGCACTGCGGAAAATTCAGAAAAGCATGGAGCATATTGAAAGCATGGTGCATCTGTTTTACAACTTAGCGGTTATTTCGTTAGTTGGAATTGGCTTGCTTTTCTTTATTGCGATTATAAATTTGTGTACACGATAAAAGAGAGAGGAATATTTAATTATGGCACTGATAAAATGTCCTAACTGCGGACAGGATATTTCGGATAAAGCGGAGAAATGCCCGCACTGTGGTTGGGAAAAAAAACGAGAAAAAAAGAATAGCGAGAGTCAATTTAAAATGCCATCAAATCAGTATATTGTATTTGGTGGAATAGTAGTGGCAGCGATGCTTATTTGCATTATTGTCTGTGTTGGAATTACGAATAATATTTGCAAAAGATATGAGAAAAGCATAATAGACACTATTCAAAATAGCACTGTTAAAGAAGAAAGAACATTAGAAGAAGCTAGTTTGAATGAACCAATAGAAGAGGAAAAAAGTGAAGAAAATGCTTCTGATAGTTTGAAAAATGAAGAGGAAGATATAACAGAGGAAAATATAACAGAGGAAAATCCAACAGATACAGTTTGGAATGACGGAATACCTGTTAAAGATAGTCGGTTGAAAGTGACATTTGATGGATGGGATGGGCTTAGTACAACTTCAACAGACTTTTTATTTACTATTATAAATAGTTCTGATGAAGATGTATCTATTAAGGTAGAAAAATATATTTTTTTGAATAAAAAGAGTATAAGATATTATATAGCCATTGATTACATGGAAACCATACCTGCGGGAAAAGCTACAGAAGTACGATATTGTGTTGCAAATACCGGAATGAATTTTGAAGTATTAGACAGTGCAGAACTATGTTTTACAAGCATAGATGCAGCAGGAAATGAAATAGATAATAATGCAGAATTTTCTGGATTGAATATGGAATTAAATTAAAACAAAAGAGGTGGAAATTATGGCTTTAATAAATTGTCCGGAATGTGGAAAAGAAATGAGTGACTCTGCGGCTGCATGTCCTAATTGTGGCTGTCCGAATCCAAATAATAAAAAAGCAAAAAAGAAAATCGATAAAAAAATAATTGTACCTGTTTGTTTAGTAGTAGTGGCAATAATTTGTGTAATTTCATTGGTTGGAATTATCTTAAATTTGAATCCTGCTAACAAATATTTATCCTTATTCAATGCCGGAAAGTACGATGAAGCATCTGAATTTTATGCAGAAAAGATAGAAGAGAATGCCGAGTCGGTAGAAAAAATCGAGGAAAAACAAAAGAGTGAAATTGATCTTATCTATAATGAGTTTGAGCAGGGGAAAATAGAATACAAAGACGCGCTTGATGGCTTGTCAGTTTATAAAAAGAGCAATGTAGTTAGTGCATATTGTAAGGAAGTGCAAGGAAATATTGAAAGTTTGAACAGTTCCCGTAGAGCATTTGAAGAAGGAAAGAAGTTAGAGCAAGAAGACGATATCCCAGGTGCGATTAAGAAATATAAAACTGTGTCAAAGCTTGATTCTAATTATGATGTGGCGCAGAACAAAATAGACAATTTAAGTGAATCCTATAAATCACAGTTATTAGCCGATGCTGAAAATTATGCCAATAACAAGGAATATGATGAAGCTATTCAGAAAATAGGGGAAGCTGAGAATGTATTTGGGACTTCTGAAGAATACACTGAATTAAAAGAAAAGTATCCCAAATTGAAAAATGAAAGGTACGTTACAGTGAAGGTTATTGATACATCTGTTCAGGAAGCTGATACGTCAAGATGGATATTTAATGATCGAGTTTATTTTACATTTTCTGTAACAAATAATACAGATAAAGCAATTCAAGGAATTTCAGGTGTACTGACTATAAATGATTTGTTTGGAAAAGAAATACTTCCTTTATCAGTAGATTTTACAGGACATGTCATTGAAGCTGGAGAAACATATATTGAGGATGATTTGTCTTTAGAAATTAACCCCTTTATTGATTCACAAGTACAGGTAGAAACAACAGATTATAAAGATCTGAGATTTGTATATGAAGTTTCACAAATTATATTTGAGGATGGAACGAAAGTTGATCCAGAATAACGAATACCTCCATTTGGCAAAGCAGCGTCAAATGGAGGTATACTTTTCTAATGAAAATTTGCGTTTTTCAGAGTAAATTATGATATAATTATAGATAAGAATATAAAAGTACCGGATGTAGGAGGTGACTGTTCATGTATGATTGCAGGAATCACTCGTGTCATCATGATGGAAAACACTGACATAATTGCAACCGTCCTGGATGTAATTGGTACGCAGCAAACGACAACCGTGGATATTCAGGAAAAGGTTCATCTGGTGGCGGAAGCAGTGCTGCTATATTTTTAGTTGCGCTTGTTATTTGCGGAATTATTGGTGCAATTAATGAAGTGCTTGGGGCATTGATCTTGATTATAGTAGGTGCTATTATATTGCTGAACCGATGAAATTCGTGTTTCATTTTCCTAATTTTCATACGTTAATTACTTTAGAATTTGCCCTGATTTCAGATTTTCCAAAAACGAGCTGAACAAGTTTACGCCTGATCTGCTGCCGTGCTGATTTTGGCATCATTTTATAAGTAATTATCGTATATAATTTGCCAATTTGAGAGAGATAGGAGAGGTTTTCAGGTACTTGAATCTGGGCGGTTTAAAGGTACCCGGGGAGAGGGTAGCAGTAAAAGTTATGCTGTAGCGGGGAAGGAAAAATATCGAGTGGTTGAATTTTTCGGTCACTGTAGATGTGAACCAACTATAAGGTTTCTGGAAAAAGCAATTTCAAAAATAGGTTTTTAGTACCCGGCATCAGCGCATAGAAAAAGGTCAGAGGATTCACGCCCCTGACCATTTTTTTACCATTTTCACTTTTCCCAGATGTAGCAATCACCGCTTTTAGTGTACAGACTCAAAACACCGTCTTGAACTTCGAAGCCTGCAACATCGTTCAGGTCAACGACTGAATCGTAGACATAAGCTGAGAAGTCCGGTACATCTGAGAGCTGTTCAGAATAATTTATATCGGTTGTGTCTGTATTGGCATCTAATCCAATATAAACACGTCCATCAGAACCAGTAAACCAGCAGGACACAGCGGACAGCGGCACGCATTCCGACAGCTTTACATATAAATCGGTAGAAGCGTGAGCAGGCAGTGACGCGGCAACGATGCAGGCGATCAGCAGGGCGGCAGTTACGAATAATTTTATTGTTTTCTTCATGGTGTTTATCTCCTTTATCTCTTCATCTTGTATTGGCGGCAGTGTGCCAGCAACAGGACACTAACACACCGCCAAAAGGTTATTTATTTAAAATGTAGGAAACAGCTTTTTCTGCTTTGCTGGCTGCCGATACGATAAAATGATTATCGTTTCTGAGTACGGTAAGCCAGTTTTGAATATAAGCGGCAGAATTGCGGAAGCTGTGATCGGTTTCAATTCCGAGTGTATTTAGGATGGTTGCCGCGCCGATTTCTGCCACAAGTTCCTCTTTGCTGCGCTCCTCAGAATTAAACGCTACCAGTTTGCCCTTACGCTCTTCTTTTCGGTTGCATCTGCTTTCTTTCATCGTTGAGTGTGTCGCTTCGTGAAAGGCTGTGCTATACCATTCTTCAGGGCGCTGGAACTGTTCCAGTAATGGCAAGTGAATCATATCAGCGGCGGGAGAGTAATAAGCTTCATTGGTTGCAACCTGTACAAGCTTGATATTTTCGCGGCGGATGTAGTCATAAAAAACATCATCGGCGGATTCTATCGGCTGTGTATCGTTTAAGTCTGCTGCTATCGGTTTCGGTTCGATTCCTTCGCATTGTGTCGCTACATGGAACACGTTGTAATATCTCAGCAGGGGGATCTGTTTTATAATGGTTGTGCCGTCATCCTGTTCTTCTTTAACTGGCTGCATTTTCCAAAAACAAACCATTTCGGATTTAGCGCCCTTTTTAACATGTCCGCCTGCATCAGTGATTTGCTTGAATGTTGCATATTCGCCGGAATGCTGCAAAAGCATCTGATTCAGTAAGGAGTAGGGTTTTCCAGTTACACGGTTGTATGCGCCATCTTTAACGCCTGACCAAGGACGTTCCCAAGGGATTAACCCTTTTTCCAGTTCTGCAATTATTCGATCAGTTATCATCTGATATACGTTTGCGCTCATGCTCATGACCTCCGTTTTCGTGTTGGCTTTATCTATTTGATAATTGAATTGTACACTAAAATGTGTACTCTGTAAATTGGAATAAGTACACAAAAATATATACTTGAAAATGTTAATAGTATACAAAACAATGTACTTTTACGGAGAAAGTATTGAAATGAGGAAAAATAAAAGATATGATAAAGGATAGAAAATAGCCGCCACTACTGCCATAGCGACGGCTGCGTAAAAAGTTAGCCAAAAACTAAAGGGCGGGTCGTTTCTCTGACTTCCCCTTTTGTACTTATATCATATCAATGTGGGCTAAGATATTCAAGTTGTTTCTTGAAAATAAAATTGAATAAAAAAAGTATTTTTGTTACAATGATTATATGAAAGTGTAGTTGTGTACACATATAAGTGCTGAAGGGGTGGTGAGAAATTTGCTTGCTAATACAATAAAGACTATTATAGAAAATTCTAAAAATGAGGGAAGAAGTTTAACACAAAATGACTTTGCAAAGATCTTAGGAATGACGAAACAAAGCTTTTCAAATAAGATGCAGCGCGATACTTTCACGGTTGAAGATGCTATAAAAATTGCGGAATTTCTGGACATGAAATTGATTTTAAAAGGCGATGATGAATATGTTATAAAATAAAACAGCTTAACGGCTGTTTTTTTTTACCTTTAAATAAGTACACATATAAGTGTACATAATACACAAAAAGTAGTACACATATTTGTGTATTATGCGAATTTACAAAGTACATAAATATGTGTACTATAGAGTCATAAACAAACAGCAACCGGAAAGCCGAAAGCTTCCAAAACCTCAACCCATATCCCTGTGAGTCGTTCCATTGAGCGCCAATAGTCACGAAGATGATTGAGGGGTTGCTACCTTATAGGAGGACAACACTATGACGAGAGAAGATTTAGAGATCAAAATTCAGGAGATTAGACGCTACAAAGCAATGGCGGAGGAAGCCACAAACATTCAGAAATCCATCGAAGCCGAAGTTATCGCATGGATGACATCAGAGCAGCTGGATACAGCAATGAGCGACACGGCGAAAATCACGTTCAAAGATCAGTGCCGCACAACGCTTGACAGGAAAGCACTTGAGGAAGTGTTAGGCGAGGATCTGAAGCCCTACTGATTATTCCGGGGATCTCTGAGCCACCTGTCCGGACTTTGAGAGCCACCATTCCGGAGAATGAGCGCCATATATTCCGGTAATTCAGAGCCGCCTTATTGGGCTCTATTACATATATTTCCTTTATACTGTAAATACACACCTTTGGTGT
>ENA-OURZ01001779-OURZ01001779.1-human-gut-metagenome-genome-assembly--contig:-NODE-1779-length-22416-cov-7.035508_pt1 | contig 22416 bp, 17 predicted proteins | sample MGYA00242073_ERZ509195 | MGnify/ENA primary metagenome ERZ509195 (study PRJEB26280, sample SAMEA2338837) | human gut metagenome | biome: human gut; feature: human-associated habitat; material: faeces...
CCACCTGTTCCCATTCCGAACACAGAAGTTAAGCTCACTTGTGCCGAAGATAGTTCGCTGGAAACGGCGCGTGAAAATAGGTAGTCGCCGACTTGAACAGAACGCTTCAGGATTTTTCCTGAGGCGTTTTTTGTTTCGTAAATTTGACGAAGTGCACTGAAATAACATTCGGATTCGTGTTCTATACAAAGGGAGGAATGTGCCGTGAGATGTGGAGCAGTGGCAGGGCGGTGACATCGTGATCTTTGAAAAGCATATCGGCATCGTTTCTGATCGGCGGAACTGGGACGGTGTGCCCTATGTGATCCATCATAACGATCCGTGGCAGACTGCTTACGAACAGGACATTCTGGAAAAGCGAACGGACATTGTGGGACATTACCGTATCTCCCAATAACGGCATAAAAAGCGGCTCCACCGCGCTGGGAAAACCAGCGTAAGCGGGGCCGCTGTGTTTATGTCGGAATATCAGTGCGCGTTTGTTGCACTTTTGCACGGCTTCCGGTATAATGAAAGAAACTACCGCGAGGGAGATGAAACGATGGACTGGGTCATGTGTCTGCTGCCAATGGCAGTGTGCTTTGTGAGCGTCCTTTTGACGGTGAAAATAAGCAAAAAGCACAAGCGCATTCTGGCGGCTGCCGGAGTGGCGCTGTTTCTGTGCGTGGCGTTTGGCTCTCTTGCGGTGTACCGGGTGCAGAAGATTGCCAAGCCCATCCGGGAAAGTGATACGCTTGCCGTGGCGGAAATGAACCTGAACTCGTTCCGGGGTAATGTGGAGATGAATGATTTCCAGACCAACGCTTCGACGGAGCTATATCAGGCGCTCGAAGAATATCTGGGCAAGAAAATCTACCTGCCCTGCATCAATCAGGATACCTTCGACGCAGGCGGGCAGGATGTGATCCTTCAATTCGGCAGCAATGACGAGGCGAAGGTTTGGCTTGCATTTTATGCGGACAGCCGAATCTGTTTGGTCGATGGGAAAAAGGCCTACATTTTTCCGAACGGAAAGGCAGTTTATCAGGAAATTGAGGAAATTCTGGCGTCAGTCAGCACCCATACGGCAGTTACCGTCACTGCAATTGACGAGGAAAATGATTTTCTGATGGCAGAAGAAGAAAACGGGAAGCTATATGCGTTCCACAAGATTTCGGAAAAGCTGCGAACAAAAAACGGAAAGCAAGCAAAGCTGGAAGACCTTGCGGTAGGGGATGAACTTACGGTGCTGTCGGATGGCAGGGTATTACTGAGTGACCCATATCAAATCGAAAATGTCTATAAGATATATACAGATGGAGAATAAATGGAAGCTTTACCGATTGAAACAGAGCGCTTATTGCTGCGGCAGTTTGCGGTAGAGGATGCCGAAGATGTATTTGCAATTTTTTCGGACGAGCAGACCACGCTGGACTGCGGCGGCTACCACGCATTTGACGCTATGGACGACGAATACCGCCGCTTAATGCAGAAATTTGCCGGGCAGATGCGGTACAGCATTGTAGAAAAGGAGACAGGCCGGGTCGTCGGTGTGATCTCAATGATGGATGCCGAGCGGGCGGTGCCGGGCTGGGAGCTGGGCATTGAGATCGCGCCGGACGCCCGCCGGAACGGCTTTGCGCGGGAGGCGCTGGCGGCAGTGGTCGAAGCCTATTTTGCCCAAACCGAGACCGTGCTGTTCACGGGTGGACACTATGCCTACAACACCGCCTCCGGAGAACTGCTGAAAAAGCTGGGCTTTGTCTACGAAGGCGTCGAGCACAAGGCGATGCACCACGCCGAACGCGGGCCGACCGACCTTGTATGCTACTATCTGGAAAAAGAATAAGGCTTCCTTCCGCTGCCCTTGCAAAAGAGGCGGCGGATTTTTTCGGCAAAAGCCTTGCATCTGGCCCACCGGTGCGGTATGCTTAACCAATAGAGCACAGGCAGGGGAGGGAACCCGAAATGGACATGGAAGACATCCACTATCTGCTGGGCGGCACGATCTTTGCGCGGGCCGAAAATTACATGAAGCATATCGAATCCTTTGACTGCGAGACGGAGGAAAATGGAGTACGGCATCTCTGCGCAGAAATCGGAGGCAGCGGTGATCATCTGTATACCACGGAGGCGTGGCTGCGGCAAAATGGCAGTTTCGTCAGTGCAAGCTGTACCTGTCCGTATAACGATAATGGCAATGGGCTTTTTTGTGAGCACATCGGTGCGCTGCTGCTGTATGACCTGAAAGAACAAAAAGAGGTGAAGGTACAACGGTGCGCACAGACTGAGCCGGCGGAGATCCCCGGCGTGGTGCGCGGGGTGGCCAACCTGCCCGAAAAGCCCGCAGAGGAGCCGGAAGCTCCCCGGAAAGACAGCTATGTTTCGGGCCTTGAAATGCTGTTCGGCAAAAAATGGCGGAGCGACGAGCCGGAGTCCGACGACGCAGCCCGTGCACTGCTGCGCACCTATCAGGAAGGGGCACTGGCTGAGCTGGAGGACAACACCCTGCCTCAGCGCACCGGCTTTGTGGAACTGGAACCGGAACTGACCTTGCTGCAGTACGGCACGCCGTGGCTGCGGCTCCGCATCTCCGGCGGCGGGCGGCAGTATGTCGTCAAAAGCATCGAACACCTGCTGGAAGATATCGAGGAGAGCCGGGTCGTCAGCTACGGTAAATCGCTGACGTTCCAGCACCGGTGGGATGCCTTTACGCCGGATGCCCAGCAGCTATTGGGGTTGATCCGGCGGGAGGTCATCAGCCGGAAGCAATTGGAAACGCGGGGCTACACCTACAGCCGCTATGCCGAGACCGGCCCGGCTGGGGGCATGGCGCTGACGGGGGAGCTGTTCGACGCGCTGGTGACGCTGTACGCGGACCGGGGCGAAGTGGGCGGTTATACCTTAAAAAAAGATGTTCCGGCCCTGACGCTGCAAGTGGAACGGCGGCGGGGCGGTGTGGAGATCGCCGTGGAACCGTCGCTGGGCTGGGTGAGCGGCTTGGATTTCGACTATCTGTTCAGCGAGGACACGCTTTGGCGGCTGGACCGTGCCGCCACGATCCGGATGGCCCCGGCGCTGAAGACCCTGTGCGGGAAGCGGCTGTTTTTCACCAGCAAGGACGCCACGGCCTTTTGCAGCTATGTGCTGCCGGAGCTGGGGCGGCATGTGACCATTGAGGACCCGGAGCGGCTGCTGCTGAACCAGATCCCGCTGGAGCCGGTGACCCAGTTCTATCTGGATGCACCGCAGATGGGAGCCGTGAGCGCACATCTGGAATTTTTGTACGGCGAGGACCGTGTGGCTCCCTTTACGCCCCCGCCGCAGGGCCTTTTGCGGGATGCCCGCGCCGAAAACCGGGCGGCCAAGCTGCTGGGGCGGTATTTACAGCCCGGTGAGCCGCTGCAGTACAGCACCTACGACGAAGAAGAGGTCTACCGCTTTCTGGACGAGGGCGTCCCGACCCTGATGAACGAAGGCGAAGTCTACCTGACCGACGCCTTCCGCAATCTGCAGGCCCCGCCGCCGAAGATCTCGGTGGGGGTGTCGGTGCAGGGCAGCGTCCTTGACCTAGAGGTGGACACCGGCGAGTTCCCGGTGGGGGAGCTGAAAGCCCTGCTGAAGTCGCTCCACCAGAAAAAGCGGTATCACCGCTTGCGGGACGGACGGCTGCTGAAGCTGGACGATGACCTTGAAGGGCTGGACGAACTGAACGAGACGCTGGAGCTTTCGGGCGCGAAGCTGGGCAGGAACCACGCTGAGCTGCCGCTTTACCGCGCCCCCAGTCTGGACTGGGCGCTGTCGGGCCAGAGCGGCATCCGCTTCAACCGGGACGATGCCTTCCGGCGGATCAGCCGGAGCTTCCACGCGGTGAAGGACAGCGAGTATACCCCTCCGGCCTCTCTACAAAAAGTATTGCGAAAATACCAGCGGGACGGCTACCGCTGGCTGCGAACGCTGGATGGCTACGGCATGGGCGGCATTCTGGCCGACGATATGGGCCTTGGCAAGACGGTGCAGGTGCTGAGCTACCTGCTGGCCATCAAGGAGCTGGGGGAGAACCCCCTGCCCAGCCTCATCGTCTGCCCGGCGTCGCTGGTGCTGAACTGGGCCGAGGAATGCGAAAAGTTCACGCCGGAACTGCACTGCGTGGTGGTGGACGGCGATGCGGCCCACCGCGCGGCGCTGGCGGAACAGTGGGAGGCCGCCGACCTTGTGGTGACGAGCTACGACCTGCTCCGCCGGGACGAGGCCCTCTACGAAAACCAGAAATTCTACGCCTGTATCCTCGACGAGGCACAGGCCATCAAGAACCACACGACCCAGAAATATAAGGCCGTCTGCGGGGTGAACAGCCGGGTGCGCTTTGCGCTGACCGGCACCCCGGTGGAAAACCGGCTGGGGGAGCTGTGGAGCATCTTCTCCTTCCTGATGCCGGGGTATCTGCCGCCTTACAAAGCGTTCTGCGCCCGGTTCGAGAAGCCCATTGTGCAGGAGGATGACCAGACTGCGGTGCGGCGGCTGAACCAACTGACCGGTCCCTTCATCCTCCGCCGGATGAAGGCCGACGTGCTGAAGGAACTGCCCCCGAAGACGGAGAACATCTACCGCATCGAGCTGGAGACCGAGCAGCGCAAGCTGTATTTGGCGGCGGTGGTGGACGCCCGCGAGAAGCTGCGGGCCGCAAAACCCGAAGACAAGATGGCCGTCTTTGCCGTGCTGATGCGGCTGCGGGAGATCTGCTGCGACCCGCACCTCATCGCCGACAACTGGGAGGGCGGAAGCGCCAAGCTGGACGCCTGTGTGGAGCTGGTGAGCTCCGCCGTCGAGGGCGGCCACCGCATCCTGTTGTTCAGCCAGTTCACTTCCATGCTCGACCTGCTGGCGAAGCGGCTGGACGCCGAGGGCATCAGCCACTTCACCTTGCAGGGTTCTACCCCGAAGCCGGTCCGCGCCGAACTGGTGCGGCGGTTCAACGGGGGCGAGGTGAGCGTCTTCCTCATCTCGCTGCGGGCGGGCGGCACGGGCCTGAACCTGACCGCCGCTGACATCGTCATCCACTACGACCCGTGGTGGAACGTGGCGGCGCAGAATCAGGCCACTGACCGCGCCTACCGCATCGGCCAGCAGAACCCGGTGCAGGTGTATAAGCTCATTGCGCAGGATACCATTGAAGAAAAGATCGTTGCATTGCAGCAAGCCAAGCAGTCCTTGGCGGAAACGGTGACAGGCAGCGCGGATGGCGCCATCCTGTCCATGAAGCCGGAAGAGCTGCTGGAACTGTTGGAGGTGCCGGAAGGATGAAATTTGCAATGTTTGCACGGCCGGTCGTGACCATTTACGACCTGCCGGAGACGACGAAGGAAAGCGATGCGGGCGTTGTGTCCACCATCGGGGACGAGGGGCTGTACGGGCAGGTGTGTCAGGTGCGCACCGAGCCCGGCGGCGTGACGGCGGACGGGATCACCCTGCCGGAAACCATGGCCGAAGTGGTCACATTTTACGGCTACCACGGGTATGTATTCGCGTCCGAATTGTGTTTTTGCGGCGAAAAAGAACTACGGGGATATCTTTCTGCCGAATTGGTGCTGGCGGGCCGGGCCACCGATGTGCTGACCCTGCCCAAGGTGCAGGGCGTCCGGCTGGCAGAGCTGGAACGTGGCGCGGTGCTGCGCCGTCTGCCGGACCCGGAAGCGGAAGCCCATACGGGCTGGGCCAAGGTGAGGCTGGTGGATGGCCGCAGCGGCTATGTCCGGGATGTGGCGCTGGAACCGGTGCGCTTTTCGATGACGGCGGTCTTCACGCAGGAAGCGGGGCGGACCTTTGACGAGGCCCTTGCCAAGGCTGAGGGCTGCAAGCCGGAAGAGCTGGTCCCCCGCGCCATTGACCGCTGGTTCGGCGGCAGCGAGGAGGCGTTCCGCAATGCGCTGGCCGAACAGGCCAAGAAGTATCTGGGCACCGAGTACCGCTGGGGCGGCAAGTCGGGCCGCGGCATCGACTGCTCCGGCCTTGTGAGCAGCGCTTATATGCAGTGCGGCGTCCTCATCTACCGGGATGCAAAGCTCGTGGAGGGCTGGCCGATGCACAAGATCCCGCTGGAACAGGCCAAGCGGGGCGACGCCCTCTATTTCCCCGGCCACATCGCGCTCTATCTGGGCGAGGGGCGGTACATCCACTCCACCGGTGCCGCCCGGAGCGGCGGTGTGGTGCTCAACAGCCTTGACCCCGCCGACCCGCTCTACCGGGAGGATCTGGTGAAGAGTCTGTATGCGGTGGGAAGCTTGTTTTAGCCCTCTCAGCCTCGCTTCGCTCGCCAGCTCTCCCGAAGGGAGAGCCCTTGGCAGTCGGGTTCAGGCTGAATAAAAATGAATCAGAAATTATCGTTCGGAAACGACAGATTCGGGCGTTTCCGGGAAGGAGTAGCGAGAGATGAAAGTTTTCGATCTACATTGTGATACCCTCAGCGAGCTGCGCTATGCGGAGCGGCGGGGCGAGGACAAGAGCTTCGCCCAAAATGACCTGCACATCGATCTGGAAAAGATGCAGAAGGGCGACTACATGCTGCAATGCTTTGCCGCCTTTGTGAATCTGGCCGACCCCACCCCCGGCGCGGACCCGCTGGTGACGGCGCTGGAAGAGGTGGATGTCTTCAAGCGGATTATGGCGAAGTACTCCGACAAGATCGCGCCGGTCTACCGCCCGGAGGATATCCGCAAAAATGCGGCGGCGGGCAAGATCAGCGGAATGCTGACCATCGAAGAGGGCGGCTGCTGCAAGGGCAGCCTCGGCGTGCTGCGCCGGATGTACGAGCTGGGTGCCCGGATGATGACCTTGACGTGGAACCACGAAAACGAGCTGGCCAGCCCCAACGTGGTGCCCGGCGGGGGCGGGGATATCTGGCCCTGTCAGCCCAACACCGAGACCGGCCTGAAGGAGCGCGGCTTCGAGTTTTTGGCGGAGATGGAAAAGCTGCATCTGATCGTGGACGTGAGCCACCTGTCCGACAAGGGGTTCTGGGACATTGCCGAGCACAGCACCCGCCCCTTTGCGGCCAGCCACTCCAACTGCCGGGCATTGGCACCCCACTGCCGCAACCTGACGGACGAGATGATCCGGGCCATGGCGGAGCGCGGCGGTCTGGTGGGCCTGAACTATTGCAGCGGCTTCCTCGATGACCAGCCCCGCCCGCAGCTCTGCCGCAGCACCACGGCCCTGATGGCAAAGCATGCGGCCCATTTCAAGCAGGTGGGCGGCATCGAGATCATCGGCCTCGGCAGCGATTTTGACGGCATCGGCGGCAAGCTGGAAATGGACGACTGCTCCAAGCTGCCGCTGCTGGCCGAGGCTCTGCGGAAGGAAGGCTTCACCGAGGACGAGGTGGAGCGGATCTTCTACCGCAACGCCCAGCGCTTCTTTGAGGAGAATTTGTAAAAACAGAAGGGAATATTCCGTTATGGATAAAAATATGACACTGGAAAAGCGGATCGCCGCTGAGCTGTACTCCTATCAGGGGAAGATGAGCGTCTTTGTGGACGACTTACAGGGGCACACCGTTGAGATCGGTGCGGACGAAAAATTTGAGACGGCCTCCACCATCAAGGCCTTCATTCTGGCGGCGCTCTACCTCCAAGTCAGCCGGGGCAAGGCCAGCCTTGAGGAAGAGATCACCTACGAGGAGAGCCAGTTTGTTGACGGCTCCGGAATGCTGCGGGCGCTGGGCGTGGGCGCAAAGCTCAAGGTCAAGGATACCGCTACCATGATGATCATCTGCTCGGACAACATCGCCACCAACATGATCATCGATTATCTGGGGCTGGATACCATCAATGGGTGCATCCGGGAACTGGGGTTCGCGGACACCGTGCTCCACAATCCCCTCCACTTTGACCGCTACGACGACCTCGGCACCACTACCCCGCGGGATTACGCCGCATTGTTCGCGCAGGTGGCCAAGGGCACCCTCGTCAGCAAGGAGGCCAGCGCGGAGATGCTTGCCATCTTCCGCCAGCAGAATTACAACACCATGCTGACCCACGACTTCCCCCAGTTTTATCTGGACTGTGAGGAGACCGGCGAGCCGGAGCTCATCTGGGTGGCCAGCAAGAGCGGCAGCATGAACGCATGCCGCAACGACGGCGGCATCGTCCACACTCCGTATGGCGAGTACGTCATCGTCCTGATGAACAAGGACTTCCACGACATCATCGAGTACAACGACCACCCCGCCATGGTCTACGGTGCCCGCGTCTCCCGGATGATCCTCGACCAGATCCTTGCATGTGAGGGGAAGCTGTATCTATGACAAACACGATCTCTCCCCTCATGCTGGTCTTCCTGATGTGCATGACCGGCTTTGCGGGCTTTGTGGACTCGGCAGCGGGCGGCGGCGGGCTCATCAGTCTGCCCGCTTACCTCTTTGCGGGGCTGCCGCCCCACTACACCTACGGCACCAACAAGTTCAGCGCCGCGTGCGGCACCACCTTTGCGACGGTGAACTTTTTCCGCAGCGGGGCCATGAACATCAAGGTCGGCCTCTTGGCGGCGGTGGGCAGCTTTGCGGGCAGCGCCCTCGGCTCCCACGTCGTGCTGCTGCTCAGCGATGAGGCGCTTCAGGCCATGATGTTCGTCATCCTGCCCATCGCGGCGGTGCTCATCCTCTGGCGGCGGAAGCTGCCGGACGAGAACCGGGACGACGGCACGATGAACGCGAAAAAGGCCGCGCTGGCCCTCGCCATCGGCCTTGGCATCGGCCTGTACGACGGCATCTTCGGCCCCGGCACCGGGACGTTTGCCATCATCGCCTTCACCACCCTGATGGGCTTTGACCTCCGCACCGCGGGCGGCAACGCCAAGGTGCTGAACCTTGCCAGCAACTACGCCGGCCTCGCCACCTATCTGGCCAGCGGCTTGGTGGTCTTCTCGGTGGGCATCCCCTGCGCTATCAGCGGCATCGTGGGCAACCTGCTGGGCTCCCACTTCGCCCTCAAGAACGGCGCAAAATTCATCCGCCCCATGATGCTCGTGGTGCTCGTGCTCCTGCTGGGCAAACTCGCGTCGGATGCGGTGTTGTGAGCATAAAAATAAGGAGCTGTGCGGTAAACACAGCTCCTTATTTTGCATCTGGAAAGGCGCGATCACAGGTCCAGCACAAGGTCCTTGTCAAAAAAGGCGAGACCGAAGGCGCCGGGGCCGGCGTGGGTGCCGATGACGCAGCCGATCTGGCGCACGAGGGGGTCCTCCTGCTGGAGGTTGTCGCGCAGGTAGGTCTGGATGGGGGCCACCTCGCGGGTGGAAAGGGTGTAACCGGCCAGCGCCGCAAAGGACGGATTGATGCCGCCCAGTTCCTCGATCTTCTTGAACAGAGCCACGTAGGCACCGGGCAGACCGCGGGCCTTGCCCGCCATGGCGACCTTGCCCTCCTTGATGGTGATGAGGGGCTTGATGCCCAGCATCCCGCCCGCGACAGCCACAGCGGCGGGCAGACGGCCGCCCTTGCGCAGGTACTTCAGGTCGTCGATGACGGCCACGAGGTGCAGGTGCTCCTTGGCGTGCTCCAGAATGGCCGCGATCTGCCCGGCGCTCTTGCCGGAATCCCGCAGGTGGACGGCCAGACGGACCAGCAGCGCCTCGCTGAGGCAGACGTTCTCGCTGTCCACGAAGAGGATGTTGTCCGCGTTGACCATGTCGGCGGCGAGCTTGGCGCACTGGTAGGTGCCGGACAACTCGTGGGACAGGAAGATGCCGATCACCTCGTCCCCGGCGGCGGCCGCTTCGGTGAAGAAGTTCTCGAACAGCTCCGGGCTGGGCTGGCTGGTGGTGGGGAGCTTGTGACACCCGGCGAGGATGCCGTAATATTCGGTGGGGGTCATGTCCACGCCGTCGCGCAGGACGGTGCTGTCCTCCAAAGTGACGTTCAGCGGGATGACGGTCACGCCCAGCTGCTCGGCTTCGGCGGGCAGGATGTCGGACGCGGAATCGGTAAGAATGCGGATCATATTGTAGTACCTCCAAGGGCTCACGGTCGCAAAACGACCAAATCATCAAAAAAGTCGTGAAAATTATACCAGATGCCGCCTTAAAAAGTCAATTGATTTAACAAAATTTCCTCGCTTTTTCGCAAAAACGCCCCGCCGCTTGCGCAAAGGGGGCGGATATGGTACAATGTCCGCCGATGGGAGGGCTGTGCGTGAAAGAAAAACAGGAAAAAGCGGCCCGCTGGAAGACCTTTGGCATCGCGGCCCTGCTCTGGGCCGGGCTGGCGGCGGCGTTCAGCGTGCTGTTCCCGGCAGAGGCTGCTGCCCCGGCGGGGCTGGCGGGCGTTCTGCGCAACTGCCTCGTGCTGCCCGTGGCGGAGGAGTTGATCTTCCGCGGGGCCGCGCTCCGGCTTTTGCAGCCGCTGGGGAAGAATGCGGCCATCGCGGGACAAGCCGTTCTGTTTGCGGCGATGCACGGAAGCTGGACCGCCAAAGCGTATGCGCTGGGGATGGGCCTTATCTTCGGCTGGGCAGCCGATCGGGCGGGGAGCCTTCTGCCCGGCCTTGTGCTGCATATCTTGAACAATGGGATCGTGCTGGCCGACTGTCTGGCAGAAAGGAGAATACCATGACCGATTACGAGCTGATGGGCGCAGCGCTGGCCGAGGCCGAACAGGCCGCCGCACTGGGTGAAGTGCCGGTGGGAGCCGTCGTCGTGCGGGACGGCGAGATCATCGCCGCGGCCCACAACACGCGGGAGACCGAGAAAAACGCCCTCCACCATGCCGAGCTGCTGGCCATCGACGCGGCGTGCAAAAAGCTGGGCGGCTGGCGGCTGTGGCAGTGTGAGCTGTTCGTGACGCTGGAACCCTGCCCCATGTGCAGCGGGGCCATCATCAACAGCCGGATCAAGCGGGTGGTGTACGGCGCGGCAGACACCAAGGCGGGCTGCTGCGGCTCGGTGGCCGACCTGTTCGCCATGCCCTTCAACCACCACCCGGCGGTGGAGCGGGGCCTCCGCGCCGAGGAGGCACAGGCGCTTTTGCAGGCCTTTTTCCTCCAATTGCGGGAAAAGCGGGCCGCAAAACCCCGCTGGAAGCCGCCGGTCACGAAGTGAAAAATCAAAAAAAGTGGGAACTGCGTGAAAAATCATTCGGTTCCCACTTTCTTTTTTCGAGAAATTGTGCTATATTATTCAATGGAAACTTGTCGAAACCACACGCGATCGTCCACAGGCACGCCGCAGGACCGGACTTGACCGGAAGAAATGAGCAGAGCGATGTTCTGGGGAGCGTGGGCCGGCGGTTCCTCCTGCCGGAGTGCCCCTTGGCACCGGCAGAGAACAAGCGACAGGAGGGCTGACTCTTGTACGATGACGAATTTGAGCTGACATTCAATCTGTCGGACGAGGACCCCGCCCCGGCGGAGATGCCCAAGGCACCCGCCGAGGAGGCCGAGCCGGAAAAGCCGGAGCCGCCGACCCCTGCACCCGATGAGGAACCGACCATCGTGGTGCCGGAGCTGGGCCGGAAGCCCGCGGCGGAACCGGTTCCGCCGGAAGCGGCAGACGTCCCCGAAACGCCCGCTGTGCCGGAAGCGCCGCAGCAGCCGGAACCGGCGGCGGTGCGGTGTGTGCTGATCTCCGGCGGCGACCGGGGCATCGGTGCGGCGGCGGCACGAGCCTTTTATAAGGCCGGATACCGCGTGGCGGTGCTCTACCACACCAATGCCGACGCGGCGGCAGCGCTGGAGCAGGAGCTGCCGGGCTGCATCGCCGTCCAGTGCGACGTGGCCTCCCGCGCCAGCTGTGAGGTGGCGTTCCGCGCGGCGGAACAGGCGCTGGGCCGGGTGGATGTGCTGGTGAGCAACGCGGGCATCGCCCAGCAGAAGCTGTTTACCGACATCACCCCCGACGAATGGCAGCATATGCTGGACGTGAACCTGTCCGGTGCGTTCCACCTGTGCCAGCTGGCACTGCCGGGGATGATCCGCCGCAAGGCGGGCCGCATCCTGACGGTCAGCAGCATGTGGGGCCAGACCGGCGGCAGCTGCGAGGTCCACTATTCCGCTGCCAAGGCGGGCCTCATTGGCCTGACCAAGGCCCTCGCCAAAGAGGAGGGCCCCAGCGGCATCACCGTCAACTGCGTGGCTCCGGGTGTCATCGACACCGATATGATGGCTGCCTTTACCGCCGAGGATAAGGCGGCGCTGGCGGAGGAGACCCCCGTGGGCCGCCTCGGCAGCGCAGACGAGGTGGCAAAGCTGCTGGTGTTCCTCGCGGGGGAGGATGCCGGGTACATCACCGGGCAGGTGTTCGGCGTGAACGGCGGCCTTGTGATTTGAACGGCCGGGCAGCGGGCAAAACTATGATACAACGTCACTTTGAGCGGGAAACCGCCCAAGGTGAAAAGGAGAGAGCGAAATGGGCATGACTTTGAAGGAACTGTTGACGAAAGGCGAAGGCACCCTGAGCGCACAGGAGGCCAAGGAGTTGGCCGCCCAGTGCCGGATGGATGTGGAGACCCTCTACACCCTGTTGGAGGAGCGCGGCATCAAGGTTCTGGACAACGAAGCGGAAGAGGATGCCAGTCTGGATGTGGACAGCATCATTGCCGAGGTGGAGAACGCCGAGGCCAACAGCGACGAGCTGGGCATCGGCGACGACGGCGAAGAGGAACAGGCAGAGGAGAACCCCGCCGACCTGAAGGCCGCCATGGATGAGCTGCTGGACGACCCCGTGAAGAACTACCTCAAGCAGATCGGCCAGATCCCGTTGCTGAGCGCAGAGCAGGAGGTCGAGCTGAGCCGCCGCATCCATGCCGGTGCCGAGGCGGCACACATCCTTCAGGCGGACCGCATCAAGTACAGCGCGCCGGAGTACATCAAGAAGAACAGCGCCCGCTTCTCGTTCGAAGAGGACGAGAACAGCCGGAGCTACACCGAGGACCTCGACGAGGACGGCAATGAGAAGCCCGGCGAGGACGCCGAGGAGAAGGCTGCGGAGGAAAAGGCAGAGGAAGAGATCGAGAACGGCCCCCTGACCGAAGAGCGCCGTCAGGAGCTGCTGAAGATCCGCCGCGACGGCCTGAACGCCCGCCGCAGCCTGAGCGAAGCGAACCTCCGTCTGGTGGTCTCCATCGCCAAGAAGCATGTGGGCCACAATCTGGCCTTCCTCGACCTCATCCAGGAGGGCAACATCGGCCTCATCAAGGCGGCTGAGAAGTTCGACTGCGACCGCGGCTTCCGCTTCTCCACCTATGCGACCTGGTGGATCCGTCAGGCCATCACCCGCGCCATCGCCGACCAGGCCCGCACCATCCGCATCCCCGTGCACATGGTCGAGACGATCAACAAGGTCAAGAAGGTGTCCAGCCAGCTGCTGCATGAGTACGGCCACGACCCCAGCGCCGAGGAGATCGCCGAGCGCCTTGACATGCCCGTGGATAAGGTTCGCGAGATCATGCGCGTCGCACAGGAACCCGTCAGCCTGGAGACGCCCATCGGTGAGGAGGAGGACAGCCATCTGGGCGACTTCATCCCCGACGATGACGCACCCGTGCCCGCCGAGGCCGCCAGCCAGACCCTGCTGAAGGAGCAGCTGGCCGACGTGCTCAAGACCCTGACCCCGCGTGAGGAAAAGGTCCTGCGCCTGCGCTTCGGCCTGGAGGATGGCCGCCCTCGCACGCTGGAGGAGGTCGGCAAGGAGTTCAACGTCACCCGTGAACGCATCCGCCAGATCGAAGCCAAGGCCCTGCGCAAGCTCCGCCACCCCAGCCGCAGCAAGAAACTGCGGGATTTCCTGGATTGATTTGATACGTGAATAAAAGTACCCCCGCCCCGCTTGTGAAAATAAGCAGGGCGGGGTTTTGGTTTGTGTGGGTGTTATGGCCGCTCTGTAGGGGCGGCTGCAATGTTCCACGGGTGAGCAATGCTCACCCCTACAAGGCGTCCAGCAAAATTTATGCCTTATTCCTTGCAATACGCCGCAATCGCCTTTGCGGCGAACTCAGCAGTGCCGGGGCCGCCTACGGCGTTGATGTTGGCGGTGAACTCTCCGCCAGCGCCGTACATTTGGCCGAGCTGAGCGAAAATCTCCTTTGTGCAGGTGTAGTAGTGCACGGTGATGAAAGCTTGCAGCTTGGCGGCCTGCGCCTGCACGGCGGGGTTGTCGATGGGCAGGTTTTGCAGTGCGCCGAACCCGGCGGTCAACGCCATCAGCTGATTGTTTATATCGCTGCTCTCCTGCACCGTGCGCCCGGCAGCGTTCTGCTCAAACTCGCGGTAGGCGGGGGTGTCGCCCCAAGATTCCTTGGCGCGGCGGGTGTACTCGTCAATGCGGGATGTATCAAATTCTTTGAATTGCATAGTGTGTCCTCCTGCGACTTGCAAAGTCCGCGCCAGCCGTATCAAATCTTCCAAGTGCTGCTTTTTCAGCGTGAGAAGCTCAATTTGCTGGCGCAGAGCCTTGCGACGGTCAAAATTCGGGTTGTCCAAAATGGTGCGGATGTCCCGCAAGGAAAACTCCAGCTCCCGAAACAGCAAAATCTGCTGCAAACGTTCCAGCGCTGCATCGTCATACAGCCTGTAGCCGCTCTCGGTGCGCATGGCGGGCAGCAGACCCAGCTTATCATAGTATTGCAGCGTGCGTATGCTTATGCCTGTCAGTCGGCTGGCTTCTTTTACGGTCATCATGATAAAACCCTCGTTTCCTTTGCGGTACTGCTATCATACACCCTGACGTTGCGTCAGAGTCAAGCTTTTCTTGAAAAAAAGTGTAATTGAAAACTTTCCGCGTCTGTGTTACACTTGCCTTTGTGCGAATTACGAAATTGGGAGGAAACAGGAGAATCATGGAACAAAAACAAAACAGAAGTTCGTTTTCCGGCAAGCTCGGCTTTGTGCTGTCGGCTGCCGGGGCGTCGGTGGGGCTGGGCAATATCTGGCGGTTCCCGTATCTGGCGGCTAAGTACGGCGGCGGTATTTTTCTGCTGATTTATATTGTGCTGGCGCTGACGTTCGGCTACACGATGATCATGGCCGAGACTGCGCTGGGCCGTATGACCCACAAGAGCCCGGTCAGCGCCTACGGCACGTTTGCCAAGCCCGGCAAAAAGAACGGATTCCTCGGCTTTGGCGGCTGGATCAACGCCATTATCCCGGTGCTGATCGTACCATACTACTCGGTCATCGGCGGCTGGGTCATCAAATATCTGTTTGAATATCTGCGCGGCAACGCCCAGGGCCTTGCGGAGGACGGCTATTTCAGCGCGTTCATTGCAGACGGCGCGTCCGCCGAGGTCTGCTTCCTGCTGTTTGCTTTCTTTACGCTGGGCATCATCTTTGCGGGCGTGCGCAACGGCGTGGAGCGCGTCTCCAGGCTCATGATGCCGGTGCTGGTTGTGCTGTCGGTCATCATTGCGGTCTACTCGGTCACGCGGCCCGGCGCACTGGCGGGTGTTGCCTATTTCCTGGTGCCCAACCCGGCCAACTTCTCGTGGATGACCGTCGTCACGGCCATGGGGCAGATGTTCTACTCGCTGTCCATCGCCATGGGCATTCTTGTCACGTTCGGCTCCTACATGAAGAAGGATGTCTCGATTGAGGAATCCACCGAGCACGTCGAGATTTTCGACACGCTCATCGCCGTCATGGCGGGCCTGATGATCATTCCGGCGGTGTTTGCGTTCTCCGGCGGCGACCCCGACACGCTGCAGGCCGGTCCCGCGCTGATGTTCATTACGATTCCGAAAGTCTTTGCCAGCATGGGGCTGGGCACGGTGGTGGGTGTGCTGTTCTTTGTGCTTGTGCTGTTTGCGGCGGTCACCAGCTCGATTGCCCTGACCGAGAGCGCCGTCTCAACGTTTGAGGATGAGTTGGGCTGGGGCCGCAAAAAGGCCACGGTGCTCGTCGGCGTCATCATGGTGGCGCTGGGCACGCTGTCCAGCCTGGGCTACGGCCCGCTGGCGGGGGTCACGGTCATCGGGATGCAGTTCCTCGACTTCTTCGACTTCCTGACGAACTCGGTCATGATGCCGATTGCGGCCATTGCGACCTGTCTGCTCGTCTCCCGCGTCATCGGCGTGGACAAGATCGAGCAGGAGGTTGAGCTGGACGGCCAGCCCTTCCGCCGCAAGAGGATTTTCCGCTTCATGATCCGTTGGCTCTGCCCGGTCTTTGCCGCCGTCATTCTGGCAAGCTCGGTGGCCAATGCGTTTGGAATCATTAAAATGTGACAGAAAAGGACCGTTTCCGGGTGTGGAGACGGTCCTTTTTTGTTCTTATTAGAGATGCAGGGCAAGGCTCCGCGGGCGGATATAGAATCCGCCCCTACGCCTCCGAAGCCGCAGGCACCCGCAGCCTGTCGAAAAAGTGCATCGCAGGGGCGAGCACTGCTCGCCCGCAGAAGCGTTGCGGCAGCCGGAGCGCTGCCGGGCCGTCGGGGGTACGCCGCCCTACGATGCTTCTATTTCTTCTCCGGCTTGTACCGCAGCACCTTCTCCGAAAAATGCCTTGTAAAGAACTGCACGAACGGTCCTAACCCGAAGGCGCAGATCAGGGTGCCCAGCCCGATCAGTCCGCCCAACAGGAAGGCAAGCACCGCACACAGCGCATCGGTGAACACGCGGCAGCCGAAGTAGGGGACAGGCAGCCGGTCTGCCAGCATCAGCGAGAGCGCGTCATACGGCGCGACGCCTAAATCCGCCGTCTGGTACAGCGAGCACCCCAGCGCGATGACCAACACCGCCACAGCGACCCAAAGCAGCTGCACCGGCAGCGTGTCGGCAGAGCCAAAGACGGCGGTCATCGCGTCGCCGGTAAACGTGACGATGAACCCGATGCAGAAGCTGTTGATGATGGTGCCCAGCCCGATGTACCGCCGCCCCCAAAGCAGCTGCGGCACGAACAGGCAGAGGTTCATCAGCACATTCTCGATGCTGAACGGCAGGCCGACCAGCTCCGCCAGCCGCAGGTTCAGCGCACTGATGGAGTCGTTGCCCAGACGCGAGAACTTGAACACCGCAATGCCGATGCCGATGATGACGACGCCCGCAATCATGCCAAGGATGCGCCGCAGGGTGATTTTCTGGCCGAGAAGATTCATGTGCAAAACGCCTTTCCAATTATAATAAGGATTCTGTATAGTACTATCCCGTAAAACCACCCCGCCTGTCAAGAGACAACCTGTTTAAAATATCACACCCAACCTTGTGAAAACTGCCAAAAACCGCACCCTGTAACCGCTGTACCGAATTTGTCAAGCGGAGGGAAACGGTGCAAAATCAGCAAATTGCCGAAATTTTGTTACACCCGCCCGGGCGTTCGATGAAACGGAAAAACTTCATAAAAAAGCCGAAAAACCCTTGACAGCAAGCCATTTACCCTGTATACTAAAACAGTATCACAAAAATGGAATAGAGCGCCCTAAAGGAATTTTGCAAAATCTGTAAAATCAAAAAGTTTGTGAAAAACGACGAATATGCCGCAGTTTCACAGCCGTCTTTCGGGTCGCTTTCGCCAACTTTGTCAATCTATGGAATAGGAGTGGTCGCGTTTTATGGTAAAGGTCAAGCCCGTACAAAACGGCAGAACGACCCGCATGAGCTTTTCCCACATCAACGAAGTGATTGGTATGCCCAATCTGATCGAGATCCAGAAAAACTCTTACAACTGGTTCCTGGAGGAGGGCCTGCATGAGGTCTTCCACGACATTGCCGCGATCGAGGACTACACCGGCAACCTCGTGCTGGAGTTCGTCGATTACCGGCTGGACAAGAACCCCAAGTATTCTATTAAAGAATGCAAAGAGCGGGATGCCACGTATGCGGCACCCCTGTACGTCACGGCCCGTCTGTTCAACAAGCAGACCGGCGAGGTGAAGGAGCAGGAGATCTTCATGGGCGACTTCCCGCTCATGACCGACGCCGGTACCTTCATCTCCAACGGTGCCGAGCGTGCCATCGTCTCCCAGTTGGTCCGTTCTCCCGGCGTTTTCTACGGTTCCAGCAAGGACCGTACCGGCAAGGACCTGTTCACTGCCACCATGAACCCCAACCGCGGCGCCTGGCTGGAGTATGAGACGGACTCCTCTGACGTTTACTACGTCCGTATCGATAAGAACCGCAAGCTGCCCGTTACCACGCTGCTGCGTGCCCTGGGCCTGTCCACCGATGAGCAGATCAAGCAGTTCTTCGGCGATTCCGAGCCGAAGATCAACGCCTCTCTCGAGAAGGACATCACCCACAACACCGAGGAGGGCCTGCTCGAGGTCTACCGTAAGCTGCGCCCCGGTGAGCCCCCGACGGTGGAAAACTCCCGCGCACACCTGAACAACCTGTTCTTTGACGCTAAGAGATATGATCTTTCAAGATTCGGCAGATATAAGTACAACAAGAAGCTTGGCGTTGGTTCAAGACTTTCAGGTCACAGACTTTCAAGACCTGTTGTAAATCCTATGACAGGCGAGGTAATGGCTGAGGCCGGCAATCTTATCAGCTTTGATAAGGCTATGGAGATCGAGACCGCAGGTGTTATGGAGGCTTACGTTGACGTTGAGGTAAAGGAGCATCTTACTTCCGCAACAGGCGAGGCTGTTACAAAGCTTGAAGAGTGCGAAGTTAAGATCATAGGCAACGGCATGGTAGACATCAACGCTTATGTTGATTTTGACTGCACTGAGCTTGGCATCAACGAAAAGGTATCTTTCAAGGCTCTCAAAGAAATTCTTGAAGATTCTGAGAATGAGGAAGAGCTTAAGGAGAACATCAGACTTAAGGCTGACGACCTCGTTCCAAAGCACATCACTATCGATGATATTATCGCTACGGTTTCTTACTTCCTCAACCTTTGCGAAGGTGTTGGTACTGTTGACGATATCGACCATCTTGGCAACAGAAGAATCCGTTCAGTAGGCGAGCTTCTTCAGAACCAGTTCAGGATCGGTTTCACAAGAATGGAAAGAGTTATCCGTGAGAGAATGAACATTCAGTCACAGGGCACTGAGGTCGTTACTCCTACAGCTCTTATCAATATAAGACCTATCACTGCGGCTATAAGAGAGTTCTTCGGTTCTTCTCCGCTGTCCCAGTTCATGGATCAGAACAACCCTCTGGCTGAGCTTACTCATAAGAGAAGACTTTCAGCCCTCGGCCCTGGCGGTCTTTCAAGAGACCGTGCCGGATTTGAGGTCCGTGACGTTCACTATACTCACTACGGCAGAATGTGTCCTATCGAGACGCCTGAAGGTCCTAACATTGGACTTATCTCTTACCTTGCTTCTTTCGCAAGGATAAACGAGTACGGCTTTATCGAAGCTCCTTACAGACGTGTTGACAAGGAAACAGGCGTTGTAACTGACGAAGTTGTTTATATGACGGCTGACGTTGAAGATAACTACATGGTCGCTCAGGCAAACGAGCCTCTTACTGAGGATAACAAGTTTGCCAGACCTAAGGTAAACGGCAGATACAGAGATCAGATCCTCGAGATAGAGAGAGAGAAGATCGACTTCATGGACGTTTCACCTAAAATGGTAGTTTCTGTGGCTACTGCTTGTATCCCGTTCCTTGAGAACGATGACGCTAACCGTGCGCTCATGGGTTCAAACATGCAGAGACAGGCTGTGCCGCTGCTCAAGACTGAGTCTCCTATCGTCGGTACTGGTATGGAGTACAAGGCTTGTCTTGATTCAGGCGTTGCTGTTGTTTCTAAAAACGCAGGTGTTGTTGAGAGCGTTGACGCTGACAAGATCGTTATCCGTGAGGACAGCGGTATGCTCAGAACTTATGAGCTGACTAAGTTCAAGCGTTCAAACGCAGGTACTTGCACAAACCAGAGACCTATCGTCAACAAGGGCGAGAGAATTGAAGCTAATCAGATAATCGGTGACGGCCCTGCTACCTCAAACGGTGAGCTTTCACTTGGTAAGAACGCTCTTATCGGCTTCATGACCTGGGAAGGTTACAACTACGAGGACGCCGTCCTGCTGAACGAAAAGATCGTGCGCGAGGACGTGTACACCTCCATTCATATTGAGGAGTACGAGACGGAGTCCCGCGACACCAAGCTGGGACCCGAGGAGATCACCCGTGATATCCCCAACGTCTCGGAGGACGCTCTGAAGGATCTGGACGAGCGCGGCATCATCCGCATCGGTGCCGAGGTCAAGAGCGGCGACATTCTGGTCGGTAAGGTCACCCCGAAGGGCGAGACCGAGCTGACCGCTGAAGAGCGCCTGCTGCGCGCCATCTTCGGCGAGAAGGCACGCGAAGTGCGTGATACTTCTCTGCGCGTGCCCCATGGTGCATACGGCATCATTGTGGATGTCAAGGTGTTCACCCCGGAGAACAGCGACGAACTGCAGCCCGGCGTGCGCGAGGTCGTCCGCTGCTATATTGCCCAGAAGCGCAAGATCAGCGTTGGCGATAAGATGGCAGGCCGTCACGGCAACAAGGGTGTCGTTTCCCGCATTCTGCCGCAGGAGGACATGCCCTACCTGCCCGACGGCACCCCGCTGGACATCGTGCTGAACCCCCTGGGCGTTCCTTCCCGTATGAACATCGGTCAGGTGCTGGAAGTCAACCTGGGCTACGCTGCCAAGGCATGCGGCATCAAGGTCATGACTCCCGTCTTCGACTCTGCTCGTGAGAACGACATCGGCGATACCTTTGATACCGCCCGCGAGATGTGGCATGGTGAGAATGCTCCTGCATATCCCACGAAGCTCCCCAAGATCATGGGCGAGAAGGGACACATCATCGACTTCTCCAAGATCGAGCTGGACCGCGATGGCAAGACCACCGTTTACGATGGCCGCACCGGCGAAAAGTTCGATAACCGCGTTACCGTCGGTTATATGTACTACCTGAAGCTGCATCACCTGGTCGATGATAAGATCCATGCACGTTCTACCGGCCCCTACTCTCTGGTCACTCAGCAGCCTCTGGGCGGCAAGGCCCAGTTCGGCGGCCAGCGCTTTGGCGAAATGGAAGTCTGGGCACTGGAAGCTTACGGCGCTGCTTACACTCTGCAGGAGATCCTGACCGTCAAGTCCGACGACGTGGAGGGCCGTGTGAAGACCTACGAGGCCATCGTTAAGGGTGAGCCGATCCCGCAGCCCGGCATCCCCGAGTCCTTCCGCGTTATGCTGAAGGAACTGCAGTCTCTGGGTCTGGACGTTGTTGTTCAGGACAAGGACGGCAACGAGATCGACATGCGTCAGAACTTCGACGACGAAGAGACCGGCTTTGATATGCGCGATGTTGCCGGCACTGAGAACGTCGTGCAGGAGAGCGAACTGCTCAACGATTATAATATTAAGGATGCCGATGCCGGTTTCGATGATCCTTCTGTGCTGGAGGACAATAACTCCGGTGCCGAAGCTCCCGCTTCTTCTGACGAAGTAGATTTCTGATCAGACAAAGAACACAAGCCTTAAGCCCCCTGTTCCGCGTGCTGCGGCAGGGGAGAGGGGCCTGTGGTCTGAACAAGAAAGCCGCCTGTATCATCGAGACAACTAGAGATTAAGAAAGGGTTCGTTTCATGGAAAACAACGTTTTCGATTCCATCAAGATCGGCCTTGCCTCCCCGGAGCAGATCCGCAACTGGAGCTACGGCGAGGTCAAAAAGCCTGAGACCATCAACTACCGTACCCTGAAGCCGGAGCGCGACGGCTTGTACTGTGAACGCATTTTTGGACCTACCAAGGACTGGGAGTGCCACTGCGGTAAGTATAAGCGCATCCGCTACAAGGGCAAGATCTGCGACCGCTGCGGCGTTGAAGTGACCAAGGCTAAGGTCCGCCGTGAGCGCATGGGCCACATTGAGCTGGCCGCTCCCGTCAGCCACATCTGGTACTTCAAGGGCATCCCCAGCCGCATCGGCCTGATGCTGGACATCAGCCCCCGCCTGCTGGAAAAGGTGCTGTACTTTGCAAGCTATATCGTCACCGATCCCGGTCTGACCCCGCTGGATAAAAAGCAGCTGCTGACCGAGAAGGAATACCGCGAAATGTGCGAGCGCTACGGCGACGAGTTCGAGGCTGCCATGGGCGCCGAGGCTGTCCAGACCCTGCTGAAGGAGATCGATCTGGATCAGCTGAGCGCTGAGCTGACCGCCGAGGTGGAAAAGTCCTCCGGCCAGAAGCGTGTGCGCATCCTCAAGCGTCTGGAGGTTGTTGAGGCTTTCCGCATCTCCGGTAACCGCCCCGAGTGGATGGTCATGGACGTGCTGCCCGTGCTGCCGCCTGACCTGCGCCCCATGGTCCAGCTGGACGGCGGCCGCTTCGCCACCTCCGACCTGAATGACCTGTACCGCCGCGTCATCAACCGCAACAACCGTCTGCGCCGCCTGCTGGAGCTGGGTGCTCCCGACATCATCGTGCGCAACGAGAAGCGGATGCTGCAGGAGGCTGTGGACAGCCTGATCGACAACGGCCGCCGCGGCCGTCCGGTCACCGGCCCCAACA
>ENA-OURZ01001780-OURZ01001780.1-human-gut-metagenome-genome-assembly--contig:-NODE-1780-length-22406-cov-3.704264_pt1 | contig 22406 bp, 19 predicted proteins | sample MGYA00242073_ERZ509195 | MGnify/ENA primary metagenome ERZ509195 (study PRJEB26280, sample SAMEA2338837) | human gut metagenome | biome: human gut; feature: human-associated habitat; material: faeces...
ACAAGTATACACCTATTAGTAAAAAAGACTATTACCGTCAGAGAATTACATTACAAAAGTGTGATGAAGATGGAAAAGAACTTCCTCAGGTCACTTTTAGATTTACAGCAAAGAATATAAAGCAGTTATATTCTTATCAGTACAATGGCTGGGGAGATTCTGTTAAGGAAGATGTAGATGATGATGCTAACAAATTTAGTCAGGAAGTAAAAACAGATTCTAAAGGAAAAATCGTATTTCGTTTTACGTACGAACTAAATTCTAAGAGTTATTATTATGTAGCAGATGAAGAGTTAAAGGATATGTCATCAAGTGATAAAAAACAAATTAAGGACGAATTAGACGATAAGGGTTATAATTATGCATCTAGTTTGTCAAAAAGTGGAGCAGAAAAATTAGCAAAAGAGGACATCAATAACCAGATGGATGATATATCAAACAATTATGTAATTGAAGAAATCTCATCATGTAACAACAACATTCTTACATCATTTGTTGTTGAGTCTGGTTCGAACAAGATTACAAGCCAGTCATCAAACAAGGTTACAGTAACACTCACAAAGGCAGACTCATGGAAGAAGAACAGTGACGGAAAGTGGCCTGAAACTGCAGAAGAATCATACAGTAATTACAAGCTTGCATACAAGCCTGTTCTTAAGGACAAATACAAGAAAGTAAAAATGACTGTATGGAAAAAGGATTCTGAAACAGGCAGTACAGCACAGGGAGATGCAACATTGGAAGGTGCAGTGTATGGAGTATATTCAGATGCAGCATGTACAAAACTTGTAAAGTCACACAGGACAAATGCCAAGGGTACATTTGAAACAGATTATTACAGATGTGGTGTAAACATGTACTTAAAGGAAATCACACCACCTGAAGGTTATCTTAAAAACGAGAAGGTATACACAATCACAAGGGATGGTCAGCAGTTTACAAATGAATACAATTCGGCAGAAACACAGGTTGATGATGACGTGGTAAAAGGTGACGTATCAATTATTAAGGGAATGGGAAATGGTCTTGCAGGTATTGTTGCACCTGAAAACAAGGCACAGTTTCAGATTTACCTTGCAAGTGTAGGTTCATATGACAAGGCAAAGGCAACAGAAAGAGACATTCTTACAACAGATTTAACAGGTTATGCAAAGTCAAAGAAGATGCCATATGGAACATATGTGGTTCATCAGACTGTTGGAGCTACAAACACTGAAAAGTGTCCTGACTTTTACGTGAATGTGAAGGAAAACGGAAAGACATACAAGTATCTTTTAAACAATCCGGAATTCAACGCATATCTAAAAATTGTAAAGAAGGATTCAAAAACAAATCAGACAGTTTTAAAGGCTGGAATAACATACCAGATTTACAAAGTTGATAAAGATGGCAAGGAAACTCTTGTGACACAGACACACAGCAATGGAAATGCAATAGAGGTTGTGGACAGATTTGTAACAGATGAAACAGGAGAAATCATTACTTATGAGAAATTGAAAGCCGGCACATACAGGGTTTATGAAATCGAAGGACCTGAAGGATACAGGGTGAACAGACAGCCGGTAATGGTTGAGATTAACAGTAATTCATACAAAATCATGGTGGACAAGCTTGGTAAGGAATATCTGTATGCAGAGTGTGAGTACTATAATGATGTGACTTACGGAAAATTTACAATAAATAAAAGTGGTCCTGAATTATGCAAGAAGGAAGATAAAAATGATTCTGCAGATGAAAATACGGATGGTAAAGCAAATACAGATTTAGTAAACAAAAATGGTAGTAAGGGTGAAACAACAGGAAATGATAGCAATAAGTCAGATGACATTGTTGTTAATCCATTTAACTACAAGGACACATTGCTAAATGGTGTTGTGTTTGAACTTACTGCAAGAGAAGACATCATGTCACAGGATAATCAGGGAACAGTATTGTTTAAGAAGAATTCAGCTGTTGCAAAAATTACAACAGGTGAAAAGGCAGAATTTACAAATTATTGCAATGGTATCTGTAGTTACGTGTTAAACGATGACGGAACAATGACACTTAATGTCCCACTTGGAGAATACACCTTAAAGGAAGTAAGAACAAAGTATGGTTATGTTCTTCCAGAACAGTCATTCTGGAACTTAAGCTTTAAGTGGAATAACAAGGATGATGAGTATGTGTTTGACATTTCTGAAAACTCAAAGGATGGAAAGATTGACATACACAATGACATAGTAAAGACAGACATTACACTTGAAAAGCAGGATTCAAAGACGAACGAGCCTGTTGGAAATACAAGATTTGGATTTTATTCAAGGGACAACATTTATGACAGGAATGGAAATGTAATTGTTGCTGCAGGTGAAAAAATTGCAACAGTAACAACAGACAAGGAAGGAAAGGCAAAGATTCCTTTTGATGTACCTGTAATGGATGAAGGTTATGGAAAGATGGAAGGCAACTTAAATTCAGGAGATTACTATTTTCTTGAAGAAAGTGTTAGCGACAGTTATTACATTAACGGAGAAAAGCATCAGGTACATCTTGAATACAAGGATCAGGAAACTGCAGTTGTATCAGCCAAGGCAGTAGTTAAGGAAGACCAGACTGAAACAGTAATCAGCAAAAGAATGATTACATCATCAGTTGAGATTAAGGAATGTCATTTAAAAATCAGTGATAAAAACGGTAATGAAATCGTAAGCTGGATTACAGGTGACATTTCATCAGTTAAGTTAAATGAAAAGATTGATGAGATGGGATATGATAACATTCATATAGAAAAAGGCGACGGTTATGCAGTTAAGATATACGGCTTACTTCATGACAGGGAATACACATTAACAGAAACAAAGCCGGCAGACGGTTTTGTAACTGCAAATGACATTACCTTTAAACTTGTGGAAAGTGATGATGAAAATGCAAAGACAAGGGTACTTATTAAGAATGGTGACAGCTTCAATGAAAACATTGACAATCAGGTGATAATGTATGATGACACAACAAAGATTGAATTTTCAAAGACAGACATTACCAACGGAAAGGAACTTCCGGGATGTCACATGCAGGTAACTGATAAGGACACAGAAAAGGTAATGGATGAATGGATTTCATCAAGACAGAGTCACGTGATTGAAGGAAAGTATGCCGTGGGAAAAACTTATGTTTTAACAGAAACGAAAGCAAGAGACGGATATGCAACAGCAACAAGTATTGAATTTACGGTGGCTGATGATGGAAAAGTCCAGAAGGTAAACATGGTTGATGACACAATCAAGGTTGAATTCAACAAGATTGCATCAGACACCAAAAAACAGCTTGGCGGTGCAAGGTATAAGGTATACGACAGTAAGGGAAAAAAGGTGTACGAGTTTACAACCGGAAAGAAAGCTGAATTCATCGAAGGCATTTTTAAGGCAGGAGAAACCTACACATTTAAGGAAGTGGATGCACCAGAGCATTACAAGGTTGCAAAGGATAAGAAAATAAGAATCAAGGACACTGGAAAGGTTCAGAAACTTACAGTTACAGATGAAAGAATCCCTGTGGTACCTGACACACTACAGACAGGCATTAATGGAAAGACAGCAGGAATGGCAGTTTCACTTATTTCATTATTACTTGCACTTGGATGTTTTGCATGCGTAAGAGCGAAGGACAAGTCAAAATACAATTTCAAAAAGGAGAAGGACGATGAAGAGGATAATTAAAATATCTCTGATACTTCTTTTAGTGGGGATGGCTGTGATTGCAGCTGTCCCTTTTTTAAAGGAAAAAAGAGCAGAGAGAAAGTATGAGAATGAATTTAAAAAAATACAGGAGAGCGTGACAGAAAAGAAGTCTGATGTAAATGGTCTTGTAAAGAAAAACAAAGACTGCATAGGTTATGTGGAAATACCGGGAACAACCATAAGTTATCCTGTGATAACAGTACAAGTAAAGATGATAGACTTGTTGTGTTATACATATCTCACTTTTATGAAGATAATGGTGAAGTAAATTACAGTTGATAAAGATTTATTAAATATAGGCAATAAGAAGCAAGAATATATCAATTAAATAGGAAATATTTTCTTATAGTTATATCTCAATTAATGTTAGAGCATATTGGATATTGATTTATCTGATATGTTCTATTTTTACCCTTTGTGTGTGATATATGGTATAATTTGTCCAACAGGAACAACGAAAAATTTTCAAATAATTGGTGCTAGAATATAAATAGTACAAGCCAAAATGAGAAATTCCAAATACACATAAGCATGGTACAATAGAAACATGCTGAAGGAGGATCTCATATGGCAAAGCAACATGACAAACAATTTAAACTTGATGCAGTCCAGTACTATCAGGATCACAAAGATCTCGGAGTACGTGGATGTGCAGAAAATCTTGGAATCGGATACAGCACATTAACAAAATCTATTGCTTTCCGTATATGGATAGTTCATTTGAAGAATTTCATCTGCGGATATATTCTTTTTACCTATCCCTTTTGTAAAGAAATCCTTCAATACATATTGATATCTTGCGGATATAAGCTGCACACTTTGATTATCCCCCAGATAATCCAACACCTGCATATAAACACCTACAAACTTTGTTGCCAACTGCATATCTAATGCTAAAAAGTTCATGTAATTCTGTATCTGTTTTGTATTTCTAAAAAACGAACGTATAGTGAGTTTTGCAAGATGATCTGCAGATGTTTTTAAATCTGTATACACTGCATTTGTTGCAGTTGTAAGCTGATCAAAGGCTTTCTGTAAAAGTAACTTTTGTTCTTCTAAATCCGTTTTGTTTTGTGCCTGGAATATAAAATCTCTTGCATTCAAAAATGGAGTCACCATATCATAATCTCTTTCGAACTGTAGATTCAGCAAACATTCTCAGCTCAGAAAAGCGTGAGAGCCTTTCGTCAATTTGGTCTGTAATCTCACTAAATGACATTTCAATGGAAGGATCAAATAGAATATCAAACAAAATAAAATGTAATGTAATATCTCCATCTGTAAAACTCTTTGTCTTCCATGCTTTATACAGCGGATTATGATTAGACAACCGGCTATCGATGGAAATGAAAACATTCTTTCCCTCAGGAGTCTGACGGAACTGCATATAATCTCCAAGTCAGCTTTCCAGACAACGCTCATCATCATAGGATCGTGCACTCTTTTTGCTAAACTCGTCACGACTTTTGAATCCATATACATAAAATTCTCTCATATAGTCACGGATGCGATTGAAATTCTTTACTAACTCGCTATATGCCATGTTTTTTTACCACCTCTCATCTATTTATTTTAATAGTATACAAGATGGGATAGTGACTGTGCCAACTTCGTGCACATTGGGTACAAGGTTGCTTCATCTCATCATATACTGTTGTAATATAAAAGCGATGCAATGCCACTATAATTTCAACAGATTCATTACCAGTTTTACCATCACATCTTTTTCTTCTGATTTTGATTCTGCAATCATCAATGTAATTGCTACTAACGTTCCATCACTGAGTCTCTTCTCTCCATCCAAGAACAACGCATTGTTCTTGTCTAAAAATTCCAAGAACAGTGATGCGGCAATTCTTTTACAACCATCTGCATATGGATGATCTTTTATCATAAAATACAATAGATTCGCCGCTTTCTCTTCCAAGGATGGATACGCATCCTGTCCAAATACACTCTGGTAAACTGCGGCAATAATTCCTTGTACCTTGCCATCCTCTTTTTCTACACCAAATACATCTGTTTCAAAAGAATCTTTCATCTGACCAACCATCTGAACACACTCTTCATAAGTAATGCGGTATACTGGAGTACTTCCCTTTGGCTTACTTAATGACTGGTGGTCATATTGATTCAGAAGAATCAATGCATCTGTGTATTCATTCACAGCTCTGAGCACATCTTTCTCCTCTATATCAAGTGCATCTGCAAGCATCCTTGACTGAATATCAACTGTTTTCTTAAGTGCCTGAAGACGCTTTTCATTGATTGCATAGCCTTTCAAAATAAACTGTTTAAGAACATTATTTGCCCATTTTCTGAAAGCTATACCTCTTTTAGAATTAACTCGATATCCGACAGACAAAATCATATCCAAATTATAAATTTTGGGTTTTCGTCCCCCTGTACTTCTGTCGGAAAAACCGACAGAAGTCTCATCCAGTTCTCCTGAAGCAAGAATATTTGAAATATGTTCGCTTACTGTAGCGTGCTTAACATCAAACAACACTTCCATTTGTTTTTGCGTCAGCCAAACTGTCTCCTGCTCAGGATTGATTTGAACTTCTATATTAACATCACCATCTGTAAATAATACAATTTCATTCTTCATCCTTTAGTTCCCCTCCACGAATATTTCCCGATAACATTTCTAATGTAGATTTTACTGTATTTTTCAGATTCAGTCCATCTTTTAGTCCCAACCGGTAGAAAAACATTTCTGCACATACACCCATGTAGCTATACCACTGGCCTCAGAGATGATTCCTGTTATGATTTTACGCATGATATCCTCAAATTCTGCTATTTCCTCTTTGGAAACGGTGTCATAGACATCAGGGTATAGTGGTTATCGGAAGCTGGTGCTCAGGATACAACCATCAAGAAAATTGTGGGACACTCCGGCACTATGACTTTGACCAAAAAAGTTTCACCACATATCTAGACATTTCACCAAGAGTTAAGGGTAAAGAAAAACCCCAGAAACACAAGGTTTCTGAGGTTTGATATACTTTTTCGTATTCTCTTTTTGATAATCGAGATTAACGCTTGCTGAACTGCGGAGCGCGACGAGCTGCTTTGAGACCGTATTTCTTACGTTCTTTCATTCTCGGGTCACGTGTCAGGAATCCTGCTTTTTTCAGGACTGGTCTGAACTCGCCATCTACGTGAAGCAGTGCTCTTGAAAGACCATGTCTGATAGCACCAGCCTGACCTGTTGTACCACCACCGCGTACATTTACCAGTACGTCGTATTTATCAGCTGTCTCTGTTGCTACTAACGGCTGACGAACGATTACTTTCAGTGTTTCCAGACCAAAGTACTCGTCGATATCTCTTTTATTGATTGTGATCTTACCTGTACCAGGTACTACATATACTCTTGCGATAGATTTTTTTCTTCTTCCTGTACCGTAGAATTTGTTAGCCACTGTCATTTACCTCCTGTTAAAATGTTAATACTTCTGGCTTCTGAGCTGCATGTTTGTGATCCGGACCAGCATATACAAAAAGTTTTTTGTACATTTCTCTTCCCAGAGGTCCTTTTGGAAGCATACCTTTAACTGCCAGTTCGATAACTCTTTCCGGTTTCTTGTTTAACATTTCTTTCAGAGTTGTCTCTTTCATTCCTCCAACGTAGTCGGAATGTCTGTAGTAAACTTTCTGTTCCAGTTTTTTACCTGTTACTTTGATTTTGTCTGCGTTTGTGATGATTACATAATCACCTGTATCGATAAACGGAGTAAAGATCGGTTTGTTTTTACCTCTTAAGATCTTTGCTACTTCTGATGCTAATCTACCTAATGTATATCCTGTTGCGTCCACTACATACCATTTTCTTTCGATTGTTGCTGGACTAGCCATATAACTTTTCATGGGGTAACCTCCTGATTGATATTCCATTATGAGTTTCTATAGTAAAATGTCGTTACCGGGGCTTGGATCAGACATTTACATACTTCGTCACATTGCTTAATTATATTATACAGACCCGTGTGTGTCAACCTTTTTTTACATTTTTTTTACGATTCTTATGAACCTTTTTTACGATTGTGAGTCTGCAAAGCACGGAATGATCCACCGGTATCGCAGTTTTAATTTTTAACCTCAACATCTTAACACTTAAAAGAAGATTTTCCGCACATCATTGAACATCACCATTACCATCAAAAGCATCAGAAGCATCAGTCCGACAAAATGTACCATTCCTTCTTTCTCGGGATCGATCCGTTTTCCACGGATCAGCTCAATAATCAGAAAGACCAGTCTGCCGCCGTCCAGTGCCGGGATTGGCAGAAGGTTCATGACACCCAGGTTTGCTGTCAGAAAGATCGATATGTTCAGCATATTCAGCCATACATAGAAACCTCCGGAGGACTGTGACTCCTGATACGTCTCTCCGATGTAACTCACAACACCGACCGGACCGGACATATCATTGATGCTCGCCTGACCGGTAAAGAGCATTTTAATACTCTCGATTGTCAGCTGAATCCAATATTTTACTTCATAGGCACTGTATTTCAAGGTGCCGAGGATACCGCATTTTTCGCGGTAATTGGAACTGCAGCTGATACCGAAAATGTAGCGACCGCTCTCATTTGCAACCGGATCCATCTGAACGGTGATATCTTTGCCGTCGCGTTCTACCGTCATCGTCACGGACTGTTTCTGATGAAAAGTCACATAGTTGGTTACTTCTCTTGCCACATGGATATTGCTGTGATTGATCTTTTTAACAATATCGCCTTCTTTCAGGCCTGCTTCTGCTGCCGGGTATCCGTCACTCACCTGCAGGATTACCGGTTTATCGTACCCGATACTTCCTATAATAAACATAGACAGTACAAATGCCAGGATAAAGTTAAATACCGGACCTGCTGCAATAACTGAAATCCTTGCCCATACGGATGCCGCTGCAAATGCTCCCGGTTCCATCGTTCCTTCATCTTCTCCAAGCATCATGCAGGAACCGCCAAACGGCAGAAGTTTCCAGGAATATTTTGTTCCTCCTTTGTCAAAGCTTAACAGTCTCGGTCCCATTCCCAGAGAAAATTCCACAACCGTAATGCCATTTTTCTTCGCCAGCAGAAAATGTCCGAATTCGTGAAAAAGAACAATCAGGCTGAAGATCAACAATGCTATAATTATGCTCAATTTACCACCTGCTTTCAATCATTTCATAAGTTTCCTGTTCACACTGCAGGATCTGTTCCACCGTTGGAGCTTCAATCACTTTGTGTGCATCCATACAGGTTTTGATGATCTCGTAAATATCCAGAAAACCGATCTTGCGGTTCAAAAATTTGCTGACTGCACGCTCGTTTGCCGCATTAAATACAGTCGGCATGGAGCCGCCTGCTTTTGCCGCTGCAAAGGCCAGCGGAAGTCCTTCGAAATTCTCCATATCCGGTTTTTCGAAGGTGATCTGTGACAGGCTCCAGAAATCCAGACGTTCTCCGGCCAGATATTCCCGATCTGGATAGAACAGTGCATACTGGATCGGAAGCTTCATATCCGGGGTTCCAAGCTGGGCGATCACCGCACCGTCTTTGTACTGCACCATGGAATGGATGATGCTCTGCGGCTGGATCACAACCTGGATCTGATCCAGTTCCACATCAAACAGCCATTTTGCCTCCATCACTTCCAGTCCTTTGTTTACCATACTCGCAGAATCGATCGTGATCTTATGTCCCATCGACCAGTTTGGATGTTTCAGTGCATCCTCAAGCTGCACATGTTTCAGAAATGCTTTATCTTTTCCGCGGAACGGACCGCCGGATGCTGTCAGCAGGATTTTGTCGATCTGTGTTTTCTTTTCTCCGTTTAAGGACTGGAAAATCGCACTGTGCTCGCTGTCCACCGGAAGGATCTTTACGTTGTATTCTTTTGCCAGAGGCATAATGATATGACCGGCAGTTACAAGTGTCTCTTTGTTTGCAAGTGCAATATCCTTTCCTGCTTTTATTGCTGCAATGGTCGGGCGTATCCCGATCATGCCAACGATCGCTGTCACCAGCACTTCTGCTTCTTCCATTTGTGCGATCTCAAGAAGTCCCTCCATGCCGGAAACGATCTTCACCGGAAGGTCTGCGGTACAGATCCGCAGCTCCTTTGCTTTTTTTTCGTCCCAGACAGCTGCAATCTGCGGATGAAACTCGCGGATCTGGCTCTCCAGCTGTGTAATATTATGACCTGCTGCCAGTGCTTTTACGCAGAGCCTTTCCGGATTGGCACGCACCACATCCAGCGTCTGCGTTCCGATCGATCCGGTTGAGCCCAAAACTGCTATATTTTTCATTTGTTCCTCCTTATCTCATCATAAACATGGAAAGATAATAAATAACCGGTGCAGTAAAGATCACACTGTCAAAACGATCCATGATCCCGCCATGTCCCGGTATCAGTGTACCGTAGTCTTTGATGTTGTGATTACGCTTGATCGCTGATGCTGCCAGATCTCCGACCATGGAGATCAGTGCTCCGACTGCACAGATGATCGCATAAGTGATCACCGGATTTTCTGCCTCCAGATGACTGCCTACGACTGCCGCATAGATGGCTCCCAGAAGTGCCGCACCGACAACACCTCCGACGGCTCCTTCCACGGATTTCTTCGGGCTTAAAACCGGAGACATTTTGTGTTTCCCGATCAGCATGCCGACACAGTAAGCACAGGTATCACATCCCCAGGAACACAGAAAGATCAGCCATACAAGAAATGCTCCGTCGCGGATCATCCTGGTCTGATAAATGTAGGACAGCATGACACCCACATAGACCACACCGAAAAAGGCTGCCATCACCTGTTCTGCATGATATTTCGGATAAGAAAACACATAGACAAACATCATGGCGATCAGCACAATGATCAGGTTCATCATCGCATACTCCGAATATCCGAGACTCAGCAGAATATAATGTAAGATCACGCCCAGATATCCCACCACTGCCAGCAGGTTTTCACCCTGTTTCTGTACCTTCACTGCACGATACAGTTCAAACATACCGATCAGCGATACGATGGTCAGTGTTCCGTACAAAATCCAGCCTCCGCTGCAGATTGTCAGAAGTGCCACTGCCACCAGAACGATACCGCTGATAAGTCTTGTCACAAACATATCTTATTCTCCTTTCACACCGCCATATCTGCGTTCTCTTCCATTATATTTCTCAATGGCCTTTAACAGTTCTTCTTTATTGAATGCCGGCCACGGAACTTCCGTGAAATAGAACTCCGAATAAGCCAGCTGCCACAGCAGATAGTTGGACAGACGCAGCTCACCGCTGGTGCGAATCAGAAGATCCGGATCCGGTATCTCTCTCGTATCCAGATATGCAGAGAAGAGATCTTCTGTGATGTCTTCCGGTTTTACTGCCCCGTCTACGCAGTCCTGACTGAGCTGCCGGATCGCACGCACGATTTCATCACGGCTTCCATAGTTGATCGCAAGGTTAAAATTCAGCCCGGTATTGTTTTTGGAAGACTCAACCAGTTCTTTTAAGCTCTCCTGCAGATCATCTGCAAGTGCCGTCGGATCTCCGAGAACACGGACTTTCATATTATTTTCCCTTGCTGTCTTGATACAGGTCTTTGTATAGCTTCGGAAAAGCTTCATCAGCCCGTCAACTTCTTCTCTGGAACGTTTCCAGTTCTCAGTCGAAAACAGATAGACCGTCAGATATTTGATACCGATATCATAAGCGTCACGGCAGATTTTTTCCAGATTCTTGGCACCGCGTGCATGCCCGTAATTACGCGGCATCCCTTTGCTCTTTGCCCAGCGTCCGTTGCCGTCCAGAATGATTGCTACATGTTGTGGAATATTCATACACAAAACCTCCTGTGTGCAAAAAAGCAGGGATGCCACACTGCAACATCCCTGTATTTACCCAATATTTACCTTCTAAGACTACACGGTCATGATCTCTTTTGATTTCTCCTCGATAGCCTTGTCGATATCCTTGATATACTTGTCTGTCAGCTTCTGGACATTTTCTTCCAGCTCTTTGACTTCGTCCTCGGATACCTCTTTTCCCTTTCCAAGTTTCTTGAATGCATCGTTTGCGTCACGTCTGATATTGCGGACAGCAACTTTTGCACACTCGCCTTTTTTCTTCACTTCTTTTACCAGATCTTTTCTTCGTTCCTCTGTCAGTTCCGGGAATACCAGACGGATCACTTTTCCGTCGGTATTCGGATTGATGCCAAGGTCGGATGTCTGGATCGCTTTGCAGATCTCTTTGATCAGAGATGCATCCCACGGCTGAATCTGGATCATACGCGGCTCCGGAACGGTAACGTTTCCTACCTGCTGAAGTGGCGTCGGTGTTCCGTAGTACTCTACGGTGATACGATCCAGTACGTGCGGATTGGCACGACCTGCACGAATCGCTCCGAACTCTTCGAGCAGATTGTTATATGATTTTGTCATTTTGACATCGTATGCTTTGATTCTTTCATCCATTTCTGATTCCTCCTGTATTCTGGTATTATACGGTAACTTTTGTTCCGTTGAATTTGCCGTTTACGGTATTGACTATGCTGTTCTCTTCGTTCAGCCCGAAAACAAGCATCGGCATCTTGTTTTCCATGCAGAGAATGGACGCTGCCATATCTACTACGCCCAGTTTGCGGTCGATGACTTCCTGAATAGAGATTTCATCGTATTTTTTTGCATCTGGGTTGGTCTTCGGATCACTGTCATATACACCATCAATGGATTTTGCGAGCAGGATCACATCTGCCTCAATCTCAATGGCACGAAGCACGGTTGCTGTATCGGTGGAAAAATACGGATGTCCGGTACCTCCTGCAAAGAAAGATACAATCCCTTTTTCAAAATATTTATTGACACGGTCTTTTGAGAAAAGTTTTGTAAACGCTCCGCATGCAAACGGTGTCAGGATCTGTGTTTTCATTCCGACAGAACGGAAGATCTCCGATACATAAATGCAGTTCATGACCGTTGCCAGCATTCCGATCTGATCCGCTTTTGTGCGGTCGATATTCTCACTGGAGCGGCCTCTCCAGAAGTTACCGCCGCCGATCACGATGCTGACTTCCAGACCTGCATCGACAATCTCTTTTACCTGTTTTGCTACTTTTGTAACGGTCGGCTCATCAAAGCCCATATGTTTATCACCTGCAAGTGCTTCGCCGCTTAATTTCAATAATACTCTTTTCATTCTGCACCTCAATCTGTTTTTTTGTTTCGAGACAGTTTATGTGTCTGTTTACCTGAAACTTTCTGCTGAGAGTATATCATATTTCCTTTGAAACTACAACTAAGAATTCTCTGAGTACTTCCACGGATTTTTCCTTCGGTCGGCACATTTTTTTGCACCGGAAGAGAACCACCGCAAATTTTGCTATACTTTTTCCCGCGTTTTTGTTATAATCACGCTTGGTATCCGCACAGCATACGATCTGTTGCCCGTCGGATACCCAGTAACTCAGAAACATAACCTGAATATGGGAGATATCATATGAATGCAACTTTATTTCTGGATGCTGCACTGGACGCACTGCTTGACAGTCTTCGCATGCTTCCCTTTTTATTTGTAGCTTTTCTGATCCTGGAAGCCCTCGAACACTATTCCAGTAACCGGCTGACGCATTTCTTTCAGCACAAAAAAGGCGGACCGGCCATCGCATCCCTGCTTGGCTGCATCCCTCAGTGTGGATTTTCCACTCTGATCTCAAGCCTTTACTGCGGAGGCATTGTCACAGTCGGAACCTTGATCGCTGTATACTTATCCACTTCGGATGAAGCGATCCTGATCCTTCTTGCACATCCGGATCAGGCCGGTGTGGTCGGAAAGCTTCTGCTCGCCAAACTGATCATCGCCATTCCTGCCGGATATCTGGTTGATTTTATCTGGAACAGATGGAGACATCCTCAGAAACACGTCGAAGATCTCTGTGACCACTGCGGATGTCACGATCATCACGGTATTATAAGGCCGGCACTGAATCACACGTTAAAGCTTTTTGCTTTTATCCTTGTGTTCAATGCCGTTCTGAATCTCCTGCTCGAAGGGATCGGGCTGGAATCACTCTCGAAAGCCCTGCTTGGCGGGACTGTCTTCCAGCCGTTTCTGACTGCACTGCTTGGGCTGATTCCGAACTGTGCAGCTTCTATCCTGATCACGCAGCTCTTCCTGGAAGGTGCGATCAGTTTTGGTTCTGCCGTTGCCGGTCTGTGCACCGGTGCCGGGATTGGACTTGTAGTCTTGTTTAAGACTAGTCGGAATAAAAAAGAATGTTTTGCCATTACCGGTATTCTCTATCTGATCGCTGTGATCGCCGGAATGATCCTGCAGCTGATCGGATAAAGAATCCGCATCCGCTTACAGGCACTCTGGCTTCTATTTGATGTCCAGTTTGGCAAAAGCCGCCGCAAACGCGTTATTTAACGGTTCGGCGGCTTCTTTTTGCTGTTTTTTCAGATAACTCTGCACATCCCGTTTGCTGACACCTGCTCCTTCCTTTTCTCTTCGGTTTTTAAATGCTGAAAGTTTCTCTTTGTATCCGCATTTGCAGATAAATGTCTGATCTTCTCCTTTTCCGTACAGTTCCATCTTTTTATGGCATTTCGGGCATCTCGCATTGGATGTTCTGGAAAGAGTTTCCCGATAGCCGCATTCCCTGTCCTGACATACCAGCATTTTGCTGTTCTTTCCATTGACCGCAAGCAGTCTTTTTCCGCACTGCGGGCATTTCTTGTTGGTCAGGTTATCGTGGCGGAAGGTCTGTGTGCCTGCCTTGATCTCACGGATCAGTTCTTCGGTATAATCGCTGATTTCTTCAATAAATGCTTTTTCCTGTAAGTTTCCTTTTGCAATGCCGGAAAGTTTCATTTCCCAGGCTGCCGTCAGCTCCGGTTTCTTCAGTTCGGACGGAACCAGCTCCAGCAGCTGTTTCCCTTTTCCGGTCACATGGATCTCATTTCCCTTTTTCTCCATCAGGAAAGAGTTAAACAATTTATCAATGATATCGGCTCTTGTCGCTACCGTACCAAGTCCGCCCGTCTCGCCCAGTGTTTTTGCCGCTTTTGCATCTTTGCTTTCCATGTAACGGACCGGATTTTCCATGGCGGAGAGCAGCGTTGCCTCCGTAAAATAAGCCGGCGGCGTTGTCTTTCCGGTTGTAACTGTCACTTTTGCGACCGGCATACTATCGCCCTTTTTCACGGACGGCAGCGTCTGTTCTTTCGGTGCCGCTGCCAAATCGTCCGCTTCTTCCCATTCTTCATCCGTTTCAAGATTTTCATAGGCTTCTTTCCAGCCCTGGCTCTTCACAATCTTACCTTTTGCCGTAAAACTCTCTCCTGCCAGCCCGCCGGTAAATACGGTCTGATCATACTCAAATGCCGGAAGCAGTACTGCCAGGAATCTACGTACTACCAGATCATAGACCTTACGCTCTTCGTTCGTCATCGTCTGCAGATCCACAAACTGCTCGGTCGGAATGATCGCATGGTGATCCGTCACTTTTTTATTGTCCACAAAAGAAGCATTTTTGCGGATCGGACGCATGGAAAGGCTTCCTGCCAGTTTACGGTAAGGTCCGACGCTGCATGCCTTTAAACGTTCTTTTAAGGTATCTGCCACATCGGTTGTGATATATCTGGAATCGGTTCGCGGATAAGTCAGCACTTTATGACTTTCATAGAGACGCTGCATGATATTTAAGGTCTCTTTTGCCGAATATCCAAAACGTTTGTTGGCATCTCTTTGCAGCTCCGTCAGATCATAAAGCCCCGGTGCAAATGTTTTCTTTGCTGTTGTTTTCACCTCTTTGATGATCATTTTTTTGCCGCTTTTGATCTCTGCTTTTACTTTTTTCTCAATTTCATCCATTCTCTGTTTCTGAAATGTGCAGTAACCGGAGCTTTTTGCATCTTTCCAGGTGAAACGCACGCCGCCGGATAAAATCTGCATGCCATAATATTCCTTCGGTACAAAACTGCGGATCTCTTTCTCGCGGTGTGCCACCATCGCAAGCGTCGGTGTCTGGACACGGCCGCAGGACAACTGTGCATTGTATTTGCAGGTCATCGCTCTGGTAGCGTTGATGCCGACCAGCCAGTCCGCTTCTGCCCTGGCTTTTGCCGCATGGTAAAGATTGTTGTACGCTCTGCCGTCACGCAGGTTTGCAAATCCTTCGCGGATGGCTTTGTCTGTGACTGAGGAGATCCACAGACGTTTGATCGGCTTTTTGCATTCTGATTTTTCCAGGATCCAGCGTGCTACCAACTCTCCTTCTCTTCCGGCATCGGTCGCAATGATAATCTGATTTACATCCTTGCGGAACAGCTGCTTTTTCACCAGCCCATATTGCTTTGCCGTCTGTCTGATAACAACAAGCTGCATTTTTTCCGGCATCATCGGCAGTGTTTCCATGTCCCATTTGCTGTATTTTTTATCGTATTCTTCCGGATCTGCAAGCGTCACCAGATGTCCCAGTGCCCAGGTTACAATGTACTTGTCCCCCTCGAGTGCTCCCGGAATGTTTTTGCTGCAATGTAAAACTCTTGCAATATCTCTTCCCACAGAAGGTTTTTCTGCGATCACTAATGATTTCATATGCTTCTTCCTCTTTTCTTCTATTTTGTTTTGGGTTTTATCTGATGATCAGTCGCTGTGTATGATATCTGAACTTGTTTGCTTTGTTCCTTGTGCGGACCTGAAATCTATTGTAAACGAAATTTTCGTTCATGTCACGAAGTTTAAGTCGAACATATTTTAGTCGGAGAGTCAAGCGGATACTCTCAATGAAAGCAGGGAACTTGCCTGATTTGATCAAATATCTGACTGTGATATATTTCAGCCTGTTTTCAGTTTTTTATGCTATACTGATGATGCCAGAGTTACAGAATTTCGCAAGTACGCAGTACAGAGCAATTCGTATGGCATCATCAATTATAATATTCATTCGCAGGCACTGTCTGCAATGTCTGATCTTATATACACAGGAGGCGATTTTATGCAGATTTTAATTATAGAGGATGAAAAGCGGCTGGCGGATGCACTGGGGCAGATTATGCAGGAAGCCAGATATCAGGCAGATATTGTTTACGATGGCCGGGACGGGCTTGCCTATGCTTCTTCCGGCGATTACGATGTGATCGTGCTGGATGTGATGCTGCCCGGCATGGATGGTTTTGAGGTCGTACATCATCTGCGGGAGTCCAAAATTTCCACACCGGTCATCATGCTGACGGCTCTTGACGATGTAAAAAACAAGATCACAGGCCTCGACAGCGGTGCGGATGACTATATGACAAAACCATTTGTCCCGGAAGAACTTCTTGCAAGGATCCGTGCCCTCTCAAGACGTCAGGGTGAGGTAATTCTGGAAGAACTGACGTTTGATGATCTGACGCTCAATCTCTCCAGCAACGACCTTTCCTGCAAAAATAAATCCATTCATCTTGGATATAAGGAATTTGAAATCCTCAAAATCCTGATGTCTAATCCGAAGATCTTGATTTCAAAAGAAACGCTGATCGTCAAAGTCTGGGGTGCAGAGTCTGCTGCCGAAAGCAACAATGTGGAGGCTTATATTTCGTTCTTACGCAAGAAATTCCACTATCTGGATTCGAAAGTCACGATCGGAACCGTCCGCAAAGTCGGCTACCGGATGGAAAGTGAGGAAACATCATGATCAAAAAACTGCGTCGCAAATTTGTGATCATCAACATGTCCCTGGTTGCCGTGATCCTCTGTGTGGTGCTTGGCATGTTCTGTTTCACCCGTATACATGCTTTTCGTGCTGAAAGTGAAATAGCAATGCGGCAGATGCTGGACAGCTCACGCTCAAAGGAGCCGCCGAAAAATGACACGAAACCTCAGTCTCCAAGTCTTGATTTCGGTCCAGGCGGACGCAATCCGGCATTTAACTCGACCCCGGTTTTTCTGGTCACTCTTGATGAAAACAACGAGATCACGGACACCAACTCCAGCGGCTCCTATACCGTAACGGATACGCTTTCCGAAGCTGCCGTAAGTGCCGCATTTGCTGTTTCCGAAGATCAGGGGTATCTTTCAGATCTGAAGCTGCGTTTTATCAAGCAGAATACACCGGAAGGCACAAAAATCGCCTTTGCCGATACGGTCCAGGAAACACGTGCTCTTGGCGAGCTTGTCATTCAGTGCGTCATGATGCTTCTGCTTTTTCTGCTCTGTTTTCTTCTGGTCAGCATTTTTCTGGCACGCTGGGCATTAAAACCGGTCGAAAAGGCCTGGGAACAGCAGAATCAGTTTATCGCTGATGCTTCCCATGAGCTGAAAACACCGCTGACTGTAATTCTCGCCAACCTTCGGATTCTGCTCTCACACAAAGATGCCACGATCCGCGATGAACTCCAGTGGGTGGAAAGCACGCAGGAAGAAGCCGGCCGTATGAAAAAGCTTGTAGAAAATCTGCTCTTTCTGGCCCGTTCCGATGCGAAATCCACGCCAATGCTCTACAGCACGTTTTCGTTCAGTGACCTGATCCTTGGCTGTCTTTTAACTTTTGAGCCGGTTGCCTTTGAGCAGGGTGTCATGATAGAAGATAAAATTTCTGATGATATTTTCATATCCGGTGATGCTCCACAGATCCGACAGCTGGTTGCCATTTTGCTGGATAATGCCTGCAAATATGCCGGCATTGCAGATGTTCTTGAAAAATCGGGCAGTTCAGATAAAAAAGTTACCGTCACCCTGACATCTGAAAACGAAAAAATAAAGCTGACTGTCCACAATACCGGAAAGGCCATCCCGGAAGAAGACCTGCCACATCTGTTTGAACGCTTTTACCGCACCGACAAATCGCGAGCCCGCACGGACGGCGGTTATGGACTTGGTCTTGCCATCGCTCAGACCATAGCAAAAAACCACCGTGGTAAGATCACGGTGGTCAGTGCCAAAAATCTCGGTACTTCTTTTACGGTCACATTTCCTGTGTCAAAAGAAAAAGAATCTGCCTGATTTCTGATATTTATTTCTCATGTTTAGCTGCAAAACGCTCTGACTGTTCCTGGATCAGTGCTGCATCTTCAAAATAATTGATACGCATCGCACGCTTCACTTCAGCCATCGTTTCTGCTGCTGCTTTTCTTGCTTCTTCGCTTCCTTTTTTCAGGATCTCATAGATCTCCGGAATGTGCTGTTCCAGCTCTTTTCTTTTTGCACGGATCGGTCCCAGCTCTTCCTGCATCACAGTATTGAGGAAACGTTTTACTTTTACATCTCCAAGTCCGCCCCTCTGATAATGTGCTTTCAGCTCATCCAGATTTTTATAGTCCGGCAGGTAACGCTCAAAATGTTCCGGTCTGCTGAATGCATCCAGATAAGTAAAGACTGCGTTTCCTTCTACGCTACCCGGATCAGACACTTTGATATGGTTCGGATCGGTGTACATACTCATGATCTTCTGGCGAACTTCTTCTTCTGTATCGGACAGATAGATGCAGTTGCCAAGAGACTTGCTCATCTTCGCCTTACCGTCCGTACCCGGCAGGCGGCAGCATACTTCATTCTCCGGGATCAGTGCGGTCGGCTCTACCAGTGTCTCGCCGTATACGCTGTTGAATTTGCGGACGATCTCTCTTGCCTGCTCGATCATCGGCAGCTGGTCTTCTCCTACCGGAACAGTCGTTGCCTTGAAAGCTGTGATATCGGATGCCTGGCTGATCGGGTAGGTGAAAAATCCTACCGGGATGCTTGTCTCAAAATTACGCATCTGAATCTCAGTCTTAACGGTTGGGTTTCTCTGCAGTCTGGAAACAGTAACCAGATTCATATAGAAAAAGGAGAGCTCTGCCAGCTCCGGAACCTGTGACTGAATAAAAATCGTACATTTTTCCGGATCCAGTCCGCAGGAAAGATAATCCAGTGCTACCTCAATAATATTCTGACGGATCTTCTCCGGATTGTCTGCATTGTCTGTCAGTGCCTGTGCATCTGCGATCATGATAAAAATCTTGTCGTACTCTCCGGAATTCTGCAGCTCAACTCTGCGTTTCAGAGATCCAACATAATGTCCTACGTGAAGTCTGCCGGTCGGTCTGTCGCCGGTCAAAATAATCTTTTCCATCTTTATTCCTCCTGAAATGCAGCCTGAAAACCGCATTTAATCATCTGATTTCTCTGTCCTCTAGTATAGAACAGACGAGGCTGCAACGTCAATCCTTTTTTCCACTCTGCCAAAAAACAGACTCCTGTATTCTTTCTTGATACAGGAGTCTGTTTTCATTACTTTAATTTGAGAATATCGTCTTCGGCGGATTTCACTTAACATGCTGCCAGGATTTTCCTATTTGGATTGTTTTCGAATCATTATGGCGTGACTATTTTACAAAATCACTTCTCATCCACCACCTGGAACACGTAAAACTTCAGATAATAGGACTCTTCTGCCGCCCACAAAATCGGGTGATCCGGTGCCTGGGTGCGGTACTCGACCTGACGCAGGCGTTTGTGGACATTTCTTGCCGCCTGATGGATGGTCTGTGTGAACAGTTCATAGGTCATAAAGTGTGAGCAGGAACACGTTGCCAGGAAACCTCCGTCACGCACCAGTTTCATCGCACGCAGGTTGATCTCACGGTAGCCTTTCACGGCATTTTTTACGGAATTTCTGGACTTGGTGAAAGCCGGCGGATCGAGGATGACCACATCGAATTTCTCCCCTTTTTCTTCCAGTTCCGGGAGAAGTTCAAAGACATCTCGGCAGATAAATTTCACGCGGTCCTCCATGCCGTTTAACTTGGAGTTCAGTATTGCCTGCTCTACGGCAAGTTCAGAAGCATCAACTCCTGTCACTTCTTTTGCCCCGCCATATCCGGCATTTAAGGCAAAGGATCCGGTGTGTGTAAAGCAGTCGAGCACTTTTGCATTTTTGCAGAGATGCTGGATCGCTTTTCGATTGTATTTCTGATCGAGGAAGAATCCGGTTTTCTGTCCGTCTTTGACATCGACCATGTAGCGGACACCGTTCTCTTCGATCTCCACGTTGGTATCAAACGGCTCTCCGATAAATCCCTTGTACAGCTCCATGCCTTCCTGACGGCGTACTTTTGCATCGCTTCGCTCATAGACACCGCGGATCTTGATGCCGTCTGCTGCCAGGACTTCTTTTAGCAGCTCCACGATCTGATCTTTCAGGCGGTCAATGCCAAGTGCCAGGGACTGTACGACCAGCACATCGGAAAATTTATCTACCACCAGTCCCGGCAGAAAGTCTGCCTCGCCGAAGATCACACGGCAGCTTCCGGTATCGCTGACTTTTTTGCGGTAATCCCATGCCTCCTGCACACGCATCTTCAGAAATGCCTCATCAATCTCCTGATGACGGTTTCTTGTCATCATCCGCACACGGATTTTGGAATTGCGGTTGATAAAGCCTTTGCCAAGTCCGTAGCCGTCAAAATCATGTACTGCCACGATATCTCCGTCCTCAAAGCTTCCGAGGATACTTGCGATCTCATTGTCAAAGATCCACAGTCCTCCTGATTTCAACATTCTTCCTTCGCCCTTTTTCAGGGTAACGATTGCTTCGCTCATTCTTTTTTTCTCCTTATCTATCCTACCAGGTCAAACAGCGACAGCTGGTTGCTCTCTGGCAGATCGCCCAGAATTCCCAGATCATCCATCAGGTCGATGACTGTCTTGCTGACTTTTGTCCGGTCTCTGAAATCATCTTTTGATAAAAATTTTCCTTCTTTTGCCGCATCCATAACGGCATCCGCAGCCTTCTCTCCAAGACCCTCGATCGTACTTAACGCCGGCATCAACTTGCCGTCGATGATCTTAAAACGTCTCGCATCTGCCTGATAGAGATCGAGCGGCAGAAAATCATAACCTCTGGCATACATTTCCTGCACGATCTTCATGTCTTTCATGGAATCCTGCTCTTTTTTGGAGAGTGCATCGCCTTTTTTGCGATATTCGTCCATATAGTGAAGCAGTTTTTCCTGTCCCTGACACATCAGCTCATAGCTGAATGCAGAAGCTCGTATACTGAAATATGCCGCATAATATGCCAGCGGATAAAAAATCTTGTACCAGGCAATGCGGAATGCCATCATAACATAAGCTGCCGCATGTGCTTTCGGGAACATGTATTTGATCTTTTTGCACGACCAGATATACCAGTCCGGCACATCGTGTGCCAGCATCTCCTCTTCCCACTCCGGTTTCAGTCCTTTCCCCTTTCGCACGCTCTCCATGATCGTGAAGGACTGCTCGCTGTCCAGCCCTTTTCCGATCAGATAAGTCATGATGTCATCTCGTGTACAGATTGCCGTGGAAATGGTTGCCTTGCCTTCTTCGATCAGGGTCTGTGCATTTCCAAGCCATACGTCTGTTCCATGGGACAGACCGGAAATGCGGACCAGATCTGAAAAGCTCTGCGGTTTGGTATCCACAAGCATCTGGATAACGAAATCGGTTCCAAACTCCGGAATACCAAGCGAACCGAGCGGACATCCTCCAAGCTGTTCCGGTGTAACGCCAAGTGCCTCCGTGCTGACAAAAAGCGACATGACTTCTTTATTGTCCAGCGGAATGTCCTGTGCATTGATGTCTGTTAAATCCTCCAGCATACGGATCATCGTCGGATCATCGTGTCCGAGAATATCCAGTTTCAGAAGGTTGTGGTCGATGGAGTGATAATCAAAGTGGGTCGTGATA
>ENA-OURZ01001788-OURZ01001788.1-human-gut-metagenome-genome-assembly--contig:-NODE-1788-length-22349-cov-3.549789_pt1 | contig 22349 bp, 16 predicted proteins | sample MGYA00242073_ERZ509195 | MGnify/ENA primary metagenome ERZ509195 (study PRJEB26280, sample SAMEA2338837) | human gut metagenome | biome: human gut; feature: human-associated habitat; material: faeces...
CTCCTTGACTTTTGCGATTCAATGCGCTAAAATGGCAGTGGTTTGAGGAACTCTCCGCCACGGAGGCGGAAAAACGAAAAAAGGCCGCAGCGCTGAGGGGGATCCCCCCGGGGCGGATTTTTTTGCGGCCGGACGGGAGAAGCAATGAAAGAGAAAAGTACAAAGAATTTCGGCACCCGCTGGGGCTTTATCCTGGCCTCGGTGGGCTCTGCCGTGGGCATGGCCAATGTCTGGGGCTTCCCCAACAAAATGGGCAGCAACGGCGGCGGCGCATTTTTACTAATCTATCTGCTGTTTGTCTTTATCTTCAGCTATGTGGGCCTTCCGGCGGAGTTTGCCATGGGCCGCCGTGCCGCCACCGGTACGCTGGGCGCTTACGAAAACGCTTGGGACACCCGCAGCAAGTCTGCCGGTAAAGTCGGCGGTCTGCTGGGCTGGCTGCCTCTGGCTGGCTCCCTGTGCATCGCCATCGGCTATGCCGTCATCGTCACCTATGTGCTCAAGGCGCTGGTGGATTCCCTGCTGGGCACACTGCTGACCACGGACACCGCCGCCTGGTTCGGTGCCTTCTCCTCCACCCCCTACTCCGTGATCCCCTATCACATCGTTGTGGTGGTGGGCACGCTGCTGACGCTGTTCCTGGGCGCCCGCAGCATTGAAAAGACCAACAAGGTCATGATGCCTGTCTTCTTTGTGATCTTCCTGATTCTGGCCGTGCGGGTGGCCCTTCTGCCCGGCGCCGCGGAGGGATATGTCTTTATGTTCACCCCCCGCTGGGAGGCCCTGACGAATCCCATGATCTGGATCTGGGCTATGGGGCAGGCGTTTTTCTCCCTGTCCGTCACCGGCAGCGGCATGATCGTTTACGGTGCGTACCTCTCCAAGGACGAGGATGTGGTGGGCGTGGCCCAGCACACGGCCATCTTTGACACCATTGCCGCCGTGGTAGCCGCTCTGGTCATTATCCCCGCCTGCTTCTCCTACGGTCTGGACGTGGGCGCCGGTCCCAGCCTGCTGTTCGTGACCCTGCCCACCATCTTGCAGGACATCCCCATGGGCCAGCTTTTCGCCATCATCCTGTATATGGCCATGATCTTCGCTGGCGTCAGCTCTTTGCAGAATATGTTTGAGGTGGTGGCGGAGTCCCTGATGCACAAGTTCCCGAAGCTCAACCGCGTTACCGTGCTGGTACTGCTGGGCGCGCTGTGCCTGGGCTTCGGCATCGGCATGGAGACCATCAGCAAGTGGGGTCCCTGGATGGATCTGGTGTCCATTTATATCATCCCCATCGGCGCTACGCTGGGTGCGGTCTCCTGGTTCTACGTGATGAAGAAGGACGCCCTGCTGGACGCCATCAACACCGGCAGTACGAAAAAACGCGGCAATCTCTGGTACAATGTGGGCCGGTATGTGTATGTTCCTCTGGCAGTCATTCTCTGCTGCGTGGCCCTGTTCATGCACGTTGCCTTCTGATACCCACAGAAAATTTCCACGCATATAGCCAATAAAAAGGACCCGGCGGCTGAAAATCAGCTGCCGGGTCTGTTTCGTATAAAGAGTTTCATCAACCGTAGCGCAAGCTCAAGGTAGTGGAGTCCTCGCCGTTCCGCAGGAAGGGCATCCCCTCGCCGATGCGGGAGCGCTGGAAGTACAGATACTCGCCGGAGGGGGAGATCAGCACTGGGAAGCTGCCGCTGAGGGAGCTGCCCACCCCGGCGGACATATCCAGCCGCAGGCAGTCATCCTCCATGCGCCATACACCGAAGAATCGCAGATCCATCCGGTTGTCATAGCACTCGTACAGATTAGCCAGCCCCGCATAGTCCGGGTCACAGTCGCCGTAATGCAGCTCCAGCGTCCACTCATCGCAATCCCACGAGGTATCGGCCAGTCCCAGATCCGTAGGGGGCCACCACCAATCGTCACCGGTCGGCTCCCAGCCTTCGGGATGGTCGATGGCGATGGTGTTCGTGTAGATGGAGAAGTCGAACAGCAGCAATCGGCCCTCCTCGCTGGCAGGCAGGATGAGATCGCCGTACAGGTCCTCCTGCGGATACCAGTTCACCACCGTGCCGTCATCGGCCACAAGGTTGACCTCCATATCCGGCTCCTCCGGATCGACGAACAGCAAAACAGGCTGGGCATATTCCTCCCGGTAGAGGACTTCGTCCGCCACCGGATGCAGGCCGTTGCCCTGAGACTGCCATGTGATGTGGTTCACGGCAAGGCTGGTGTTCTCTCCCCGCGGAATGACGCAGAACAGCTTGCCGTACCCCGGACCGAGGACCCGCTCTGAGGGGATGGTCAGCATGACCGGCATCTCCGCCGTCAGGTCAAGGCAGTTTTCCAGCATCCAGTCCGACAGCTTGGAGGTGTCCCCCTTCTCCCGGTAGCCGAGATAGGCCGCGGCGCCGGGATAGCCGCCGTATTCCAAATCAAAGCCCAGCTTGTCGAGACATTCCTCCACCAGCTCCTGGTCCACCTCCGCTTCCGGTTCGGAAGGCTTCACAGGATCGGCCTGACCGGTCTGATCGGTCCTGCTGTCGGAGATCGTCTCCTTTACGCCGCCGTTTCCCGCTGCCGGGGCCGGTTTCTTTTTCCCTCCGCAGGCAGTCAGGCTCAGAGCCAGCGTCAGACAGAGAAGTGCCGACGCCAGCCGATGCAAAGTCAAGCGCTTCATGATTCTGCCTCCTTCTCAGAATTTTCCGCTGCGGCCGTGACCGCCGCCGCCGCTGCGGCTTACAGTTCCTCCGCTGCTTCTGCCACCGCCGCTGGAGTCGCTCTCGATCTTACGGCGGGTCTCCGTGGTATGGGTGTAGTGGTCATAGCTGTCCGTCAGCTTCAATCCACCGCCCGCCGTGGTATACACGTTGGCGTCAACGCCCTTGCGCACGGACTTCATCTGTCCCTTCAGGATCATGCACACCAAAAATGCGATCAGGCAGGAGACTGCCACCGCAATGCCGATGGCCGGCAAGGGGCTGGAGCGCACAGGTTTTCCGGCCTCAGCCAGCTCCAAAAACTCATCGCAGGCGGTGAGGTAATTGGATATGCCGCCATACCAATCACCGTCGCTGAAGTTGGACAAGAACCGGTCTTCCAACTGCTTCTCGCCGTATCCTCCGGAATGGTGAGGGAGAAGAACAGCGGCTCATTGATCTTGATTTTCCCCTCATACACCACCTTCTCCGAGATCCAACTTTGTTGGGTGCCGTCATCGTTCAGCATCGGCGTTCCAACGCTGAATTGGATGTCCGTTTCGTACCACCGGCCCACCAGCAGCAGCTTATTCTGTCCGTTGGGTTCCAATGCGTTCATGGGGATCACCGACAGCGGCTCCGTCACCTCGGCGGGCGGGTCCCGCCAGAAGAAGATCAGCGATTTCTCCGGCTCCCCTGTCATGGCGTTCTCCAAGGTCGGCGGCAGGAAGCCGCTGGAGCGCATATAGGTGACGGTACGGATGCCCGCGCCCCCGTTCTTTTCATAAGGCATCCGTACAAGCAGGCTATTCCGGTTTGTCAGGGCGGCGAAAAACGCCGCGCCAGTCTCCTCGTCGGTCAGCCGCACGCTCCAAGTCTCATTGGACAGCCCCGGCATCAGCGGTTCCTCTATCTGCTCCGCCAGCAGATGCTTTTCTGACCGGTATTGCGGGGTGTCCTTATCCAGCCCGGCGGCGTGGTACCAGTCCGCCCGCATCACATAGCCCTCCAACAGATCGGACCACAGGCGATCAAAGCACAGCATAGAGGCGATATGTTCCTCGTCGGCTCTGTATTCCCGGCCGTCCTCCTCATAGTGGGTCATGCGCCACGTTCCGTAGAGGTCCGCGATCCCCATCTCTCCGCCGGGGCCCGGCCGCTCTGCCGGGGCAAAGTAGAAGGTATCTCCGTAAGGGGTCTCGATCGCCAGAGAATCGGTGCTTTCGATCCGACCGTCCAAGGTCAGCGGCTCGCCGGTATTCATCGTTCCCGTCAGCCGCAGGGTGCTGTCCGCGCCCAGCCACCAGTTTCCGTCGAGCAGGCTGGTATTGTAGTACGAGCCTAACACATCCCGAAACTGGGCCGTTCCGTCTTCGTTGAGATAGAGGTCCGCCCACCACGCCTCCGTGGGCATAGCACTGGTTTTCATGCAGTCGTTCATGGCATCATAGCTCTCGTGCCGCACAGCGGTCCAGTAGTCCGCGCTGAACGGTGCGGAGGTCTGCTGCCGGGTATCCTCCGCGCTGTCGGCAGCAGAGGGTGGCGCATCCGTATTTGTGTCCGGCCCCGGTGTTTTGCCGCAGGCAGTCAGGCCGAGCCCCAGGAGAAACGCCAAGAAAAACGCGGTCCATCTTTTTTTCACAGCTGTGCCTCCTTTACGCTCAACAGTCCTGCGTTACCGGAATACGGATGCCGCCAAGAGGATTGGATTATTCCCGGAGGGGCCGTTCGCCGGCAAAGGGCTTGAAACTCCGCCAACGGGACGGTCTTTAAGCGGGTCCTGTCGGATCCCTATCGTTTTTAATTCGCAGATCATATGGCCTAACTTCTGTATACCATGGAATCCCCGTTTTGTTAACCCTAATTTCCCCAAATTAGGGTCCCAAACATGAAATTTCCCGGAAAAAACCGAAAAAGCACTGCTCGTTCACGAACGCCCGTTCCATTTTATGGTTCTTCTTACAAAAAGCGTATGTCAGCCCGGCGGCGGTTATCCGCCCTCACTTTCGCTCCCTCGGCTGTTATTTCGCACCCCCAAGAAAAAAAGGAGCCGGAACGATTGCTCGTTCCGGCTGGAAACTATGTGGCAGGCGCAGCGCGGTTTGCCCCGCTCAGAGCGTCTCCTTCCGTAAAGCCTGCGCCAGTGGGAGTACCACTGCGCCCAGATCCTCCATAGCGTGGGCGAAATCGAAAAACTCCTCCGTCTGGCCCTCCCGGAACAGATGATCCGACACAGATTTGACCGCCACGAAGGGCACATTGTTCCGCAGGCACACCTGGGCGATCGCGCCGCCCTCCATCTCTGTCAGCAGAGGGTGGAACGTGTCCCGGATGAAGATTGCCCGGTCGCTGCGGACAGCAAACCAATCTCCGGTGGCCACCCGCCCCAGCGCCGCCTTGCGGCCCAGTGCTGCCAGCAGTTCCACGCACCGCTCCGGCTTCCAGGTGGGGAATGACACCCGGTTCACCGTGGATACCAATCCTACGGGATCACCGATGGCAGAGGTGTCCACATCGTGCTGCACAAAGTCCTCGGCGACCACCAGGCTGCCGGTGGGAAGCTCCGTCAGGCATCCGGCCACTCCGGCGTTGACGATCATATCCACACCGTACTTCAGGCACAGGATCTCTGCCGCCATGGCGGCATTCACCTTGCTGACACCGCCGGCGCAGGCAATGATCCCCGGTGCAGCCTCGTAGAACGGCACACCGGACACGGTCTCAAATGCCTCCAGCTCCTTGGCCCCCGGCAGGGCATGAAACTCCGCAGGCATGGCAAATTGCAATCCAATTTTCATTATATTACGCTCCTTTTTACCGTCTCATCAGGCTTTCTCCAAATACAGGCCCTTGTTCCCGAAGGGTATTTTTGAGAAAACCGCAAATTCAAAAAAAGAAACCAAAACTTTTAAAAGCAAAAAGAAAAGGAATTCAAGCAAAAGCCTGAATTCCTAAACTTTCTGGAGGTGACACCCGGATTTGAACCGGGGAATCAGGGTTTTGCAGACCCTTGCCTTACCACTTGGCTATGTCACCGAAGCCGTATGATTGAGTGCCTATATAGGATACCCTAAAACGCCCCGTTTGTCAAGACAATTTTTATTTTTTCCTGACATCCGAAAAAATATTTTACAAAGGTGTTCAACCGCCTTTCCCGACCTCCGCCCCCCTGTGTCAACCGGCACAAAAAAGTCCCGGCTTTTCACTTTCGATTGAGCGGTGATGCCGCTTTACAGCGGCCAGACCGGGCAGTAAAATAAAAATACGGCAGACTGCCGTTCATGTTGTAAAATCAACCGATGGGAAGGACAGGAGGAGCGTTTATGGTTTCTCAACGGATGCTGCAGCTGGGCACGGCCCGTTCCGTGATCCGGGAGCTGTTTGAATATGGCCGTCAGCGGGCCGCAGAGGTAGGTGCGGAAAACGTATTTGACTTTTCACTGGGAAACCCCAGCGTCCCCGCTCCCGTAGAGGTGAATGAGACCGCCATCCGGCTGCTGCGGGAACAGGCAGACACGATTCACTGCTACACCAGCGCCCCCGGCGATCCCGCCGCCAGACAGCGGATTGCTGACTCCTTGAACCGTCGGTTTGGGGAGCAGTATACGGCGGACGAGCTGTACCTCACCGTAGGCGCGGCGGCGTCTCTCTGCTGTGTATTGGGCGGACTGACCCGTCCCGGCGATGAATACATTCTTTTTGCCCCCTATTTTCCGGAGTACCGGGTGTTTATCGAGGGTGTCAAGGGGAAGATCAAGGTGATCCCCCCGGAGCCGGAGCACTTTCAAATCGACTTTTCCGCCTTTGAACAGGCAGTCACCTGCCGCACCAAGGGCGTGATCATCAACTCCCCCAACAATCCATCCGGCGTGGTCTACTCCCGCCAGACGCTGGAAACTCTGGCAGCGATCCTCCGGGCTAAGGAAGCGCTCTACGGCCACCCCATCTATCTGATCTCCGACGAGCCTTACCGGGAGATTGCCTTTCACGGCGTGGAGGTCCCCTGGGTACCGCAGATCTACAAGGACACCATCGTCTGCTACTCCTTTTCCAAGTCCCTTTCCCTCCCTGGCGAGCGGTTGGGCTATGTGTTGGTCCCCAAGCAGGTGACGGACGCTGATTCCGTCTACGCCGCGACGGCAGGCGCAGGCCGCTCCCAAGGGTACGTCAACGCTCCCAGCCTGTTTCAGCGGGTGGCGGCGGAATGCTGTGACCTGACGGCGGACATCGGCGTCTATGAACGCAACTGCGCCCTGCTGACCGACGCACTTCGAGAGATGGGCTACCAGGTGGTCCAGCCCGGTGGAGCCTTCTACCTGTTCCCCCGATCACTGGAACCGGATGACATGGTTTTCAGCAAGCGAGCCAAAAAATTCGACCTGCTGTTGGTCCCCGGCAGCGGCTTCGGTGCTCCCGGCCACTTCCGGATCGCCTATTGCGTCCAGACGGAAATGATCGAACGGGCGCTGCCTCGGTTCAAGGCACTGGCGGACTCCTATCAATGACATAGCAACGGCAAAATACCCCGGCTCTTTTGAAAAGAGCCGGGGTATTTTTATCAGGCAGCGATCCCCGTCCCTTCCGAAGAAAGGACGGGGATCGTTTATTTGGCAGAAAGTCAGCTTAGTAAGCCACACCCCAGTAGATATCAGTGGTGCACTTCTCGCCGCAGACGGGGCAGACGCCCTCGGTGCCGGATTGAGCCAGCGGCATGCAGCGGCTGGACACACCGGCCAGCTCCTTCATCTTCAGCTCGCACTCCAGCTTGCCGCACCACTTGGTCCGGGCAAAGCCGCCCTTGGTCTCCACCATCTCCTTGACCTCCTGCCAGGAGTTCAGGTCGAAGGTGTTGTCCTCCAGGTTCTTCTCCGCCTGGGCATACAGATTGTCGTGAACGGCGGTCAGCATGGCCTGGACCTGATCCTCCAGGGTGTCCAGGGCCACGAAGGCCTTCTCGCCGGTGTCCCGGCGGGCCAGGCAGCACTGGCCCTTTTCCAGATCCCGGGGACCGATCTCCACACGGACGGGAACACCCTTCATCTCGTACTCGGCAAACTTCCAACCGGGAGAGTTGTCGGAATCGTCCAGCTTCACCCGCAGGCCGGCAGCCTCCAGACGGGTCTTGATCTCAGTGGCTGCTTCCAACACGCCGGGCTTGTGGGCCGCCACGGGGATCACTACCACCTGAATGGGGGCGATGGCGGGAGGCAACACCAGACCGTTGTTATCGCCGTGGGTCATGATGACCGCGCCGATGAGCCGGGTGGTGGTGCCCCAAGAGGTCTGGAAGGGATATTGCAGCTTGTTGTCCCGGCCGGTGAAGGTCACATCGTAGGCCCGGGAGAACTTGTCTCCGAAATAATGGCTGGTGCCGGACTGGAGGGCCTTACGGTCCTTCATCATGCTCTCGATGGTATAGGTGGCCTCAGCGCCGGCAAACTTCTCCTTGTCGGTCTTGCGGCCCTTAACTACCGGCATGGCCAGCGCGTCGCGGCAGAAGTCAGCATAGCAGTTGAGCTGCTGCTCCGTTTCTGCCATAGCCTCCTCAGCGGTCTCGTGGATGGTGTGGCCCTCCTGCCACCAGAATTCCCGGCTGCGCAGGAAGGGGCGGGTGGTCTTTTCCCAGCGGATCACGGAGCACCACTGGTTATAGAGCATGGGGAGCTGGCGGTAGGTCTGAAGGACGCTGTGCCAGTGGTCGCAGAACATGGTCTCAGAGGTGGGGCGGAAAGCCAGCCGCTCCTCCAGCTTGTCGCTGCCGCCCATGGTGACCCAAGCCACCTCAGGGGCAAAGCCGTTGACCAGTTCGCCTTCCTTTTTCAGCAGGCTCTCCGGGATCAGCGCGGGCATTGCCACGTTCTCGTGTCCGGTCTTTTTAAACTCCCCGTCCATGATCCGCTGAATGTTTTCCCAGATAGCGTAGCCGTATGGACGCAGGATCATAAATCCCTTCACGCTGGAATAGTCGATCAACTCCGCCTTCTTGCAGATGTCCGTATACCACTGGGCGAAATCGTCCTCCATACTGGTGATCTGTTCCACTTTTTTGTCCTGTGCCATGATTCTTCCCTCAACTTTATTCCAGAATTGGAGGCAAACAGCCTCCTTTGAACTCATAACGTCTTATTTTATCGTCTTTTTCCCCTGTTGTCAACCATTTCACCCCAGGGCCAGAGCAACTATAAAGCCCAGCACCGCACCGCAGCACACCTGCATAGGCGTGTGGCCCAGGAACTCCTTCAGCTTCACCTCCGGTGCCTCCTCGCTGTCAAGCATTTCCAGCAGCTCATTGATGGCCTTGGCGTGACGTCCCGCTTCCCGGCGAACGCCCATAGCATCGTGCATGACGATGACGGCCAGGATCACGCACACGGCAAAAACGGGGGAGTCATAGCCGTATTCCAGACCGGAGGTCACCGCCAGTGCGGTCACGGTGGCAGAGTGGCCGCTGGGCATCCCGCCGTCCCCTGTAAGCCGCTTCCAGTCGATGGTGCGGTTCACCGCCAGATAGATAAAGAACTTCAGGAGCTGCGCCGTGGCCCAGGCCAACAGCGCGTTCATCAACAGGTGGTTGCTGATAATATCAGAAAGCATAGATACACTCCGATCATGTAGTAGGCGCGGAAACCCGCGCTGTCTCTACTATACACCAGACGTTAAGAAGCTGTCAATTTTTGCCGGTTAAAACCTTTGAAATTTGCAAAAATCCCCGCAGCGGCGCAGAAAAAAAGCAGAACGGCCGTGATCCGGCCGCCCTGCGCATATTGGGGGTTCTTTCGGCGTTAGCCCTCCCACTTCCAGTTCCGGACCTCCGGCAGGTCGATGCCGTTGTCCCGGATATACTGGCGGTGCTCCACCAGCTTGTCGTTCATCTTCTGCACCAGATAGGCGCCCCGGTTGCCCAGCTGGGGCAGGCGGCGCACAGTGTCGATAACCAGATCGAAGCGGTCAATGTCATTGAGGACCCGCATATCGAAGGGCGTGGTGATGGTGCCCTCCTCCTTGTAGCCCCGGACATGGAGGTTCTTGTTGTGACGGCGGTAGGTCAGCTCATGGATCAGGGTGGGATAGCCGTGATAGGCGAAGATAATAGGCTTATCCTTCGTAAAGAGTGTGTCGTACTCGGAATCAGTCAGGCCGTGAGGATGCTCGGTATGGGGCTGGAGCTTCATCAGGTCCACCACATTCACCACGCGGATCTTCAGCTCCGGCAGCTCCTTCCGCAGAATGCTGACAGCGGCCAGCGTTTCCAAAGTGGGGGTATCGCCGCAGCAGGCCATCACCACATCCGGCTCCTCGCCGGCATCATTGGAGGCCCACTCCCAGATGCCGATGCCTTGGGTGCAGTGCTTGACCGCCTGCTCCATGGTGAGCCACTGGGGGCGGGGATGCTTGCTGGCCACGATGACGTTCACATAGTTCCGGCTCTTGATGCAGTGGTCGAAGCAAGAAAGCAGGCAGTTGGCATCGGGGGGCAGATACATCCGCACCACGTCCGCCTTCTTGTTGGCCACATGGTCCAGGAAGCCGGGGTCCTGATGGGTAAAGCCGTTGTGATCCTGCTGCCAGACGTTGGAGGCCAGAATATAGTTCAAAGAGGCAATATCGTGCCGCCAGGGCAGCTCGTTGCACATTTTCAGCCACTTGGCGTGCTGGGAGAACATGGAGTCCACGATGCGGATGAACGCCTCATAGCTGTCGAAGAAGCCGTGGCGGCCCGTCAGCAGGTAGCCCTCCAGGAAGCCCTCGCAGAAGTGCTCGGAGAGCATGGAGTCCATGACCCTGCCATCGGGGTCCAGGTCCTCGTCCACATTGGGAATCTGCTCATCCAGGAAGCGGCGGCCGGTGACCTCAAACACCGCCTGCAAGCGGTTGGAAGCCGTCTCGTCCGGCGCGAAAATGCGGAAGTTCCGGGCGTCCAGGTTCAGCTTCATCACGTCCCGGACGTAGGTGCCGAGAACATACATATCCTGCGCCTCCACCGCGCCGGGAGCCTTCACGTCCACAGCATAGTCCCGGAAATCCGGGGTGCGGAGATCCCGCAGCAGCAGACCGCCGTTGGCATGAGGGTTCGCGCCCATGCGGCGGGTCCCGGCAGGCGGGAAGGAGGCAATCAACTCAACCGGTGTGCCGTCCTCGTTGAACAGCTCCTCCGGCTTGTAGGAACGGAGCCACTCCTCCAATTCGGGCAGATGCTTTTCCATGTCGGGGCCCATGGAGATGGGCACCTGATGGGCCCGCCAGCTCCCCTCCAGAACGTGACCGTCCACTTCCTTGGGGCCGGTCCAGCCCTTGGGTGTCCGCAGGACGATCATGGGCCAGCGGGGGCGGCTGGCGTCGCCGCTGGTACGGGCATATTCCTGGATCCGCTTGATCTCACGGATGGCCCAGTCCACCGTGGCGGCCATCTTCTGATGCATCTCGGCAGGCTCGCTGCCCTCCACGAAGCGAGGCTCCCAGCCGCAGCCCCGGAAGAAGCTCTCCACTTCCTCATGGCTCATGCGGGAGAAGATGGTGGGGTTGGCGATCTTGAAGCCGTTCAGGTGCAGGATGGGCAGCACCGCGCCGTCGGTAATGGGGTTCATGAACTTGTTGCCGTGCCAGGAGGTAGCCAGCGGGCCTGTCTCGGCCTCGCCATCACCCACCACGCAGGCGGCGATCAGGCTGGGATTATCCGCCACAGCGCCGAAGGCGTGGGCCAGAGAATAGCCCAGTTCGCCGCCCTCGTGGATAGAGCCGGGGGTCTCCGGGGCCACATGGCTGGGGATACCGCCGGGGAAGGAGAACCGCTTGAAGAGCTTCTTCATGCCGTCCTTATCCCGGGTGATATTGGGATAGACCTCGGTATAGCTGCCGTCCAGCCAGTCCTGCGCCACCATGGCGTTGCCGCCGTGACCGGGGCCGGAAAGGTAGATCATATCCAGATCATCCCGCTTGATGACCCGGTCCAAATGCGTATAGATGAAGTTCTGGCCCGGGCAGGTACCCCAGTGGCCCACGATGGTCTGCTTCAGATCCGCGGCGGTCAAAGGCCGCTCCAGCAGGGGGTTATCCAGCAGATAAAGCTGGCAGGCAGTGAGGTAATTGGATGCGCGCCAATACGCGTCGATCTGCTTCAGCTGTGCAGGCGTCAGAGGCGGTTTTTTAGAAACTCGGGCGCTGCCGCGCGGATTTGCGGTGAGCTTAACAGGCGCCGTTTTCTTTTTTGCAGGCATAGAAGAACCTCCTTCAATCGTATTCTGATTTTAGTATACCCTTTATTCGATACATGTCAATGCTAATATCATAAAAACGATTACGCGTCCCGCAAAATTTACAATTAGTACAAAAATTATTCATTTTTCTCAAGGACTTGACGAAGGTGCTATACTGCTCTTATGAACACGTATGAATTGATCCGCTCCCGCCGGAAAACTCTGGCACTGGAGCTGACGCGGGAGGGACGGCTGATCGTCCGAGCCCCTCTGCGAATCTCCCGGCGGGAGATCGACGCATTTGTAGAAAAACATAAGGACTGGATCGTCCGCCATCTGGCAAAGCAGGCCGCCCGCCCCACTCTGCCGCCGCCGGATGCTCCGGAGACTCAGGCACTGAAAACACAGGCACAGGCTATTCTGCCGGAGAAAGTGGCTCACTGGAGTTCCATCATGGAGGTCCACCCCACCGGTCTTCGGATCACCACGGCCAGAAAACGCTACGGGAGCTGCTCCAGCAAGGGCAGTCTGTGCTTTTCCTGCTACCTGATGTGCTGTCCAGAGGAAGCAGTGGAGTTGGTGGTGGTCCATGAACTGTGCCATCTCCGGGAGATGAACCACGGCCCCGGCTTTTACGCGCTGCTGGAGCGATACCTGCCGGACTGGAAGGAGCGGAAAAAGCTGCTGAATTAGAAAAGCACGGAAAATGCCATCCAATGCGCAGCAAAAAAGCGGAGGCCAACGGCCTCCGCTTTTTGCATACCTATATACCTTATAATACGATCACTCGTAATCACTGACCAGGAACATGGGCTTGATGGCCACAACCTCGTCATATTCCTCCTGAGAGACCTGCACATCGGCGTTCAAGGCCTTCAGATCCGCCTTGACCACCGCCAGCGCCTCCTCGGCGTTCTGGGCGCGGCCCTCCCGCAGGACGCGGATCATCCGATCCAGCACAACGGGATGGGCATACCGGGCAGGCAGGGGGAAATGCTCCGGCAGTACCCCGGCCATGTCCTTCTGGGCCTGCTCCCAAGCGGCGGTGACCGCCCGCTTGTTGTTCTTCATGGTGGGAATGACCTGCGTACCGGAGAACAGGAACACCACCGCCAGTCCCAGCAGGGTGAAGTACATACCGAAGCCCTCCTGCCGCCGCCAGGCAATGACGCCGTAGACTGCGGCGATCAGGCCCGCCAGCACGATGGCCAGCGCCACCCATTTATGGGCGGGATTGGTGTGCTCATTGACCCGCTTGGCCTTGGCCGCAGTGGAAAGCCGGTCCGTCAGCTTCGGATAGCCGGCGAGGAAGGTTCTGGCCTTTTCCAGCTTCTCCCGGGCCGCCTGTGCCTCCGGCGTCAGCACGTCCAGATACCGGACGGCTTCCTCCTGTGCCTTCCGGGCAAGGCGCTGCTCCGCCTGAACGCTGTGCAGCGGCAAACCGGGACAGACCTTCGCCAGATAGGCCAGCAGATCATCCACATTGTCCTCCCGCTTGAAGGTGCATTGCTTCTGCGTACCGTCACCGTATTCTACCACCAGGTACGGAATAGCGCCAAAGACGCCGTTTCCGGTGAAACCGCCCTTGCTCATGGCGACCCGCTTGAATACCCGGCGGATATCCCCCAGCGCCACATAGTAGTGCCGGTCAAACAGGAAACCGTTCAGATACAGCGCTTTTTCCCCTACGCCGCAGGGGCCGAAGTGCTTGCAGTTTTTAACATCCGCAGTCAGGACTTCCGCCGACAGGGCGGTGCTGCCGAGACGCACAGGCGCAAATAACATAGTGTTCCTCCGTGATCGTTCATTGATAGCTTCAAAAGCGGCGGAAAGGAGAGAGTCTTTCCGCCGCTTTCGGATTGATTACTCAGAGCTTACTTGCCCAGAGTTTCGTATTGAGGCTTCACGTCGCGCTTCTTGATGCTGTACAGGAAGATGCCCAGGAACAGCGCGGCAGCGATGATGCCGACGGGATAAGCAACAGCAGTGTTGTAAACAACCGCGCCGTCAGCAGTCTTGTGGTTCAGGAACTGGCCCAGGCACTCGTTGCCCAGCATGAAGTAGGTGATGGACACAGCGCTCATGAAGGTAGCGGGGACAGCGGTGATCCAGTAGTTCTTCTTCTCATAGAAGAGGTACATGGAAGCGGCCCACAGCACGATCATGGCCAGAGTCTGGTTGGTCCAGCTGAAGTAACGCCAGATGATGGTGTAGTCGATCTTGCCCAGAGCGTTGCCCACGCCCAGGATCGCACCGACACCCAGCACGGGGATGCAGAGCATCAAACGGCCCTTGATGGACTTCTGCTCAATGTGGAACCAGTCAGCCAGCACCAGACGAGCGGAACGGAAGGCCGTATCGCCGGAGGTGATGGGGCAGGCGATCACGCCCAGCATAGCCAGAGCGATGCCCACGCCGCCCATGGTCTTGGAGCAGACGTCATACACGGTGGTGGAGCCGCCGCCGCCCATGGCCAGCAGATCAGCGCCGGTGTAGATTGCGCAGCCGGCAGCAGCCCAGACCAAAGCGATGATGCCCTCGGACACCATGGCGCCGTAGAACACGAAGTGGCCCTGCTTCTCACTCTTCATGCAGCGAGCCATCAGGGGGCTCTGGGTGGCATGGAAGCCGGAAATAGCGCCGCAGGCCACGGTGATGAACATGAAGCTCCAGATGGGAGTGCCCTGAGGATGCATATTGGTGAAGTTGTTCCAGATCTCGGGGATCACATAGCCCTTGGTGAAGATACCCACGGCCACACCAACAGCCATGATGATCAGGCAGATGCCGAACACGGGATAGATCTTACCGATGATCTTGTCGATGGACAGGAAGGTGGCGATGAAATAGTACACCAGAATCAGCACCAGCCAGAACAGCTTGTTGGTGAGGATACCGGTGCTGCCGCCGTTGGAGAACAGGAGCTGGATCAGGCCAGCGGGGCCCACGGCGAACACAGTACCGACCATGATCAGCAGCACAACGCTGAACACACGCATGACGTTCTTCATGGTGCCGCCCAGGTAGATACCGGAGATCTCGGAGATAGAGGCGCCCTCGTTACGCTCGCTGAGCATACCGGAGAAGTAATCGTGGACAGCACCGGCGAAAATGGTACCGAAGGTGATCCACAGGAACACAACAGGACCCCACAGAGCGCCGCTCAAAGCGCCGAAGATGGGACCCAAGCCAGCAATGTTCAGCAGCTGGATCATAAACAGCTTCCACTGGGGCAGAACCATGTAGTCCACGCCGTCATTGATCTTGACAGCAGGAGTCTCACGGTCATCGGGCCCGAAGGTCCGATCCACCAGGGAGCCATAGGTGAAATAGCCGCCGATCAGCAGTGCCAGGCAAATGAAAAAGCTAATCATCTTGAACTCTCCTTCCAAAAACACGTTTTTCCTTCTGAAGCAGGCGCAAAAACGTTTACTCGCCTGTTTTCGCTTACATATTAGCACTCTAACCCAGAAGTTCAAGTGCCGAAATTCACAAGAATCGTATAGAATCTTTGTTAATTTTAACAATAGATTTACGGAAATCGCACAATATCATTCACTTTAACCGGAAACCGGTTTGTAGATTTCTCTATAATTCCTTCGCATTCCAAAAGATTTCCTCCTGCAAGGCGCCCATGTTTTGCAGACAAATGTCCTCCGCTCAACGCACCATTCCACCGGGATCTGGATTTTCTCTTTATGTGTAGAATGAGCTGCTCCAGAACGCTGATTATTTTGTAAAAAAGAGCAGGCTATCCGCCACTCAACCCATCACAAGCAGGGCGGAGCGGCAGCAAATTCCAAGGAGAACCGTTCAGTTCCTCCTGTTTGAGTATGTTTACGCCTTTTGCAGTCGAAGCAAAAAGCCCCATCCATTCGGGTGGGGACGTTTAGATCCATGCACGGGGTATGGAGCTTATGCGCTCGACGCAGAAACCCTGCCTCACCTCTGATTAAAATGCGCTTCGCGCATGGGTGTCGGTATCGAGTTCTTTTCGTCTAATAAAAAAATCAGGGCATCCAAATCGGATGTCCTGATTTGCTCTGCCTTGTGTTGACGAAAAAGATGCAGGGTGAAAGTCTTGTGTTACAACGGTTTTTAAATTTTAAGTTGTACATTCCAGTCTCATTGAAAAGTCCACTTGCACATTCAAAACAGACCTATACTGAATCTTTACCTCTGCAGCAATTTATGAAGAACCTCTGCAGATTCACAGGAATATAAAGATAAAAACCGAATCAGTAGACTAAGAAAGCAGAGGGCAGCACCACTACTCCCCTTTGCAGGTGATAGGATACCATGGGCGTTTTCATTACGCAGATTTGGTCCACCTCGCTCATCCAGAAGGGTTTCAAGTGTGAAAAGGACATTTTCATCGTAAGATTCTCTAAGATTTTCTGCATTTAATAGCTGTGATAGTGGTTTAAATTCTTCTGTCCCATCTTCTTTCAAATATGTAATTGGGTCTCCACACATCTTTGCCAAGTTTCTAATTATATTTTCAGTCTGCGGGAGGAGAATATGCATTGCTGCATACACTTCGTTATTCAACCCCATACTCAATCCCAGTTTAATTATTTCTTTTCTGTCATCTGGGATAATAGCATTATTGTCAATCAAAAAATCCAGATCGCCAGTTTCAATGCCGCCTTGCTTTTGAATGTAGCTATAAGCGATTCTAAGTGAAATTGATTCTCCCAAATTCCTGCAGTCTGTCACATAAGCTACCATGTGTTCATGAAACAAATTAGGATCCTTTTCGGGTTCATGAAAATCTAATGGGGGAATAATTTTTATGACTCGCCCCTCTTCATCCATTATCCGCTTAGACAACAGGTTCAAAAACATATTTTTTCGTCGGTCTTCCAAAACGCCTCGCCGTACATCTGCAATATTATAAATTAGGGCTATTCTCCCGTATTCTACAATCATCTCCTGACGGGAAAGTCCATGGAAAAGCCTATCCAACTGGCTGCGAATAGGGGTAAGATCATACTTAATGGGGATGGATGACATTGTATGCAATCCCGCGTGTTGTAATTCTTCAATTTTTTCGTGTAAATCAAGACGTTTTTCACGATCTAGTCTACTGTCATACAGCCTGTACGCACATAGCAGCATTTGAATTGCCTGGTAAGGATGTCTTGCCGACTCTGTTGCTATTTTTTCGTAGTACCTTGCCAACTCTAATTGCAATGGGTGAATCTCACCTTGCCGCTTTAGCTTTTTGAGCAATTCACACTGAATGGCAACAGAATATCTAACAATAGGTTCGGTTGTGGCATCCACTATGGATTTATCAAAAATTTTTCGACACGAGATAAGATACTGATTTTGTTTCTCTTCCGATATATACGGCACAGCTATTTCTATCAACTTTAATGGCAAAAAACTACCATTGCAATTCTCCATTTTCTGTATTGCCGAATCGATCTGTTGAAGCACAGTTGAAAAGTTATTATTTTTTATTTTAGACTTCAGTGCAATCTGAAAAGCCCTTCTGACTGCACGATAGCAAACAACCCATTCATTCGGATCAAAAGTTTCATTAAACAACCGCAGATTTTCTTCCACCGCCGTTTGCGCGAATGGTTGCTCACATGTCCTGACCCCAATAATGTCTGAGAGCTGTGCCTTGGCCCAAGCTGATGTAAAGTGGGGAAGAGTCTCCTTCAAGGTGTCGATACCACTATCATCTAAGTCCTCCATTGCAAAGGTTCTTCTTCCATCAGCCATAACAGCTTGAGGAACATAGTTGTCACTTTCTTCGTCGTAAATCATGGATAGTGTTCCACTCAGAACATTAAGGGCTTTTTTATCCTCTTTCTCTTTGGCATTCTCGCTGGCGGTCTTGAAGTATCGAACAGCAGAAAACTGAATGTCCCCCGTGCCCTGGTCAAATTCATCCAAGCACTTTATAACAAATTGAGACAGCATCTTTACCCCTCCCATGCAATTGGCATCTGCGTTACCTTGCAATTATATTTTATCACAAGAGCAACACTTGCGCAAAGATGATAGTATTTGCTTCTATCTCAAGCAAGAGTAGCCGGGGGAATAACGTCTTTACGTCATTCCCCCGGCTACTCTTGTTATTTCAGCCGTATGATTCGCTCATACAGCATCACAAATTTCTTCTCCACCACCATGTTCTCATGGTAGTGTCCGAAAAACCAGTATTTGAAACGGCAGCGTTCCCGGACTTCATCGAAAAAGTCCGTCAGGGCATCCCGCTGGTACAGTCCGCCGCTGAATACATCCTGGATGCTGCTGGAGCAGCAGTGGGTTATGATGTAGTCCACATTCCAGCCTGCCTTGTCCAGCGTTGCTATTGCGGTTCGGTATTCATCCTCGCTGGGCAGTTCTTCTTTCCACCAGGAGCGGTGGTTGACTCGGAATAATGCGCCAGCGGCATTCAGCTGCCGAAGCTTCCGCTCATAGTCCGGATCATCCGGCTCCAGAATGCCATCCCGTATATCGTGGCTACTGGCCCCGCCCATGGTAAAGATCCGTTTTCTGCAGATGTCATAAAGCTGGCCCCGCATCAGGTGCAGGACACTGGGGCGAATGGCCTGTACCAAACCGCCGTGCCATTGGCTGATTGGGTAGCTGCCGAGCAGATCATAGTTTTCATGATTTCCACTGACGAACAGCGTGGTAAAGGGTCTGACCTCCAGCCAGTCCAGCCATCGCTGCTCCGTATCGCTGCCATCCCAGACGCCACCAAAGTCCCCGCAGATGATGAGGTAATCCTCTTTGGTCAGGTCACGTTGCCCATGGAATGCCGCAGGCTGAAGCCTGCTGAAATCACCGTGCGTATCACCAGTTATAAAGATTGCCATTCTTTTCCTCCCGTTCTATTCATTCTAAACCTTGTTCCAACACCACATCCGAATCTCGAAAGTGGACGTGAATGGTTTCCGCATCCTCCACCGTGATCTTCTGGATGATCTGTCGGACGAATTCATCATCAAATTCCGTGTATCCCGCAGAGCACTCCTTCAAGTTGTCCCACATCTGCTGACGCTTCGCCGCCTGCTCCGCCATGCTTACTTCTTTTTGTTGGACTTTTAAGATCTGCGCTTTAAGGGCTTCCTTCTCATCCGTCAGGGCTTTCATCCTGGCGTTCAGTTCCGCATCGGCCATGTTTGCCAGCAGCCGGTCCAGCACATCAGACTGTTCCTGGCTGACTGCATCCATGCGCTTTTTCAGTTCCAGCAGTATTGCTCCAGCCTGCGACATGGCCCTTTTGGCTTCCTCTACCATGGCCAGTACATCCGGGCAAACCTCCTGCCGGATAGCCGCGTACTCGTTCATGGCGGCAAGGATGGCGTTGTGGAGTCTGCTCTCATCCAGCGTCTGGGAGTTATGACAGTATTTGGTGCCGAATTCCAGCCGGGAGACGCATCTCCACACGATGCGCTTCTTGCCGTTTCTGGCCCAGGTCACCCGCTTGTAGGGGGAACCGCACTCGCCGCACACCAGCAGTTCCGTCAGAGCATACTTGCCTGAGTATTTCCCCAGTTCCGTTTTTCCGCTTTTCTGCAGCACCTTCCGCTTGCTGGACCGGCGTGTCATTTCTTTCTGGACCCGGTCGAACATCTCCCTTGAGACAATGGCAGGGTGATTGTTTTCCACATAGTACATGGGGCGCTCCCCCATGTTCTTCTTTACTTTTTTGGTAATGCAGTCGGTAATATATGTCTTTTGCAGCAGGGCGTCACCCATGTACTTCTCGTTGGTCAGAATATTGTGAATGATGGCCGGCGACCACCGTTCCACTTTCTGGGCAGTAGGGACACTGTCCTGCTCCAATTCCTGCTTGATTTGTCCCAGGCTGCAGCCATCCAGATACCTGCGGTAAATGCGGCGGATAATCTCCGCTTCCTCCGGCACGATCTCCGGCTGGCCATCCGCGCCCTTGCGGTAGCCCAGCATTTTCTTGTACTGGAAATCTACTTTTCCCGCTTCGGCGCTTTTTTGCTTTCCCCATGTAACATTTTTGCTCAGCGATTCTGATTCCGCCTGGGCGAAGCCGCTGAACAGGGTGATCAGGAACTCGCTGGACTCTGTGAGGGTGTTGATGTTTTCCTTTTCAAAGTACACCCCGATACCGTTGGCTTTCAGCAGGCGCACCGTTTCCAGGCAGTCTACCGTGTTTCGGGCAAAGCGGGAGAGGGATTTCGTAATGATGAGATCAATATGGCCCCGTTTGCAGGCGGTGATCATTTTTTTGAACTCCGTCCGCTTTTTCATGCTGGTGCCGGAGATACCCTCATCGGCATAGATCCCCGCCATTTCCCAATCCGGGCTTTCCTCGATTTTCTGGGTATAGTAGGACTTTTGGGCTTCATAGCTGTTGAGCTGTTCTTCACTGTCGGTGGATACCCGGCAGTAGGCCGCCACCCGCTTTTTCCCATCATGGGTGCTGTGAATGGCTCCCTGCGTTTTTGTAGCGGGAATCACCCGCACTCGCCTATCTAAAGTCGTTGTCGCTTCCATGTATCATTCGTCCTTTCCTGCCTGATCTGTAAACTGAACTGTTATGATATGCTCCTGTGTGATCGTGATATAAGAAACCACCCGTCGAAAGTGATTCCAATCTGCTTTCGGTAGGTGGTCAAAATTTTCATATTCAGAAATTGGCTCCGGACAGCAATCGTATCGTGCAGCTGCCCCTTGTAGAATCAGCGCCATCACCGCTTCTGGGGAGTCCGGCTGCTCTAAGCCACGATTGATGGCATTGCTCAGTCGAATGACTTCCGCAGATGGGGCATAAGCAGGCTGTTTGGGGTGTTCGTATGCGTAAATCTGTCGATTTGTCTCCGTCAGCACTGTATCCGTATCTGTGGTGATGGCACTGCCGCAGGACCCACATTTAAGGTGCAGCTTGCTGTTATCCAACCATTTACCGCCAATGCGGATGAGTTTTCCGCCGCAGGTGCAGCGGAAATACGGTGTCAGATATGTGATGGGAGATTTCTCTCCATGTGGGCGGCGCTTTTCATTTTTCTCGGCTGTCCTCTGCCGCCCTGCCAAAAAGACCTCCATGTCCACAATGGCCGGATAGTCATCCTGGCCAGTGTAGCGTGGATTTTCTAAGAGACGCTTTACTTTATGCTTATTCCAAAGAGGAACTTCCTGACTGTATGGGATATTTCCTTGATTCAATGCATCGGAAATTCCCTGGTAGGAAGTCCCAGCATTATAGAGGGTAAAGATTCGCTTCACCGTCTGTTGTTCTTCCGGTACGATTTCCAATATACCGTTTCGAATCCTGTACCCATATAAAATTTTTCGGTTGATCATCTTGCCGCCACCTCCAATTGTTCTGCCAGTTCTAAACCGCCATAAAGCCGGAAGCGGATGCGTGTCTGGGATTCTGCGATGACCTTTTCCACTAAGCTGTCGAACAAGTCCTCATCGAAAGTGTTCATCTGTTCCGGCCCATTCTTTATGACAGCTGTCATCTTGCGAATGGCATCCATGGTTTCATCCAAAGCCTCGTTTTCCGACAACCGACGGCGTTCTCCCCGGAGCTGAGCCAGTTTGGCGCTGATGGCATTCATGCGGACGGCGCAGGCATCGGCATCCAGCAGGCCGTTAGCCCGCAGGCTGCTGATTTTATGGCCTTCTTCTGTTGCTTCCGCAATCGCCCTGTTAATCATCAGCATTTTAGGATTATTTTGCCGCAGGATGGTTTCCAATGCGTTCAGCTGATCCATAGTTGGAGCCAGGATCATATCCGCGTTCTCTTTGAGTTTCCGATACATCCGGATAAATGCCGCATGGATCTCCGTTTCTGGGATACGCCCCACGGGGCAGTCTGCGGCATTCCGGTCATGGGTTCGACAAACCCATGTCACCAAGCCATTCGCAGTTTCTCTCCGGATAAATGGCGTCCCGCATTTCTCGCAAATTATTTTTCTGGTAAGTGGATATTGACTTCTTGTCGGTTTCTTTCTTTTCGCTTTCTGCTGCAGAAGATTCTGCACTTTTTCAAACTGCTCACGCTCAATGATAGGCAAATGTGTATTTTCTACATAATACTGCTCTTGCTCTCCGTGGTTGCGTTTTCTAAAAAAGGGAAAACCTTTTGTGAATTTCTTTTGTCCCAGTGCGTCCCCGACATATTTTTCATTGCGTAAAATGTACCGGATTCCATAAGCAGTCCACGGTTTGCGTGTGTTGGTATTTTCAATGCCCCTTCTTGTGAGTTGGTCTGCAATCCATTCCGCACTGCGGCCATTCAAATAGGCATCGAATATCCATTGTACCGTGGTCGCTTCCTCTGGGATGATTTCAAGGTTTTTCTTGTCTATGATCCGATAGCCGTAAGGTGCCGAGCAAGTGATAAATTCCCCTCTTTCCATTCTTCGCTGATAACTTATTTTCTGATTAGCCGAGATGGAAATGGATTCCTGCTGGGCCAGAGAACCGGAAACGCTCACCATCA
>ENA-OURZ01001801-OURZ01001801.1-human-gut-metagenome-genome-assembly--contig:-NODE-1801-length-22224-cov-2.881727_pt1 | contig 22224 bp, 18 predicted proteins | sample MGYA00242073_ERZ509195 | MGnify/ENA primary metagenome ERZ509195 (study PRJEB26280, sample SAMEA2338837) | human gut metagenome | biome: human gut; feature: human-associated habitat; material: faeces...
ATTATGATAGGCAAAGTATTTGTATTTTTGGCAGATGGATAGTAGCTCTTGAAATTTGTTATGAGCTGCCATGATCTCTTTCTCGTCTTCTTTCAAGGAAGAGGTTTGTACCCGGTTGTTTATCTCTTGGATTTTTTTAGCGAGTTGTTCCTCGATTTCTTTTTTCTTTTTAGCTAATGCCTCCGCGGCTTGGAGTTTTTTGGCGTTTTCTTTTTCGGTCGCTTTATCTTCCGCTTCCGTGGTATAATCCCTGTTTTTAATTGCCTCGTTAAGTGCTTTTTGAGTGTTGACGAGTTTCGTCTGGACACGATAAAATTCTTCACTTTCACGAGTGGCGTTGTCGAGTGCTATTTTATACAGGTTTATCTTTTCTTCTAGCTGGGTGATCGTGGCTGACCCGATCTTGTCCGCGCTACTCTCGGCGTTGAAAATGTCATCGAGTTGTTTTAAATCTTGCTCCATAGAGTTGATGGATTCTTGAATTTTGTTGATCCCGGGATCAAGTTCGGCGGCCGCTTCTTCTCCTTTCTTCCGGGCTGTTTCTTTTAACTTGTCGAATGTTCGTTCTATACCTTTTTGGGGAGCGAACGGGTTTTTGAATGTGGTTAAGGTTTTCCAAGTAATATCCCATGTCCCGACGGTCGTGTTCTCTTTTTTTATATTTAGTTGTTTGGTTTTGTATAGTTCTAGTTCGGCTTTGGCTGATTGGATTGCGAGGGCGATTTTTTCACGTAAATCAAGTTTCTCTTGTCGTGAAAGGGTGTTCAATCTTGATATTTGAGTGTTGTAACTTTTGTACTGTTCGGAGAGCTTTTCGTTGCTAGTTTTGAGTGTGTTCATGACTTCCGTTTTCTCTCGTTCGAGCCGGATACTTTCCTCGTTGTTACGGTCGTAATAGGTAAGCGCACTTCGGAGGGCGGTGAACGCGATAGTGATAGCCCCGATAGGGTTAGCTACCATGGCACGGTTAAGCATGACAAACGCGGTTCTTGCTTTTAACAAGGTCGGGTGTAGACGTCCTTGCGTGATATTATTCTGGTTTATTTTTTCGGTTAGAAAAGCGGTGACAAGGGCGTTTTTTTGTTTGGCCACCGTGTCAAGCAAGAGAGCCGCCCTGTTTTTAATAATTGCGGTGGAGGCAAGGAGCGTTTTCCCGGATAAGGCGAGGATTGCCGAGGCGAGAGGAACGATAATTTCTTTGTTTTCTTTGAATAACCCGGGAGCCTTGGTTAGGGCTTTTAAGAAATAAGTGAACGTGTTGGTTCCTATCGTGATTGCCGGGGAAATCTTTTCCCCGACCTCGATCATTTGGAGTTTGAGTCGGTTCATCGCTTGGGCCCGTTCTGCCATCCTGTTGTTCGTGTTTTTCGCGGCCATCTCGATAGCTTTCTCGGACCCGGTCACGGCGTTCGTGTATCGGTTAATATCTTCTTTTGCTTGGATCAAAACCTCTGCCATTTTCGCGTGTTCAACCCCGAATATTGTCGCGGAGGATTCTCCCTTGGCTATTCTTGTTTCAAGCTCCTCTAGGGCTTGGTTTATATCAAAGGCCCCGTTTTTAAAACCGATTTGTTTTTCTTTTAATTTTAGTAAAACTTTGTCCAGGCTGTTCCCGGCCATGCTGGCTTCTTTAAATTTTGGAGCGACAGCTTCTATTAGTCCAACAGCTTGATTCGTTTGTATTCCCATTAAATAGGCCGTGGTACCGCACTTTTCAATCGCGTCGGAAAGGTATTGAATATCCCCGGCCCCGGCTTGAGATCCGGCGGCTAGTTCATTGATGATTCTTCTACTGTCAGAGGATTTCGCGTTAAACTGGTTCATCACGTTCGCGAGAGATGCTGCCGCGGGTTCCAGTTGCATTTTGGCGGCTTCTGAAAGGATGATGGCATCCTCGGTGACCGCCGCGAGAGCTTCCTTGTTTTTCAGGAGTTCCGGGCGTTGTGAACCCATTTTCGTGAAGGCATCGAGAATGTCTGTTGCGGATTGTTTGATATTTATCCCTTCCTTGGTCGTGGTTATAGACATTTCTTTAGCCTTGTTACTTAGCCATTCAAGGTTTTCCCCGGCAAGCCCGGTTAACGCTGATAAATTGCTGAGATTTTCTTCAAATTTTCCGGCTTCATCTCCACATTTCCTGAAACCTAACACGATACCGGTAAGGCCGGCAAGAAAGGAGGTAACCATCCCGAAATACGTGTTAAAACCGTTGGTTATGCCGGAAAGGGATAGCCAACGCGTATGTGTCGTTTTTAGCGAGTCGTTGTGTTCCTGAATGATACCCTTCAACATTTTGATCTTTTTGGCACAGGCGATGTATTCCTCACTGCCTATCTGCAACCGGGCCTGCTCGTTCACGAGTTTCTGCATCTCTGCCCTGACTACTTTTATACTGGCGGTGACTTCTTTACCGTTTATATACAGGTTTAACCGTTTGTTTGTCGTGTTACTTCTTGCCATGGTTTCTTCATTTTACGGGCAATAGTACAGTATCGGGAACCGGAAAAAAAGGACAGGTTTTGAAGAAAGAACCCCGTTCAGGTGGAACGGGGTGGGTGTTTATCTTGTTTTCAGTAGCCAGACGAATTTGCCTTGGCCGGCCACGGGAACGCATTTGAAACCCTTTTCCCGTAGTTGCTCGTAAATGTCTTCCAATGGAATAGGGTAAACGGAGTTAAACATCTCGAGTATCTCGGTGGAGGTGTATTGCTCGTTTGACTCCTGCCACGTGTCGGCGGGGGAATATCGTTCGAGGAACGAGTCCATCAATTCTTCGAGAGCTTCTAAGTACTTGTCGTTACACATGTTTTACCTCCTTCCTTTTTTGGACCTCGATGCCCACGAGTTCCGTGTAGACACCGCAAACGGCCTCCATCGCTTTTTCCATGCCGTCCTCGAAGTTGATCACGTGATGCTCGATAGCGTCGATGTTCTCGATCTCGTTTATGAAACCGTATCGTAATAGTTGAAGTTGCCGGACGTACCACAAGACTTTCTCTTTATTCATGTTTTACCTCCTTCCTGATGACGGATGTTAAGAGATTCCCGGCAGAAACGAAAGCGGCTTGAATGGACTCGATGAAGTTACAGGCTTCACATTCCGTGTTGGTGAATCTAGAGTTCGGGATGTTCGTGTTGATGGCCGGGTAAAGACCTTGAATGGATTGACAGATGTTTTCCATGTCCCGGATGCAGGATTCGATAACTGCTTTCTCGGCTTGAATCGAGGCTTGTTGATTACTCATGACACACCTCCTTCCTGCAAAAATGAATGGCTGTTTGCATCTCGGATAATCTCGCTCTGGCTTTCGCCCATGCCTTGCGGTAAATTTCCACGTGAGGGGAGTCGAGGTTGTTCAAGAATAGTTCCCGGAAGGTGTTTACCTTGTTTTGTTGCGAGATGATGCCCCGGGGTGATGGGGTTTGAAATTGGTTTTTCATATTACGTAATTTTAAGCATTTGTAGGCACCGTATAAAAGAGCGGCGTACCTTTCCCGCTGCTTAAAGTCTTACGTAAGGCTCGTCCACGTCATTATAACGTGAACACGGGGGTATACACCGCGTATCTTGCAACATAGTTTCCTGATAGATATAAAAAATCCACCTTCGTGAATCCGGGGTGGTCTATCTCCACCTTACGTATTAAACTTTAAGCGTTACAAAAGTGGGGAAAAGTTGCGAGATTGCAAAATTTGAAGGGAAGAAAAAAGCGAAGTGAGAACTTCGCTTTCAATTTAGAATTTTCTTTTTTTCATTTTCGAACTCTTCTTGTGTGATGGCGCCCTCGTCTAATAATTTTTTTAATTCTCGGATTTTTTCGAATTTAGATGAATCTTCCTCGTTCTTTTTTTTATCCGGTTTTAAGCGTTTGATAGAAGCACATTTAATCTCGTTCGCTTTGGTGGCAGGTTCAATATTGATGCAGTAAAATTTTGTAAAGGCGTAATATACTCCATCTTGAGTTTTGAAAAAAAGGATTTTTTGTTTTGAAAAGGCATTTCTGCTTGTTGCTTGTTGTATTGGTTCGTTGAAATTGTTAAGTAATTGAACAAATTTGAATTGACCTTTTTCCGTTGAACCTTCTTGTAACTCGATAAGGTCTCCAACTTTTAGAGTATCTTTAGATGATAGGACGATAGGATCTTTAATTTTCTTTTTCCACGAAACGGAACGTCCTTGCCCAAAAACAACACTACAAACGAGTAGTAAAATGATAAGAGTAAAACTTGTTTTCATAGATCTGTTATCTTTTGATTTTGCTGTTGCAAGATATACATAATTGTAGAAAATTGTGTGTTTTTTACTTGAAATGTGGCCACACGGATAGATAGTGATTGATATTTATCCCTTTATCGTATAAATATTATGTATGTTTCTTGAGTAGAGAGAGAACATGATGGGGAACAAACTTAGAAAAGGAAAAGCGGGATAGAAGTATCCCGTTTTGAGGCTAGATTACCGGATGGTCATCCGGGTAGCGTTGATTACCCGATCGGCGTAATGCTCGGCAACGATGTCGGCGAGAGTTTCAACTTCTCTTGATATTAAACCGTTGAACCAGTCCACGGGTTTACGTCTGATCGGGCCAGCGGTGGCGATGAAGGTGGTTCTTTTATCGTGTTTGTTTATCCCGATTCTCTTTTTCTGGCCACGTGTAACGATCCCGTTTTGCATGACGTAGCCTCGGCCGACACCTTTCTGCCAGAATACCCCGTGCCGGGCGAACGAGAACCCGATACAATCAATTTCCCCGTCGCTCTTGTACGTTTTTTCCCCGATGGATTGGCTAAGAACCTCTTCATCGTTACTTCGCGTAGTTTTAACTTTTGAACGGGGTCTGGCTTCGGGATCTTTTAATTTCCGGGCGTTAAATATCGTTTGATTCCGGACTCGTTTTCCCCAGCCGGCAACGTCCTTGTTGAAGGCTTGGATTTGTTGGTTTATATCAGTTGTTGTCATTTTTCATGAGTTTGGCTTGGCAAATGATGTTATCGTGTGAGAACTCGAACGTGAATTGGAACGGGATGTATTCCTGGTTCAGAACCCTGACCCGGCGGGTTTGTTCTTCCGGGGTTCCTTCCTGCGGGTTAAACAAGGTGAGGATCCGGAACACGTCTTCGATGTTCACCCGGAAAGAGAAGGTGTAAGTGTTGGCCGTGGAGATAAAATCGTACCAGGATTTTAGGTACTTGTTATACGCCCCGTCCTCGGCTTCGAGGTCAAAGGAGAACATGTTGGATAATATGGAATATCCCATGTTTGCCGTCGTGGCCCCGTAGGCATCGGTTCTTAACATACAGATCAGTTTGTCTGTTTTGCTCGTGCTTGGCGAGTACAGGGCCGAGACGCCTTGTTCCGGGTAATAGGGATGAACGGAATCCTTGTATTCATCCATGGCGATGGGTTGTAACTTGATATCAACACTCTCTTTTTTTGTGTACTTGTGCGTGACAAGGGGTTTGTAGACATCAGCGGCTCGAACCCATTGCAAGGTGTTGTCAACGATCTTGGATTCGTAAAAACTATTGATATTCTTGATTCTAACGAGTAGTTTCTCACGAATCGGGGAGGGGAGTTCTTTTAACGAGTTGTACTGGCCTTCGTGGGTGTAACCGTTTATATTGAATTCGTCAATATCATATTTTAACTCGTACGCTTGCGGTTCTTTGATCTCTGTATCCGGGGTGTCCGAAATGTATTGTTCAGTGAGATCAAGAGCTTTCGTTTTCAAGAGATCCTTCATGAAAATGACTTGCAGGGTTTTATTCGTGAAATCGAACAAGTAGATGAACCCTAGCAATTGTTTGAAGGACACGAGAAAATCACTGCATGATATTTCCGGAAGGTGATTCACGGGGTTTATTTCTTTCATGTAGGTGTTGAGATCCGTGGTTGAGGAATTGATCCGGCGAATCTCGATGTATCCTTCCGTGATTTCGTAATTTCTCAAAATGGCACTACCCTTGCTATTGTAGGCATACATTTCGAAATATAGCCAGTTCTCCCCGGATAGTTCGAAAATTTGCGTGAAGCAAATATCGATGAACACGTCAATTTTATCAGGGTGATTGGGGTCGTATTCAACTTTAATACGGTTGATTTCTTTGCGGGTACCGTTTGGGTTCCCTTGATGTGCCGTGTAGACCATGGATGCTTCAACGATCATTTGTGTATTTTCGGGGTTGGAGTGAGAGGTGAACTTGGCTTTAGCGAAAATACAGATCTCGTATTCTCCTGGGGGGCCGTAATACTTGTTAAAACGGATACTGTTCGTGGGGTCATCCGTGGCGGTAAGGATTAAATTCGTTTTTCCGGCGAGATTCGAGAACGCGTAGTTTTCCACGGGCAACTGGTCAAGGGTGTAATTGTTGAAAAGAAGGAGTTCCTTGAAAGAGTGATCGAAAGAATTGAGTATTTGGTAACCTTCCGATTTGAACATGGTTTCGATGACATATATGGCGTGAAAACAGGGAATAACCGTGTTCACGTTCGAGCTGGTATTCTCGATATTTATGGCGTTCACGATTTTCCCGAAATCTTGATTTTCTGCTGATTCTCCTCCCCCGTAAAGGTTCGGGGCGTAAATGGAAGGAAAAGAGAGCTTGAAAGATTTTTGTTCCCTGATCTCATTAACATATTCTTTCATGCTTTTACTACCGAGTAAGATTCGGTCATAGGTAAAATCAGTTATGTTTCTATCACCGAATTCGGTAGGGAGTTGTTTGATGGAGGCGGCACACCGGAATTCCGTGTTTATTTGCGTGATGATCAATTTTCCGGAAAAAATCCAAAACCCCTCGAATCTCATTTTCCAGTCGTATTCCCGGTACTTGTTCTTGACTTCAACGTAATTGGCGTAGTTAAAAACTTCTTCATTCTGGGTGACCGGAACGTTGAAATAATAAACGATACTGGAAGGGATCACGTCGGATTCAAATGCCGGGGAGTTAATCTCTACCCGGATTTTTAAATCGGAGGGTAAAACCAAGGGTTTGTTATTGACGAACATTTCTATCATGGTTGCTATTTTTGTCGTAATGATAGGTGTTAGGAAAGGGGAGAAAAAGGACAGGTTTTAAGGGAAAAATTGTTCTTGCTTTTTTAATGAAATAGGGGTATCCTCTTCCAGGATACCCCACGCCAACGAGAAAGTAGTTGGCACTCGCTTTTCACTCACAGTCGCATCGCCGATATAACCAAGTCTATAATTCAAAATTTCGAGCATGAAAAAACGTACCCGCTTAATCTCACTGCCCCCCACGGTGGAACGATCGGAACAGTTCAATTAAGACGGGTACGTACACGATATATATACGTACCACGTCTCCCCAAAGATACTCGATCGTTCCACCGTGGGAGTATCAATGGTTGTGTAGTACACGTTAATCCTTTTAAACTAGGTGAAATCTCCTTCACCCGGTACAAATGTATAAATAATTTCCAAAAATAGTATACACGGGTCCAAGAACACGTGAAAAGACTTGCATTCAATCTTGAGTTTCTCCGGGTTTATTACCGTGTAGAATCCTGAATTATTTTTGATGCCTGTTCGCACCATCGTCATGTATCAATAAGTTGGAAATGATCGAGAGTTAAAATTTATACATTATTCCCCAGTTTAAACCAACCGATGCCCATTCTACTCGACACCCCAAGTCGTGATAGAAAAATCCCCCGCCGATACTAAACGAGTTCAGGGTTAACATGGAGACCGACACGAATGGAGTAAAAGTATCATTTTTAGTGATCTTGATTTCCTTGTGAACGGGAGTGAAAGAATAGTCGAGTTGCTGTAACTCGTTATATTTCACGAGTAAATCTATCGAAAACCTGCCATGCTCGTCATCGAACAAGGTTTTCTTGTACACTCGTGTTAAGTTCCAATCTTTCACCGTTTCCGCCAGCGTGGCGTCACGATCCACGACAGGAACATCTTTAAAAATGGTGTCCGTTTTATAAATGTACTTGTATTTCAATTCTCCCGCCAGGTAAACGGTATCACAAACGAGGTAGGTGATCGTGTCCCGGATCGTTTTACCCTCCACGTGATGAATAGTTTCTTTTTCTTCCACTATTCCACGCCCAAAAAAGAATCCAATTGCAAAACAAGCTATACAGCATACGGCTAGAAATTTATTCATTTTATTATTACTTTTGTTTTGTCATTAAAAATAAAATCATGAGTTTCATTCAATTCGCACCAAATTTGTACATGGCAAATGATCCATCTTTCGGTAATTATGACCGAGATATCATTCACACGTTGTTGGCATCAGTTGACGCCAATTTCTCAGTATATTTAGAAATTCCACCTTTTATTTCTCGTGATTGTTATATTATCTATAATCCTAACCGTCCCATGTGTACCGATATCGGTATTGGACATCAAATTCATTTAAACATTCAAGAAAATTACTGGTGCCAATGGATATACCAGTTTGCCCATGAATATTGCCATCATTTAATAAACGGAAAATTCATCGGGGAGACAACTGGATTAACATGGTTCGAGGAATCCATTTGCGAGCTAGCGTCTATGTTTCAACTTTCACTTTTTTATTCCTCTTGGTCTCAATCTCACGAAGAATATCAGACCCATTACGCCCCCTCTCTCCGGGATTATCTAGATGCCCTCCTTTCAGAAAATCCTCGGTTGCTTTCTTCTGCCAGTCATCCGGGATGGTTACAATCCTGGGATTCAATTTTATCCGGGCCAGAATCTCATCGAGATTATTACAACGTGATAGCGACAAAGATGTTTCCCCTGTTTGTTGAACATCCCTATCTATGGAAGATAATTCTTCATCTCGGGGATTCGCGCCAGTGGAAGACTCTCGATGAATTGTTTGCTCACCTGCATTCAAAGGCTGATGATAGTTACGCTCTCCCTCTTCAAAAATTGCATGATCTTTTACTTTCATAAAACTTGCTATTTTACTGTTATGGTTATTTTCTCCCCGGCCACCATCGCTTCCTCCAGTACACGTGTTAATCTTAACTCGTAGCTTGTCGAGTTAATCACCCTCCCGGGTATCCTGTTTTCCCCCACGAGAATACACCCGGACGTGTCCTTGTCTGTATTACCCTTGTGAATCCTTATACCCGTGAAATGGGGAACATTCAAAAGCAAGGGCAATTTCCGTTTAAATTTCGCGGACACGTTCACGATAACCTCGTAGGTTCCTGCCGGGATCGCCGTCTCGTCCATTACCTTTTCCTCCTTGTCAAGATCACGACAACGATCCTCTAGCGTGTCACAGAAATATTCCCCGTCCACGAACAACTGACCGATTGTGTACGAAGGTTTCTTCGCTATTCTATTTAGTTCCAGTTTCATTGTTGAGTTTTTTTAATTTGTCCAGTAACTGTTCCGCCGTTTTAGCGTCGGCACATTGAATTATCGCCCGGATAGCGTCCGGCAGTTTCGCCACCTGGCTCTTCTTGGCCCTCTCGTTCTCCCACACGCTACGTCCCTCGATCAACACGATAGCGGCCGTCACGAGCATCGAGGCGAAAGGTAACGTGTACCAGTCAATGCAACTCCCGATCAAATCAAATATCAAGGCCATGACTTGAATACGCCAGTAATCCCCCAGCTTCGAAAAAGTTCTCCGGAGTCCCCCGGAATAAATCTTCTCGCCCCGGGCCTTCGCGCTATCCGTTCCGGCCCATAGGTCCACGCAAACGGCGAGAATCATTATAACCCACATCGCTAAAATGATGTACACTTGCGACTGGATAACTTTAAAATCACCTGTTACAAAAAATTCTATCATTACTCGCCTCCTTTTATTCCATTATATTTCAATGTTACACTATTTATCCCTACTTTAGCGTGTTGAAAACTCTAATTATGGAGGGAACAAGTACCGTGATGGAAAAAGTTCCCCCCTTTTTTTATCACCTTTCCTTGATCGTGTTGTAGAACTCCATGATCGGTTGCTCCAGCAACGTCAAGAAAGCGGGAGACACCGGGCCTCCGTTGATGGCGGGGAAAGAGCGATTCTCGCAGTCGTAAGACCCGCTAAAGTTCAAGTAATCGGAACGTTGTGAACTCTCGTCCACGAAATGCCCGTCGCAACTGAAGGTCACTATACCGGGGACGTTGTTCTCGTACTCTGCCGAAAAATTCACGTTGATCCCTTTCAAAATAACCGGGATCGTGGTTGTCGCTACTGTTTTGTAATTAATTTCCATTTCCTATAATTTTTAAATTAAACGTTCGTGTTCTTTATCTTGTAATAAGAATCGATAAACGGCAATGGAATCGTTCCCGCTTGATCCATCTCGTCGATCCTCTCTTTCAGCACCGCTAACTCGGACTCCTCGAATACCACATCTATGGTCTCGGTGATATTGTTTATAATTGTTTCTTTATTCAAAAGTTCATGACGCTTTATCTCTTCCGGGGTGAAATCCACTTTTTGGGCGATCGAGTTGAACAACATGCCTTTTATCATGTTAACCCGCTCGGGAACGAGATCCTTAATAGCTATCCTGTCTACAAATGTTAGTTTCATGCTCGTTAGTTTTACATGTTCGATATTAATTCATTTTTTACAATCAGGGATTCCACGTCCCAAGCCAGTTTATAGGCAGCTGGCAGGCCGTCCACTTGTACGTGTCCGTCTTCATCACGAGAACGGTATCCTGCCCGCTCGACTGGACAGCCACGTACGTGTTCCCGTTGCGGTAAAATCTTTCACTCCCCGTGCATAACACGTCAAACCCTTGCGAGGCCTCGCTTGTTATGAAAAAATGGCTTCCGATTTCCATACCCGCGTACAAGTTTACTTTCTTCCTGTTGCCAGTACCGTAAAGGCATATCATATTGGGATGCTCGTTACCCAGCGTTATACCCGGGTTGGTTCCCGTCATGTAAGCCCTGGAAACTCCCGACACGATATGCGCGTTTGGAAACATTTTTAACATCCCCTGTGTCACCGCCATGGCGTAAGAATTAGCATTATTGGGGGCTCCCGCGATCAACGCCACTTGTTTATTACTACCCAGGCCTCCATAGCCTCCCCCGGACAACATGAAAGTCCCCAGCTTGGCATTCCCGGCGGTAGTCATGTCAGGATGACTACCCACGTACACTTGATGGCCGCTATAACTGAAATTTAACTGGGAACCAGATAGAGCCAGGTTGCTACCCCTTAGCCATGATCCCTCGATAGCGAAAGGACCGAGCTTGTTCGTTATCCCTAATTTTAACAGTTCCGCGCCTCCCACAACCCCTTTCAGCCCCCAGTCACTAGCGCTATTATAGTACATGCTAATATAGTTACTAGCATCCTTGTAAGCTTTAAATGATTTCTCCGAATCCGTTGATGTTACCTTTACCCCCGGTCCCACACCAAAGTCTTTGCCGCCAATTATCTTGTTGTCGGCAAACGTGAAACCGATAACGGAAATCATATTGGCCGTGATAACGTTAGCTTTTAGGATGTTCGTTCTTAACTTGTCGATAAAAGCGTTATTGGCCGCCAGCGTGTTCACGTCTATCAGTTTGGCGTTCAGAAGGCCGTCCACGATTAGTTTCCCACCTTTCGCCACCGTTTGATCGATCATGTCCTGGAAACTGGTGTACCCCATTTGCGTGGCGAAAGAATCTTTCGTGACAATCTCGATGTCAGAATACCCGTCTGCCGTTTGATCGATGACCGTGGCGTAGTCCACGAACCACTCGCAAGGGGCGGCCTCGGTGGTCACCGGGCCAGAAAGGTAAAGATGATTCACCGTGCTAAAAGTTCCGGTTGAACCGCAAGTTTCCTTGAAAATGTAAGTCTCGTATTTCCCCGTTCCCGCCATGGGGGTTAAAAATTCCTGCTTGTAACCAGTTCCATGCGAATTGTGAGCGTTTTTAAGCGTGTAACCGACTGGAATTTTAGCACTAACTTTAACGATGAACACGGCATTCGCTCTCGATGGATTACTGAAGTAGAATCCCCCTAGATGACCTGTTGACGTGCCACCGTACGCTTTAATGTACAAGCACCAGTCCGATTCCGAGTACGGGGAACCCGCTAGTTTTTCCTTTATTTTTGCCGCCTCGGTGGATGTTAACGATCCAGCTTGATTTTGACCTGTTGACTTTTTCGTGCGAGATATTACCACGGTTCCCCCGCCATTCTGCGCTCCATACGTTTTAGTCCCGTTTAACCCTACTTTAAATTCCGGGTCTTTATACAACATCTTCCCGTTGATTGATTCCCCCGGTTGTCCCTGCGCCCCGGTATTTCCCATTTTTCCCACCGAGTAAATTGTAGAAGTCGTACCATTAGTGTAACTAATTATCGTTCTCGTCCAAAGATAAGAACCCGCCGCAACAGAGGGGATACTACTGCTCCATGTACCCGTTGGTGCCGTGGTGCCTGATGTCGAGGCTTGATAGGTTATAGTGGTACTACTCACCCCGTTCCCGGCGTTACCGTTCGTGCCGTTCGTACCCATCCTACCGACAGAATACATCGTGCTTGTCGTGTTGTCCGTGTAAGTTATTACCGTCTTCGTCCACAAGTAAGAACCTGCCGCCACCGCCGGGATACTTGTCGACCATGTTCCAGTGGGAACGGTCGTACCCGAGGTCGAGGCTTGGTAGGTGATAACGCTACTCTTGATACCTTTACCGGCCGCTCCCGTGTCTCCCTTGCTCCCGGTTGCACCCGTGGCACCCTTGAAAGCGATCGAGTAAGAGAATACACGTGTAAAAGACTTACCGTCTACCGTCACCGGGATACTTACCGTCCCGCTCGCCGTTTTCATGCTAGTTGTAACGGTAAACGTGATCACCGGTGTAGTTGTCCCGTTGCCCGTTATACTGGTAGTCATCCCAGCAGGCAAACCCGTTATTGTCCCGATCGTTACCGCCACTTGCCCGGTACCCTTGTACGCTATCACGCCGCAGGTTGTCGACCCAGCCAAGGCGGCAGCAGTTGAACCGGCAAAGGCGTGAGCCTCGTTAGTCAGCAATACCGTGTAAGCGTCTTTACCAGCCGCACCTGTTGCCCCGGTTGCTCCTATTTTTCCTATCGAGTATGATGTACTCGTTGTATTATCGGTGTAAGTTATGACGGTCCTAGTCCACAAGTATTGATTGGCAGCAACGGAAGGAATGGTTGTTCCCCAAGTGCCAGTGGGAACGGTCGTTCCTGATGTTGAAGCTTGATACGTTACAGTGGTGCTTTTCACCCCGTTACCTGCCGCACCAGTGTCACCCTTATCGCCCTTGCTCCCCGTAGCTCCAATTTTTCCGATAGAATAAGACGTGCTTGTCGTGTCATCCGTGTAAGTGATAATCGTGCGGGTCCAGAGGTACTGGTTTGCCGCCACGGCGGGAATGCTACTACTCCACGTCCCGGTAGGCACCGTCGTACCCGAGGTCGAGGCTTGGTAGGTGATAACACTACTCTTGATACCCTTACCGTCCGCCCCCGTGTCTCCCTTGTCGCCCTTGCTCCCGGTTGCTCCATCCGCGAGTTTCGCCAGCGTGAAACTATCCGACAACTTCTCGTCCCCGTCACAAATACACCTGAACGTCCTGACGTTCGTGCCGGAGGGGAAGAGGGTCGTGTTCCCGGGTGCTACCGAATAAGTCGAAGAGGTCGCCCCGCTTATGTTCGTCCAAGTACTGCCGTTCAGGTATTGCCATTGATATGACGTGGGCGTGAAGTTTCTCGGGTTAGCCGTCAAAACTATCGACGATGGCGTTGGGGTACCCGTGTAACCCGCCCCGTACTTGAACACCTGTGAAGGGGCGGTGATGTCTATCGTCTTGGCGATAGCGTCTTGAATAGCTTGATCTACATCCTCCGGAGCAGGAGACCAATCTGTTGCTTTATTCCCGATTTCAATCTTTATATGCCTAACATCGCCTACACCCCACAAATTTATGCCACCGATATTAGCCTTGTTGCCAGAATTGAATACTTTATAAACTCTTTTCCACTCGTTTGTAGTATTTTCGAATTTAACTATTGAAATAAGCGTCGGCGTACCGCTAGTTGCCGTGACTTCATACCCGAAACCGTTGGTGTTCCTTATGTCCATCGATATGACGAAATCCGTGTTTACCGGGACAAGTGCCGTTGGAATTGAAACAGGTAATATTGCCCATGTACTGGGATTATTACATTTAAAAATTATTTCTGTTCCATTTCCTTCTTTACTCGAATTTCCTCTACATCCCACGTTGTTAAGTTTAGACACGGGGAATAGATTCGTTCCTCCCACTTGAATGTTATCCACCTTGTTCGTGGCGTCCTGTTCCGCTAACGCTTTAACCTGGTCTTGAATAGCCTTGTTTGCTTCTTCGACCCTCTTTTTGTATGTTCCAAGAGCCAAGTTGTAAGCCGTGAATTTAGTGTCCACGTTCGCCTTCTCTTCCGGTGTAGTTTTACCGTCAGCGATTGCCTTGTTAATCTCTGTTATCAATGCCGAGTGAGCGGTGTTGTACGCGGTTTTAGCACTGGATAAATTCGTCGCCGCCGTGGTGCCGGATAACAAGTAAGGACTATTATACAATGGAGTGTAAGCGTTATCAATATCTGCCTTTTCCGCGTTCAAGATGCTTATATTTGACGCTATCGCCTTCGCCTCCGCCTCGCTAATGATCCCGTCCTTGAAAGCCCCGTTGATCGTGGTGTTCAAGTTGGTAACGGCATTACTCACGTCATCAATCTCTTTTTGCACGTCTTCGGGAGAAGGAGTAAATCCCACGGACTTATCACCACTAACAACACTAACCTCGTCAAGCCAGTATGCAGAAGCGAAAGGATAATATCCAAGTCCTAGCGCCATAACGCTTGTATTAGCCGGGATGTTATTTATAGAGAACTCGAAACGTCCATCACTAACAGCGATATTCATGCTTGTTTGTGATTTTATTACCGAACCATTACTATCCCTACAAGTGTAATAAGGTGTTATCTTTTCAAGATTAGTCTTTCCACTAACAACAACTTTACTTCCCGGGGCTTTAATGTTACACCCGATCAAATCTGCTGGATTTTTATCAACAATTATCTTGTAATTGTCAATTGTAAAAGGTTTTCGATCTGGATGAACATTTGAAGATGCGTAACTGCAAACATTTTTCAATATCCACAAGTTACGACTAGTAATTTTCATGCTATCCACCGCCTCCTTTGCCGCTTCCTCCCCTTGCTCTGATAAAGCCGGAACCCAACCCGATGGTCCCTTGTTGCCCTCTACCAAAACAGCCCAGTGAACCTTTGAGCCGTAAGTACCGTTTGGGAACTGGTAGAACGACATATTATTGGGAGAACTGGGAGCTGAATACTTGAACGTTTTACTTTCAATAATCTTGTTTCCTTTAGTTGCAAAATTAGAAACAAGATAACTCCCACCATCTTGATACGCTCCAATATGCGTGTTATTTTCTCCTATCGTGTAGCATATTACTAACGTGTATGTCTTCCCAACTTCTGGTTTCTTGTCGAAATAATATATGCCAATATTGTATTTTTGCGCCCCCAGCTCCACGTTGCTCCCCTTGAGCAAATTTACCATGCCGAACTGGATGTTTCCGACCGCCCCGTCCGCTATCTTTTGAGCTATGACGTTAGCGAATGTGGTACGCTCGGAGTAGTAATTCGCGAAGTCTTGGTTGTACTCGGTCTTCTGCGCCACGGACAGTTTGGTGTCCTCGTCTTGAGATATTTTAACCGTGCTCGTCAAGAAAGTGTCCAGCGTGTTGTAAGCGTTTTGAAGGGCAGTTATAGAAACACCGTACTTGGTTGCCTGTGCTTGATAAGCCTTGAACTCTTCTTTAATTTGATCCCACGTGTCTCGTAAAGATGGCTTCTCTTCTATCGATATGACGTTATCCGCTGCCATTTGTGCCAGTCTTAACTGGGTATCGTTGAACAACTGCCAGTCGGATTGAGAACCCGTTTCACCTTCTAATCTTTGATGATTACAGATATACATGGATCCGTTCGTCTTTATCCATACATCGTTAATGTTGTACGGGACGGCCGGGAGTGTATCTCCCCAAGTGATCGTTGCCTTTGTACCAGCAAGCCCGAGGGCTTCTCTGGCGACACTAGCGGCTAGAGCGGAACCGGAATCTGCAACACGTACCCATTGATAGACCCCGTTTAACTTGGAGAACTTGTACCTCTCCGTCACCTTCTCCCCGTCAAAGGTCAAGAAGTAATCGTAGTAATCCCCGATGTGGCGATTCTTCTCTTCTTCCGTGGTCCAGTTCACCGCCGGCTCGTTCGTCAACGTCGGTGGTACCGTCCCTTCATGCGACATTATACTACCGTCTATCTGACCCTGTAAATCGGGAATGATTATGGAAATGAGGTTATTCACCACGTCTTGAACTGAATCTGCCGAATTTTGAGCGTCCTGTATACGCTTGTCAACATCCTCGTACTCGTCGAATTGCTCTAGACCGGATGACCCGGTCGTTATGTGAACCTCTCCTCGGATGACGGCCCCTTTCTTCTCCCCGTGCTTCCCTAGCCATGATCCCTCCTTGCTTGAAAGGTCAAAGCTGTTTATACCGTAATAAGTAAATATGCCAACCTCACCGTTCACCGCCGATAATAATACAGCGTCTTGTCGATCCGGGTTAGTCCTGTTACCAAGCTGGACAATCTCGTCCCCCTCGGCTGGTACACCGTCACCGTCCTTGTCGATCCGGGAGATGTCGATGTAATCGTCACCCTTGGATAGAGTTAGAGCCCATAGGTACTTTATGTTGTCACCCGTGAAGTTCTGTATCCTCGCTTGATCGTTCACCTCGAACTCGTTGACGTCCTCCGGCCTGCAATAAACACGATAGTAAGTGTCGAAAATTTCAACACGGTTAATCTTGAACCCCGTCGCCGGGCTTAACACCATTATACCGCCTTGGAATTTCATTCGTTGGACCATCATTTCAAGGACGAACATGATTTTCCGGACAAGAAGTTTATCCGTCTGTAACTCGTCATCGTTCACCATCCCTACCCCGGCACCGAGGGGACCGGCGGCAAAGTTCCAACTCTTGAACGAGCGGAGTAACACGTCCCGAAACTCGGCGTTACCAAGAACATCGATGAGCCACCCCTTTAACTTGCTCTCGAAATCGGTTGAGATCACGCTCTTGAATTTCACGTTATCAATTGTACGGACGGCTTGATCCAGGTGATCATCAAAAGCATTACCATCCCACAAGATAGAATCAGGAACTTGTTTTACAGTCTTGATGATTTGAAGTAGTGTATCCCACACGACGGCTTCTCCATCCGTCATTTCCCGGTTCCGGTTTGCGACTGGCCGAAGTTTACCTCGTGTTTCACCTGTTTCGAGGGAACCGATTATTTTCTGATTCCCCACGAACTCGTTATCTGCCGTTAGTTTAGCGTAATTGCTTAAATCAATGTAATCATTTATGTCTACATTAACATTTACAGAAACCTCGATCTCGTGTTTCTCCCAGTCAAAGCCGTTCCAGTAGATTACGGCGAGGGGACTGTTTATAACAAGATCCCCGAAACGAGGGTAATTTCCTTTCTTTGTTGCCAGGTAAAAACATTTGATAGCCGGGGATTGTTCCGGTATAGTCTCGGCTGTGGCGATGCCTAAAAACACGTTCGCGCCGATCCCGGCCAGCGTGTCAACAAGAGTTTTAAGGATACGATTATGTTCCGCGGCGTCGATTTTCTCTTCATCCGGTAATCGACGATGAATATAGTCGATCAATTGTTTTAATTCTTCCAGGCTAGTCATAGTCTTCATTATAATCGTTATCTGAATAAGATTCGCTCGCTCCGACAGAAAGGAATATTAGATCTTTTTCGAACGCCGGGGAATACTTGAACGAGAATGATTGAAGATCTTCCTTGTCGTTAGCGATATCAAAAGTTCCCTTGTCAATATTAACAGCGATAAAAGATTTCATTCCAACCAGGAACACGGTTTCACTGATGGCCATTTCCTTGCATACTTCCGCCAATTTCCGGCTGATATACCCGGTCGATGCCTCGAAAATATTCGTGTACCCGGACACGAATGTCGTGATGTTATAACAGTTAGCCTTGTAATCCATGGGTAGGTATTTTTGAAAGGTTTCTCGCTCCACTTTCAGTGAATCGGATTGACTCTCCGTGATCACGGTATCAATGCCCCCGAGTAGATTCCCGAATAGGAAACAACGATTTGCCGGGTTGTAAGGAAACACTTTGAACGTGACTTTCTTGAAAGCGATCTCGTTAGAGGAATTCTCGACCCATATCGTGTAAGAAACGAGTGAAACACCTGGTTTGGCGAGGTTCAAGTGTTTCAAACCGGACGGAATCGCGAACACGTTGTATTCCGTGACGGGAGTGAAGGTATGCAAGTCTATCGTGTCTTCAGAACCATCCGTGTACAGGGCGGATAGCTTAACCGTGTACGTGTCCGTGTACAAGGCTAATACCACGAGATAATGAATCTCCCCGGGGCGAGTCTCGATGATCTCCGGGCGGTGAGACAGGTAGTTCTTGCCTTGAACGACGTAATCCTCGATCGTTTCGAGGGGATAATTATAGAAGTTCAAACGGCATTTAATGGCTGTTAGAATACTCGTTTCTTTCGTTGCTGATTGTTCCCCGTAATATTCCGAGAATAGCACCTTGTAACGGATCGTTGATTTTAAAAGACGGGTAACACGAGAATCCTCGAAAGCCGGCAACTCTGTTTGCATTCTCCGGTGAATGATCGTGCTAACGTCTAAATCTGCCACTCCCGTCTCATCGGGATCCAGGTTCATGACGGGTAAGGCGTGAAAAATCCCGCTGTCAGGAACCGTTTCGATTTGGATCTGCGCGGTGAGTTGATGGCCTTCAATGGCGTAATTCCCCGCTCGAACTTTGAAGTTCATGGGATTCCCGGAAGGCGCTAGTTTTGCCGGTATTTTTAATAATTCTACTCCCATGCTGATAGATCCTCTACGATTTTTGTTCTTAGCGTGAAGGTGTAACGGCAAAACACGATTCCATGAACCGGGTTCGCGAAATGGATCCCTTCAACGGAAGACAGGTCAAAAGTGGCAAGCAAGGGATGACGCTCTTTCTTGTCTTTCGCTATTTTCATGATGAACTGGTCCCCGATTGTTTCGAGATGATCAAGGGTTCGAGTTCTTTCCTCTGCATTGTTGATGTTGCAGGGAATCACGATATTAAACCCGCCCGTCCGGTTTTTTAACACGTTGTCGGGCGTGGACCCGGAAAAATCAAAGTCAAACCCTTCTAGCACGAGAGCCGGGTAACTCGTGAACATGGCGTTTGAAAGAAGTTCATCCAGCTCGTAACGTTTGAATTCTTTTATTTCCTTGTGTTTTCCTGCCAGGTCTTGAAAATAATTCGCTATATCAGAATATTCTTGTTTCATTTCCTTCCCTCCTTGATTTTTTTCGTGATGAACCTGAATACCGTGTTCACGGGGACTTCGGCGTATTTATCCCGGTCTTTCAAATCATCCCCGACGATGTTATCAAACACGTCAAGCCAAGAAGAATCATGACTTTTTCTCTTGCTAGATTGTTTCGGGAAAACTAGCGGGTAACGTTCCGTGATCCACTTCCGAACAAGACCGTAATTCAACGATATGGCCTCTAGTGTATTCCTGTCTAGTTTTTTAATCTTGTCGATATTGTTGTCAGCTGTCTGTTTGTTGAAACCTGTTTTTGGTGAATACAGGTAAGATACGAGCTTGCATAGTGTCTCGAATCGAGGATTTGTGGCGTAACTCATGTAAAAAGTATCCACGTAAACGAACTGCATGAATGGCATTTCTTGCAATTTCGGGTTCGGGGAATGGAGAATTCCCGATTTCGGGATCCGGAGAGTGAATAACGAGAATGACGAAACTTTTTGATCTCGTTTTATGAAGTCGAAAAGGTTCGCCAGCTCGTGAATTTGTAATAATGAAAACCGTTTCACGATTCGCTTGGGTATATTCAGCATGATGGCAAGTAATTCATGATCATCCGGGCGAGAGGTTAAGGCAAGGAATTGTCTTGGTGTCATCTCGGACCAGCATGACGGGAAGGTTGTTTCAATACTCTTTTCCCGGAGCCAACGACGATATGTTATCTTGATGTTGTTCATGATATTTTGATTTACATCCAAATAGTTTTCTTGTTCTTGTTATCCCTGGCGTACACGTTAATGTTTTCCGATGCCCCGGAAACTTCTTTCGTGAGATGATCCATGTACCGGGAGGCGAGTTCCCGGTAGCGTGCGACCAGGTTTTCGGTTGCCCCTGTCGATAACGGGTTTCTCTCGATGATCCCGTCCGCTGGAACCTTGTTTTCAAGCCAAACACCCGTTTCGTCAATATTAACCCCCGAATCCTCGATGGCGTATGCCACGGCGAGATAAATCGCTACCGGACGGATCAGTTTTAAAAGGTTGGTATCTTTCAAAACCGTCTCGTCTATCGTGATGACGGGAGAGATGTCTAAGTCGATGGCCCGGTGGATGAATGGTTGGAGGTGCTTGAAAACGACGTGTGACACCGCTTTATAATACTTCGCGAACACGAAACGATCCGGTATTACCTCGTTTTGTCCGGAAATATAATAATCTGATGTTTTGAATTCCGGGAAGTGTTCCAGGTTCTTCACGAAATATTCAACGATAACATCAAGTTGATCGAAACCGTTACGTCGGAATATCTTTTTCAAGTCTTCTTCCTGGTACTTGTACAAGGAACTCGTGTTGTCCCCGCTGATTCGTGTGAACCCACCCGGGAGAATTTGCGTGTTTAGTAAGGTGAAATTCATGTAAACCATGATATTGGACACGGCTTTCCGGCACATCTTGATTTCCTCGATACACGTTTCCATGTCTTTCGTTAGACGGTCATGTAGATCCGTGCCGAGGAGCGGGACAAGGAAATTTTTTTCCGTGTCTTCCAGTAACGGGATCACGCGTTCCAGGTCGTAGTTCGACGCGAACGGGAGGAATTCTTGAATTTCCCGTGAAAGGAGGGTTTTGTCTGTCGAGAAGATCATGATATTACTTTTTGCGTGCCGGAACCGGTGTCCAGTGTGGTTAATACGGTGTTCCTGAATCTCAATTGAATGTCCTTTATGCCGTTAAATTGTAACATGGCCTCGATCGGGTCCAGTATGTTTTGCCTGTCAAGCCATGCCATCGCCACGTTCACGAGAAACGCTTCCCGGATATTACTCCCGCCTTGATTTCCCGCGTAAGTTCCGCCCGGCATCCCGGCTCCGAGAACGTTCGGGTTTACCATGAGAGAGAATAGAATTTCCGAGTTCGCGGCTGCCGAGGTCAACAATTTATCATCTGCCTTGTATTTGTTGTCTAGTGGTTCGATAATCCATTGTTCCTCGGGTTTGCCGTTCGTGCCGATCGTGTAATGCGTGAAGATAGCCTTGTTGGCGTTTGCCGAGTCGGTTAGACTCTCTTCGATCAAGTCCATTTCTTCTTGGATCTTTTGTTGCCGGATCGCCTTATCCGGGTAATCTGCCGCCGGGAATCGTTTATCCCAGTAAGCGTATGGAATTTTCACGTGCCACATCCAGGTAATTTGGTTCTCGTATGCTTTCGCCAGAAAGGCCGGGATTTTATTTGCCACGTCAATCCAGCCCGCCAGTTTGGCTGACCACCAAGAAGGTAGGGGGTAAATGTCATCGTTATCCCATTCGTCTCGAAGAGGGTAAATGAAAGATTTACCTTTTAGCTTGCGTTCATACCGGAGAATTTCGAGATCTGCCAGGGGATCGTAATTATCGAGTACCGGGTAAACTTCCATGTTTTGGGAGTTCACGTCTGGCCATTCCCCGGAAACGATGCAATTTTTGATCCGGCCGGAGTCGGGTTTGGTTAGCCGGGAGTGCAGGGCGTTGATGGTATTTATCCCGACGATCTTGCTACCGTCTTGATTCGGGATAAGTTGAGGGAAAGCTATCCCGAATTTCAAAATGTCCCGGTAACTGTTGGCAAGGTAACGGCGAATCATCCGGGATTGCATCAGGTTGACGATTTCGGGATGATTGACAACTTCTAGTTTCTCGTTTCCTTTTTCATCGTAGCCACTGACACGGCAAGGGAAAATTCCTTGACCGAGTACCACCTTGTGTATGAATTTCAACCCGGTGTTTAGAACACCCGTCCGGCTGATGATTTTAGAGGCCTCACGCGGGAAATTGTTCCCGGATCCCCAGGAGCAACAGACGTGGCCACCGATGGAAA
>ENA-OURZ01001817-OURZ01001817.1-human-gut-metagenome-genome-assembly--contig:-NODE-1817-length-22098-cov-16.600463_pt1 | contig 22098 bp, 27 predicted proteins | sample MGYA00242073_ERZ509195 | MGnify/ENA primary metagenome ERZ509195 (study PRJEB26280, sample SAMEA2338837) | human gut metagenome | biome: human gut; feature: human-associated habitat; material: faeces...
TATGGTATGTTCTCTGATATATAAGCACATCATGCACTTTCTTAATCATTGGAATTTTGCGAAATCCTGCATATTTATTTTACCCATATAATTTTCTCCAAAAAAATATGGAGAAGATTATATGTCTCTCTTCTCCATAAATGTATCATGTTTATCACTTAATGTCTACGGCTTTTAAGCTAGGGAAACGCATCCTAACTGCTCCTTGACTTTTTCGCCTTCTTTTTCTACAATAAAGACAACAAGGGAAGCCGTAGACGGTTTGCCTATGAACAGTTACATAAATAACCGCATCTTTGGCGAGGGGCGGTTATTTTTTATGTCCAATCTGAATTACCAGACTGATGACAGCGACGAGCAATAAACAAAATTGAGACAATTCTGAATATGTAATCATGGCTAAAAACCCTCCTTCGTGAGGGCAAACCGCCTACCGTTTCTGCTTCCCTATGTTGTGATGACAGTATAACAAATTTCGGCATGATGCGCAAGAACAAGTGTTCCTGCCAGATACCAAGATCCCGGTATGAAAGACACCCATTCGCCTGCACCGGCTTCCCCAAACGCATCTTGCAGATAAGTATATGGTATTCTTCTTTCATTTCAGGCTTATAAAGTGCTTCTCCATACATATAGTCTACCTGTTGTCCATACTGTTTACAACCATTCGCTATTGCATATGCTAATTTGCTCTCACAAAATACACTTCTTCCTAAAACAGATGGTGATAATTGTCTGTCCAGAATGAGCCTTAATCCTTCCTCCCTCGTCCCTTCAAATCCAGGGCAGAAAAAGTCTATCCCATCAGACATACTCTTTGCTATCTGATTGTAATCCTCTCCAAGCAGTTTTTCCGCAATATCATCTGTAAAAATGCGAATGCTGTTATTATTATAATGATAAGCCCTTGCAAAACAGCTTACCTTTGCTGTCATATTGTCCATTCCAATCCCCCTCGTACTACCCAAATAGTATTTTTGCCACACCATTCTATTTCAGCGTATGAATATCCTCAACCTACGGAGAGTAGAGTTCGAATTTGCTCATTTATTTTTCCATCCCATCCAGAAGCTTTATAAATCTTTTATCATTCATCTGCTCATTCGTAAGATATTCTCCATTATAAAACAATGCATAGGTTGTAACCGGTGTCGGAGCATTCTGTGCTTCTTCTTTCGTTTCCAGTCTGTTTGCCTGAAACGGAACCGCTCTTTCCCTGGCAACTTCAAGAAGCACCGGAACATACTTTGCATTAAACGGACATTGATTGGTATAGTACAATACATAGCCTGTCTGCTCAATGTGTGGATGCTTCGCACACTCCTTAAATTCAGGCTTAGCCGCATCCAAAGAAAAAGGCAGATACCAGAGCTGAATACCATTATCCGCTTCATCGCAGACTGTAAATTCCTTATACTTGAGGAACTTCGGATCTGCCAGAAAAGGCTTTTTCTTAGTGGCTGACAGGATACAGATTCCCTTTTTCTCCTTCTCTTTGCTGTCTTCTATACAGGCATTCAGTAAATCATTCGAATAACCATTGCCCTTGAAAGAACCAGCCACCCACAGACAGTCAATATACATATAGCCATCTGCATTGATCGGATTCCATGCATTTTCTGCCGGAATATACTCGATAAAGCATTTTCCACGCTCTATACTCTTGAGAAATACCAATCCATCATCAAATCGCTCTTTCAGCCAGTTTTTCTTTGATATTGCCTGTATATCCTTGTTGCTTGAAATCGCACAGCAGATATGCTCGTTTTCAATATTTTCTTTCGTCACTCTTATATATTCCATGGATTTTCTCCTACTTATATCTTCTGCACCTCATTGTCCAGCGGATAGTAGTGCATAATATACGGAAACAACAACACCAGAAACAATAACGTCAACGCATACAACAACGGATTGCAGATCATAAGCGCCGCCACAATTGAAATCATTGTCAGAATCGCAAATGTAACTGTCACGATCAGATGTACCAGCCTCTCATGTTGGAAAAAAACAATCTGTGTCAGGTGTTCCTGCAGAATTGCGTTCCATTGTTCCGGAGAGATATTGTCCGCATTGGCTAAGAGTGAATCTATTTTCTGGCGGTAGGTTATTATTCTTTTCTTCATTTTTACATTCTCTTTCTTATAGTACCTTTATTATACCAATATACCTTTGGAATCACAACGACATATTTAACTGAAGGTAATTGTCCATCAAGATATCTTGTTATTGTAAGTTCCCCAGAAAAAACAAAGGGCAGTGTCTGAACAACATCGCCCTTTGTTTTTTATAATTATACTTCCGAAAGGAATCTGTCAACTGGTTTATGCAGCAGCGTCCACTTCGTCATCCATATATCCGTCATCGGCATTTTCCGAATCATCATCCGAATCATCATCCAAATCATCGTTCCAGTCATCCTCTGTGCTGTCTGTGATAACAACCTTGCATTTCCACACCATACCATGTACTTTTGCTTTGACTGTAACCGTACCGCTGCTATACGGTATCAGTATGCCATCCTCTACCTCGCATATATCGTCATCAGAAGATGTCCATTCCACGTCATGACTGCATCCCTTCAGATCCAGAGAAACCGTATCTTCCACGTCCATCTCCACTGCTGTCTTATTCAGTTCCGGCGTTTCTACTGTCACCTGACAGGATTTCTTCTGCGTTCCCTTCTTTACCGTAATGGTTGCTTTGCCTTTTCCTTTTGCGACCACTTTTCCGGCGGAGACACCAGCCACCGCTGTATTACTGCTGCCCCAGGAAACGATTCCTGCACCACCCTTTACCGTAAGTTTCCTGCTCTGTCCTTTTACAAGCACAATCTTTGTACTGCTGATCGACAGCGGACTTATCTTCGGTCTGGTGTTCTTTTTCTTCGTTGTCTTCTTCGTGGTTGTCGTGGAAGATTTCCGCGTCTGCGAATATCCGCCCGATGAGCCAAAACACTTCTTGCACGGTGTCAGACCGCGTGCCAATGCATTGGAAAGTGTCGTCTGATAAAAATTTCCCCGCCCGCATTTGTGGGTATGGTATTTACTGCCGGTTGGCGTCACATAGACCATTGTCTGTGCCTGTGCCGTTACCATGCCGGCACTGTCACCGACTGGCAAAATCATCATAAAAAATACAAGTGTAAAACTTAGAATTGTTTTTTTGATTGTTTTCATCAATTGCCTCCTTATCTTTTCCTCCGCTTTAATCATGTCTTATATTTTTATCATACGCCTTCCTATTTTCGAGTACAATACCATTTTCCCAAATTGACAATTCGCGTTTTGTCAAAAAACATCTTCACGTCCTGCCGCTATCGCCAGAATAAAGCCACTTGTGAATACTCCTTTTGTGGTTTTCTTCGCAGTTAATACATTAAGGGACGCAAGTGGTTTTTTCAATATGTTGTTATTAATTTATGGTGCTGGGCTTCCACCATTATGCCAGAAGCCTCTATTTTATTTCTATTTTTTCCTGATATCCGGCCAGCCGGTCCAGGCGCATTTTTTCTGCCACCGGAAATAACTCTGTATCCGTGATGCGTTCCAGACTTTTTATCCGTTTCTCGGAAATTGTTTCATTCGACTTGCTTTTTTCATAATCCTCAACTGTCATGTGCCAGTAATGAAATTCTCCTGCATAATACTCAGAAATTTTCTGCGCAATCAAAAGCCCCTCCGGATCCAGATCTCCCGCATAATATACCACCGTTCCCGATGCCGCCAGAAGATCTAACGTAACAAGCCCTGCCAATCGCGGCTGCCCGTTCATACACATACAGGAAACCTGCTTTGTGTGCCCTGCGCAAAGGCCTGCAAATACGGACGGATTTTCCACGATATACATTTCATTATCTTTGCAAAATATTCTGTTCCACTTTGAAAGGACTGCAAGGGCAAATTCTGCCTCGTAACATTTCCCCCTCCAGATACGCTTTTGTTCCAGAATCTGTTTCTGGCTTTCGCCTGCTTCTTCCTGCTTACGCAATGTATCCAGATGCTCCTTTATTCCGGCGCGTTTCTGCAAGCATTGGTTCAGATGCTCTGGATATTCCTTCAGCCATGTAATACAGGCATCCAGCCGTTCCCTGATCTGTTCGTAATCCGTCAGTTTCAATTGCTCCACGATGGATGCATGTTCTTGCTCCAGCTTTACAAGGTGACGCTGCGCACCCGACAGATCATAACGGATTTCATCCAAATCTGCATCAATGCTTTCCAGACGCCTGGTCAGATCTTTCATATGCCTTACACTCTGTAAAAACATTTCATGCGCAGACTTTAACGCGATCAGATTCTTTTCATACTCTGCTGCCGCATCCTTTGCTTCCTGAAATATGGCATACGTACATTGCAGATACAACTGCTGCGCAATTTCTATCGCTTTCTTTTTCTTTTCCTGTATCTGCTCTGAAAGTTTCTTCCAACGCTCCTCGATCTCCTTACACTCTGCCGTTTTCGTTTCATATTTGTGCTGCTCCTGCACAAGCATCTTGAAAGCTGTACGTATACCCGTATCCTGCGGCAAAGCCTGATATTCCTGCTCCAGCTTCTGCATCCGGATTACAATCCCAGCCTTTTTTGCTTCCAACTGGTTCTTGCTGCTTTGCAATCCCTGAATTTTTTCTTTGCAGACTCTGATCTGTTCCTGACGATTGCGTTCCCGTGCCCGCGCACCCAGGAATCCTGCTACATGCTCTCCTGTAATCATTCCAGACAAAACGCCCATCTGATAAATACCTTCTGAAGAAACCGAAATCATGCTCTCCTCATTATATGCAATACCAGACAAAATACCGGTAAGACGCTGATTTGAGAAAATATCATTCATGGAATCATTCAATTCCAAAACGTCCAGCAGACTCTTTCCACTGTAAGACTTCTGGACGAACAGATAACGGTCTTCGCAGCCTTCTTCCATCGTCAGCACCTGTTCCCGGTAAGACGCATCCACAACCAGTGCATCCAGAATCCCCATCGAAAGCAAAGCCTCTTCCAAATGATTGCATTCCTGTTCTGTCAGGGAATCCCCAAATTCGATTGCTTTATAAAATTCCTGATACGGAATCTTCAATGCATCCAGACGCTGCCGGTTCTTTCTAACCGCTTCGGAACGTTCCGGCTGTGGATCTTTTGCGTTTTCCCATTCTGTGAGTTCTGCTTCTGTCTGTTCCTTTTCCAGACGTTTCTGCTCATACTCTTTTTCTTCTTCCTGCATTTGCAGTTCCAGCGGGTTTTTATAAGAAAACCAGATATCTGTTACCGTTTTCCGCACCTCCGCAAAATCAGAAGTTTCTTTAAAATCCTGTGCATATCTGCTACAGTCTTTCAGCTGTTCCGAATCAAGAATAAGCTCTGTATTCGATCTGTTCCATGCATATAAAGCCTCTTTCCATGCATTCTGCTCCTGAACCAAAGTATGATTTGTGATTTGTTTGAACTTCACACGGCCGCAGAGGAATATGTCTATCTTTTATCATTAGATACAAAATGCAGGATTCTTGGCATATTTGAAGTGGGGCATGGAACAGTTAATGCCTGTCTTTTACATACAAGGAAGATTATGATTAGAAATCTTCTTTGTGGAGCAGGAACATTTATTGTAGTTCATAACCACCCATCAGGAGAAGTATCTGTTTCAAAAGAAGACATAAGCACTACAAAGCGATTATTTGAAGCTGGAAGGCTTATAGGAATAGAACTTCTTGACCACATCATTATTGGAAGAAAAGAAAATGGTGACAGTTACGGATATGCCTATTACAGCATGAAGGAGCAGGGGCTTTTAACAACTGTATAAAAGTGATAAACAGGGAACTTACTGTTAAAGTAAAAAATAAGAGACTTGATTTCTCAAGCCTCTTATTGTATAATCATCTCAGAAAGGTTATCGGATGCGTTATCCGATTGCCCTCAGTAATTTAAATGTATTTAAGAAATAGCATCCAACTTTCTCAGGGCGGGATGCTATTTCTTTTTGTTATGATTATCTATGTAAGATAGTGCCGCAAAAATTACCAGCAACAAAGTTAAAACTTCCATTGTGTTCATGGGCATCACCCTCTTTCGTAAAACTAGAGGGCATCAAAAGAACGCATCCGCTTCTTTCTATGAAGTTATACAAAAAATATTCTAGCATAAATCTGTAGAGGTGTCTATTTGAAACTGACAAAATCCCTGTTACATTTTATTAGAAAAAGAAATACTTTGCATATATGAAGGAAAGAGAATATTTTTCTTTGGATTATATTTGTAATTAAGAGTGTAAGCGCATAGTTTTAGGGCGTACCCTATAAATGAAATCTGACACCCCGCGCTAGGATGCCAGACATACGAGTATTTCACTACATTTTATTTACAAGTTTCCTGAGCCAATTTACTCCACGGGGCAAATTGTTCCAATTCCCCGTCTGACATTTCAGCACCAGGACGATGCTCCAGAAGGAAGCTCAGATATTTAAGTGGGTCAAGTTCATTGGCTTTTGCCGTTTCTATCATAGAATAGATTTTCATACTGGCATCTGCCCCGGCTGGTGTATCACAGAAAAGCCAGTTCTTACGGCCAACTACCAATGGTCGAATGCTGTTCTCACTGAGATTATTACTCAGGCTGCATGCACCATCTTTCAGATAGTTCATCATAAACGGACGGCAACCATTGGAATAGTTGATTGCCTTGATCAGCCTGTCCCCGGATTCCGGATGCAGCTGGTCAAGCCATGACAAAAAAGCCTCTATGACAGGTTTTTGATCCTTCAGGCGGCGATTATAAATCTGTTTGAGCGATAATCCTTTTTCTCGATAAGATCGTTCATACTCAAACAGCTTATTACAGTATAGGAATCCCTGGACTGCCGGATGTGTATAATCCTTTTCGTGGCCTTTGGGTATTGCCCGCAGCCAATAGCGTCGTATGTGAGCCCAGCAGCAACAACGCTGTGCCTCCGGCACTTTGTTGTATCCTTTATAACCATCAACCATTAGATAGTATCCGGGATCTGCACCTGCAAGAAAAGCAGCGGCATGACTGCCAGCTCTGGTCGGAGTGTAATTATAAAGGATGATCGGAATCCCACCATCGTCACTAGTGCGTACCAGCCAGACATAAGATTTACTCTGTGGTCTGCGGCCTTCTTCCTTTAATACCTGGATCGGAGTCTCATCTGCCATCAGATATCTGCGTTTCAACAGTTTCCGGTGCAGATATTCATACATTGGCAAAAAGTAATTCTCTGCGCAGTAGATGATCCAACTGGCCATGGTCGTACGGCTGATCTTTACCCCAAGGTGTTCAAAGTCCTTCTCCTGACGGTATAAGGGCATGGACATGACATATTTATAATACATCACATGTGCTGCAAGACCGGACGATGCATAACTCCCCGGGATCAGTGCAGGAGTTCCTTCGTCCTTTATGAACCGGGGATCTTCCGTTTCCTTGCATTGTGGACACTCATAGGTAGTCGCATAATAATCAATACGCTCCAGCTTTGGCTCTGTATAACGCAGTTCTGTCCGGATGAGTTCGTGTCCGATAGGAATCATCATTGTTCCACAAACATCACACGTTTTCTGTTCTTCCGTAAGAGTATCTACATAAACATTCTCTGTCGGAAGATCAGCAAAGACCTCATCATAAGCAGCTTTCGATTTACGGGCCTTCTTGTGTGCTTTTACCTCAATGTATTCCACCTCAAGGGGCACCGGTTCCGGTTCATTCTCCGTCTGCAGGTGGAACAGATCCAACTGTCCCGGGAGCTGTTCATGCCGGATCTCACTGGTGGAGCCAAAAAGTCTGGTCTTCAGGTAGTCCAACTGTGCCTGAAGGTTAGCGATCAGTTGATCCTTTTCGCTGTCTTTGGCATCACGTTCCTGCAGCATTTTCTGCAGGGAACGGATAAGCTCGTTCTGAGTGCTGATAGTATTATTCAGTTGTGAAATCGTATCCTTAAGCTCTAAGAGCTGGATATCTCTTACTCCTGAAGGCATTGTTTTTTCGCTCCTTTTCTATGGTTCAATTATACCATAAAACAAGCGAAAAATCCTGAAAAATCAAGCATTTCCGGTACTTTTTATCGCCTTTGGCTGCTCGGTTTCAAGACCTGACATAAGCCAGTCAAACTGCCTCCATGTAATGGGTTTTACCTCATTACGGTTGCGCGGCCAACGGTATTTTCCTACGTTGGCATCCAGTCGCTTATATAAAAGTACAAATCCTTCACGTTCATGAAGAAGCACTTTTATTCGGTCACTACGTCTGCCACAGAAGAGATAGATTGCATTTGGCCTGGAAGGGTTCATATTCAGCTGGTCTTTTACGACAGCGCATAATCCATCAATGGACTTGCGCATATCTGTATAACCACAGATCACATAAATCTCGTCTGCGACAGTGATGTCTCCTAACATGTCCCTGTCACAGCTTTAAGGATCTGTGACAGCAGCTTCGGGTCAACATCATTTGAAATTTTTATTGAAACAGTCCCAAGCATGACCTCGATGGCGGGGCAGGGTTCTTCCAGCGGAAGCATTGTGCTTTCGACAGTTGGAATGCCCGGGTTTTGATGATCAGGTATCACCTCAAGTTTTACAACATCCGGTTTAAGGGCTGGCTTATAATCGCCGCGTCCTGTGGCAGAGGGGATATCATAACAAGCTTTTTTTCTCAGTCTTTTAACCCAGTTGTAAAAGGTGCCGGGATTGGATGTTATGTTCTGTACACCATTGGTAGTCACTAAGACCGCTGCTGCGGCATTCCATGATAAGTTGATATTGTTCGTCTGCTGTGCGTCTTTGCGTTTTCATACAGGAAACCTCCATAGTTATAGTAAAACGCTCGCATTTATAGTATCTAGCGCCGATACTGTAGTAAAATGCTGGCATCTATCATCTATAATTATGGCAAATTTTGTGATGATTTTAAATCCACCCTGAAACTAGGCGCTTACCATAATACTTATACTCGCCCAGCCGTCCGCCAAAAATTACCTTCTGCTCCTTATCCGCCAGCTTCTTATATTCCTGATACAGTGCACTATTCTTCTCATCGTTCACCGGATAGTACGGCTCATCACCGACCTTCCACTCCGAACTGTACTCTCTGCTGATCACCGTCTTCGGAATATCATTTCCGTCATCATCCTTACCAAACTCAAACCACTTGTGTTCGATGATCCTCGTCCACGACGTCTCACGATCCGTATAATTCACCGCCGCATTTCCTTGAAAATTCGGCTTGTCCAGCACTTTGAACACAGAACCATCTGCACGGGAATTCAGAGCCACCATTGCGGATGAAGAGAGCCACCTTCACGGAAGGTGAGCCATTCATATAGATTCACGCGCTGATGCCGCCTACTGGGAGGCCATAAAAAACAATAAGCTTCGTTATCCGGAAGAAGCTAATACACAGTTGACTCAAACCATTGATCAACAAGCCTCTCGTATCGCGGAGCTTGAAGCCGAACTTGCGCAGTTGAAGAAATAACGCTTAAACAATTCATATTCAATATACCGTTTTTCGCGTTCCCCCATCACACCAGTCAATATATTCCCCTTCATATCCCAGAAGCTTGAGTACACTCTTCGCATACAACAATTGTAGAACCTTGATAGCTTCGATCATATTCCCTGCATCCGTTTTTCCGTTCGTATCTCCATGTGCAAAAACATTTCTCATACGAATCGCCTGAATCTCACGTTCTCCGTAAGTAATGCCAAGTTGCGCAAAAAAGGACTCATTCTTATCTCTGACCGACATCTGATTCAACTGATCCACCTTGTTCCGAACCGCATTCTTATATGGACCTTCTTCCAATTTCTCGTCTATGATGGCAATCAAATCTTTTTTTAACTCTCGAAACTTTGTCTTCGGATAATAGACAGAAACGCTCTCATTTTCTTCCAGCGCAAACCAGGCTTTCTGCAAAGTCTCAATTGCACTGGCAATCACCGGAATTGCATTATCAACATACAAAACAAACGAACTCCAATATAGAGGCAATGTTTTTTGAATCACATCTCGCATATCACTATGTAAGTAACGTGGAAGCAATTGCTCCATTGTCTCTTTAAAATTCAGGCTTTCATTTCCATATATATGTACCGGAACAATCTCCTGATTGCACAACCGGCACACCTTAACAATGTTGACACTCTGCGGGTTCTGTGCCATCGCCCGAATAGCAAAACCACTCTTGCTATATTCCGTACGTCCAATCAGTTTCAGATCTCGCCCCATAAGAAAGCCCGCTAATTCCCGCACAGCCTCCCGTGTCTTCTTATCCGGCACATAACCAAACTTCTTTCTGTACTCAATTGATAATTTACCCGACCACCGTGGCTCATACTGCTCCGGCACCTGGCTAATATAGCATCCCGTCTTCTCGAAAGCGATATATACCGTATCTCTCGAATTCTGACTCTGCCGATTCGGAATATAGGAATCCTCACACATATCCCGCTTCTTTTGAAGCTTCGTTTTCACTTTTCTTTCCGTCGAATCTACATACAATACCGTAGATGTCGGAGCATTCAGGCACCATTCCACCAGACTCTCCCGTTTCTGCTTCGGCAGTGACTTGTGCGGTTTCACCTTAATATGGGAAATGCCCATTGTACATTCAACTGCCGTACGATCTTCCTGCAGTAAATAATTGGTTGTCGCCAGTTCCGGAAAGCACTGTATCAGCTTCGCGGAATACGAATAATCCCACACACCTTTTAAATCACTCTGAACTATCACACCACGCTCCAGAGCACCCTCATCCCCTTGATCTGTTATAACACAATTCCCAATTAGTTTTGCTCGCAGCATATATTCTTCATCACGCCATATTTGAATCTTATAGATTCCATCCATATCCAGACGAAATGTGTTGAAAAAATGATCCGCCTTCCAAGGAGGACTAAGTTCTATCTCCTCACTTAAGAGTTCCCATTCAATTTGACTCCAATTCGTATCCTGCATACACAATCTCCTCAATCAAAATAAAGTGTGCGAGCGGTATGCTCAAGCATAGGCTTCATTCTATGTCACACTCCATTTTTATTTTCGTTATAAACTATATAGCTGCCTTCAAAATATACCATGTGAACTCCTGAAGTTCAGTTTGTCCACTGTCCTCCCCTTGTAATTATACTTCTATCGCATCAATGCTTATCTTTTTTTATTCGCAGAATAAACGAAATCACTAAACTTCAACTTCAAACTCAGCATCCAGTATCTCAACTTCCTGCCGCATCCACAAAGCATACTGTTCGATGGAGATTTTGCTTTCTTTAAAAATCAGATAGAACTTCTTAGCCTCGTCTCTTCGACCTAGCCCCATCAAGTAATGAGCGATGTGGATGGAATACTCATACTTCGCCGGGTGACTCTTCCAACTCTCAACCTCTGGCATGAGTATTTCGAGCATTTCCTCTAATACGTCTTTCTTTTGAGGAATGACCTTAAAGTAGTCAGGGATATATTTGCTATACTTCAACTGAAATCCATTTGACATCAGCTGTGGTGCTGGTCCTCCAGAAAGCATGTCCAGAAAATCCTGATGGACAAAATATGGCATCCATGGTGCTGGCTGAATAACTACATTAAATGATGACATGCACTCATCAGCTAATATCATAAGTGTATTAGTTGCGTCAATTCTAAATCCAGCTTCCATCCACGTTTTATGCAGATTAAGATATTTCTCTTTACTCTTTGAAATATGACATTCTCTTTCTACATGCTTTAATACGCTTAACTGATTTTGTAGTAATCGACATCTCTTAACAATTTCATGTGCATCTAATTTGGAAAGACACTCATCGATATCCTTCTGTGCCTTGCCCTTTTTATAGTAGTTTGTCACTCTGTTGTAAATCTGCTTGTATGGTGATTGATTCTTAACACAGTAAAAATCCGGCAGATGAAGAATGCCCATAAACTCTTTACTTATGGCTAATCTTGCTCCAGGTGATAGATTTTCGTATCCTTTATACTCTTTTTCGATATCCGCATCTAACCAGTCATGCACAAACTCACCATTCATAAGCATCCGGAATGTTGATACCTGATACAATGCCCTCTGCTCAGGATCTGCAATTTTCGACATCACAGCATCATACCCGTCCTTGATGCCCCGATAAGTAGCTTCGCTATCATGTAGCTGTCTATAATAGCTGATCTTGCAGTTATTGAACTCAATCAAATTATCTATCGACTCATTCTTTATTAAGTCATGATATTTTTTAATATAATCATCGACTTTATATTTCTCGTCCGCATCCAATGCAAGATTGAAAATGAACTGTGAAAAGCAGATATGGACCAAATCCATTCTTACTGGTTGCAATTTCGGGACCTCAGTACATGCCATCTGCATGTATGATAGGGCTTCTAGTCGATTTCCACAGATCAACTCTATTCGACCGTAATTATGATAGATCTGAACCTTGTATGCGGGATCAACCTCTTGTATGGTAATGCAATTCTTTGCTGCTTTCATTTCTAAATACGCAGTATCAAAGTCACCACTGTACTCTGCTACGAATGATAAAAGCATATGTCCGATTGCAGTGTTCGAAAGATCTGCTTCTTCCATAACCTTAACCGCGGCACTGAAGTCTCCCATATTCCAAAGCAGCATTGCTTTCGTAGTTATGAAATCAGGGATCTCATCCTCATATAGCCATTCATGTGGAATGTTCGCAGCTTCATGGTAAGCTTCAGCAATTTCTCCTACATGCGAGGAATACATCGACTTTAATCTCGTATAACGAATTATCTCTACCTTTTCAGTAATGTACCAAGGCTTCTTTCTAAAGAAATCCTTATTTCCCAGTATATCGCCTTCATTAAAGCGTCTTTCCATCTCATCCAGTTTTTTCTTCACATATGGTGACGGATGCTTAATGAGATAAATACAGTAAGCCAGATACAGGATATCTAAAATCAGCAGCATATAAAACGCAAGATGCGAAATCATTCCAAATCAAGATAGCAAAAGATCCGCACCAGCATATACCAATGAAAAAGCAAATCCCCAAACGTTTCTCTCATGCAGAATGTACTTTAAAACTCTCTCTTTATACACCGCGAAGATCATGGTAAATGCAGCAATGAACAGAACCATAGCAACTGCGGATTCAACACCGAAGTTCTCCATAAGTTCTAATAAATTCATTACCACATCCATCATTCATTATCCTCGTTGTTTTTATTTATGATAAGCGCTGCCGTGTGATAGTATTATTTATTTTTTATATTCTACAACTCCCTATTGCAGCACCAATTTCTGTACCTCTTATTTCACTATATGATTGAAAATGCTCCAAAGCAACCGGCATATTCCTGCATATACAACCGCATCTGCATTGTCGACAAGAAAGAAACCATATATCCTCTTGTACACACTGTTAATACACTGTATCTGCAATTGCTTGAAATGCAAAAAGCATTCACATCAACTGATACCACTTCTGGTACGTTTCCTGCTTCAAATGAAATCAGGGAATTGCAGACAGAATACCCCAATATATTTACAGCTATAATTGACCTCTTGGATGATGCAAAATATCTGTGGGAAGGAGAGTCCCATGAACAATAATCCTGATTTTCAACTTGGTATGTAAGCACCCGCTACAGACTCCATCCTTATCAATACCGGTGAGAACTCTGTTCTTATTATCCGTTATAAGGAATGTAATTTCTCCGTTACTTTTGATAACCCGAATGATGTTGTGTATCTTTACCGGCAGGCAAAGGAAACACCTCTACTGTATGCCAAACTTGCATTGAAAAAATCCACAATTAAAAACACTATAATTGTCTACAATTTTTCTCAACCATGTCCAAGGAATAATTTCTATCAAGTTAATTGTATATAATATATTTTGAACAAACAAAATTCAATGCATACTCCCTAATAATTTATTATTGGTAACAATACGAAGTTCCGATCCATAATTTATAAAGTCATAATCATTCGTTACCAGTATTGCATCTTGTTCTTTAACGAAAGCTGCTAACAATGCATCATTAAAATCATAAGAAAACCCATATATAAAAATTTCATCCGGTTGCATTCGACTAAACCCATCATCTACGAACTGAAAATTTTTCACAATGTCAGATCTTACAATTGACAAAATTGCATTCATCTTTTCGTTATAGTCCTCTGTTGATCTATAATTCTTTTTATAATCAAGACTACTATCCCCGATTCCAGCCCTGTATTGATTATATTCAAATCTAATGCACCGATTTATGAACTCTGATAATTGTATCGACGTAATTAACAATTTACTCCCGTTTTTCAATATTCTCGCATACAATTCATCGCACACATCTCTATTGGAAAAATTAATCGGATAAAACAAATTAATTAAGATATTTGTGTCAAGCACAATCTTCTGGTCTTTTTGTGGCACAAAATTATCTATTTGCACAATATTTCTCTTCATTAATTATCAATCACTTCCTCTACATTTTTTTCAAACAGCTCCTTATCTGTATAATACTTTTTAGCATTCTCAATAACCAATTTGAATTTAGCCCTTGTTCCTTCTGGCAGATTCGATATTTTCAATTGATCATTCAACTGTTCACTACTAAAATCTTCATATAACTTACCTATTACCACATTCAAGAAAGGTGTTATCAAACTTTCAACATCAGCAAAATCTAATGTTATATTTTCTCCATTTCGCAACAATGGCACTATTACGTTGTAAACCACGCTTCCTTGTTCTCTTGTCAAAGCTGATGGGCTTTCTATCAATTCAGCTACATTAAAATAATTATTCTTCATCGATCCTCCTAAAATATTATGACATTATTCGTTGCTTCATCATACAAATATGCCTGTTCATCTTTCAAATTAATTGTTACGGTTACTATTGTTCCAGGGAAAAATTTTTCTATCCTATTAAACCTATCCTTATTATTTTTATTCAATTCATACGCTTCATTACCTGAAATCAATATAAATTCCCCTCTATTCTTTTTCAAAAAGTATAATAATGTACTAAATCCCAAACCGCCTGGCGCTTGTTCCGTTTTGGTTGAATGTCCCGGCAAAATTGCCCACTGCAAGCTATTATCCGGCTTTTTCATATTGTTTTCGGTCATATATAGTTCTACATTTTCTAGAATTGTTCTTCCAATATCAACAATGGAAAATGTCAAATTACCACTATGCGGAAAAAACTGCCCGCATACATAAACATAATTACTATTTGCATGATCAATTACATTATTAAACATTTCCAACAAATTATCTATAATACAATTCTTATAAGCGGGATTCATAAGTGGAATATCACCTCTGCTAAATACATTTAGCAACAAATATTTTTCAAAATCAACTAATTTTTCTGTAGTTGCCTCATAAATAGAATAGTCCATTGTACTATGAAATCGATCTTCTAGATCCTCCCATGTAAAATAGCGATTAAATCCATTTTTTCTCATTACTGCCTTTATCTTCGGATGAAGATTTCTAACCTTTATAGAATGATTTCTATTAGTCATCGTATTATCCACACAACAGCCTAATACGGCTAATAAATTAGCAGATAAAAAACTCACATTCGTAAAATCCAATACAAAATGACCGTTTTCTGCCGAATCCAACAAATGAAATAATTCAATTAATTTCTTATATGAAGAGAGTGTATTTTGCAAATTTTTATCAAAATGAAACACTAATTCTTCTTGATCCATCATCTCTTTTCCTCTCGTATACTTTCGAATGCCAACTCATCAAATGCGCTATGATTTTGTCAATCGCCTACTCCTCACAGTCACACAACTTAATCTCTATCTGTTTTCCTAACGCAACTGCATACTTTTGTAGCACAAGAAAGGTTGGTACTCTACTCCCGTTCTCTAACCTGGCAATATTAGATGCCATCATTCCAGTCAATTCTGCCATATCCGCTTGTGTCAGTTCCTGCTTATGGCGCTCCTCCACCAATTCTTTCACAATCTCTCTTGACTTGTCCCTAACTTGATTCTGAATTTCATCAGCATAAGCTTTCAAACGTCTCTCGCGTGCTTCCTTCTCTCTTTCATAATCTGTTCGATTAATTTCTAACATCCTATTTAATCCCCATCTTCTCTAATCTTTCTTTTGCACGCTTTACCGTTTGTGTGTGATTAGGTCTTGGTGCTTTTGACTTCTTCAAACCTCATTCCAGCCTCATATGTATTATATCATTATTGTAGTATAATTCTATAAATAATCTTCATTTTCAATCCGATTGTAAATTATCTACAGTAATACTATCATTAATGATATATAATTACAACAATAATTCATACAGATGCTCATCTACTGATAGGTTATTCATTCTTAGTCTAGTTTTTCCGGATCTATATTTCCTTTTTCATCACAGAGTTTTGGCAACTGTGCAAGGATATACTTAAAGTAATAATACGGTCGCAGATGATTCAGCTTTGCGGTTTCAGAAATACTATATACCATTGCACTGGCAGCTGTTCCTTTTGCGGTATTGTGAAACATCCAGTTTCTCTTGCCCAGACAAAAGGTTCGTATGGCTCTCTCCGAAGCTGAATTATCGATAGGGACATCGCCATCTTCGAGAAATATCCGTAAGTATTTTTCCTGATTGATCACGAAATTAAGTCCTTGGCCTGTTTTTGATTTTGGAGGTACTGTATAATCACTTTTCTTTGATGTCATCATTATCTTTCAGCCATTGTCGGACGGTTATGTTTACAGGTCGTTCCTGTCATTGATTTATGATGTTTAACCAATTGGCACGCCTGACATTATGTGTGAGCTGATCCATGATAGTTTGCCTCCTCTAAAAAACTATTAGTTTTTCGCATTTTTTAGAGTATTGCACAAAGATGCTAATTATCCAAGGCGAGTGGTTTAACGTTTACCATAGAAATCAATTTTAATTAATATCAAATTTTATTTTCTCCAATTTTGTATCAATATCAATCACGGTTCGTATTATATGCGAATTAGTTTTTCTTATGTAATCCTCATCCTCTATATGATCCATTATTAATACAGATAAATTATCCATTTTCGTAACAATATTATCAATATTATTTTTGTTGTCCATATTATCTTTGATGATTTCTAATAAATTTGAAATTGAAGTAACTTTTATCCTAGTTATTTTTCTATTTTCTTCTGTATCAACTTTTACCAAATCAGCATCCAATAATCGCAATTGAACTTTATTTATCAATGCATTGATTTTTTCTTTTTTTCTATCCTTTTCATTTTGCCTATCAACTAAAAAATAAGAAACAAATATTAATACAAATATTTCAATTCCATCACTAATATTAACTGTCCAAAAGACATTAAAATCAAACACTGCATTTAGAATTAATAATACCAGAGTTGCTAGAGAAAATACAATCAAAACAATATATTTAACACTATCTTTTTTCATCTTCTCACACCCCCTATAGTTTTTTCCCCGCATCTTCAACATATTTACGAATTTTACGTTCCAATGTCAAATCATCATTTGAGACAATAACAATACTATTTAATACCTTCTTATCTTTCATTTTCTTTACCAATCCACCAAATGCTTCATCCAAAAAATGAAGGTGGATAACCAAATGCACCATCAAATAAAATTTCCAGTTTTTCTTTTTTTCTAATCTCCAACCTTATTAATCGTGTACGTTCCAATACCAAGTCTCAGTTTGGATGGCTGCACGCAATATACCGTGGCGGATACATTGCCAAATTTCACAGTATACTGATAAGTAAGATAACTACCATATGCCTGATAGAATTCTAAGTATTCATCTCTGGTCATTGCTTGTACCTCCCTTGTGATGGTCTAATCTTAGCAAATAGCCAGACCTCCAATCGGACATCCTTGTACGAATTGAAATTTATGACCGGACATATATGTCTGGTTGATTTCGGACATAAAAAAACGATCATTCTCTTTCTTATTGAATGACCGCCTAAGTTATCTTTTGCTTCATTATGCTTATCATTTTTAATGCACTCTCCATTTGGTTCGCATAGTTCTCTTTTAATTCCTCGTCTTCCATATTTATTATTTCAGTAGCATACGATACAATTCTCCTCTCAGCTTCACTAAATCTCGGCTTCGAACTTTCAACTATTGCATTCTTAATTTGTTCCTGCTTGTATTCGCTGCCTTTTTTTATGATGTTATCTATATAATCCGAATCTTCTTCAAATTCTTCATCTGGTATCAATTCTTCCGTTGACACCTGCATCAGTTTTGCCAGACGCCCAATCTGCGATTGCGAAAACTCATATGTACACTCTATACAGATACGCCTATAATGCCTATCACTTTTCAGACCTAGCACCATTGCCAGATCTAACTGTGATAAGCCTACTTTTTTACGCCATTCTTCTATTTTCTGTCCTATTTGTTGTTGAGTTCGTCCTTCACAGTCAGACGCCATTATAACCACCACCCTTCTGGTCAGATTTTGTGTATTATATTCCTGCAAATGAAGACAATTATAGCCGGACGAAATGATTAACATTTCTATTCCGGCTATCTTATACATAAAATCCGTTCCAGAAAAAGTGGTACTTACGTTTTAAGACTTTTATCCCGTACTATCTCCGCAGAATGCTTTACCTGCATTTATCGTCAATACGTAACTGTCATCTGCCAAATTCTTTTTCAGTAGAAACTTTCCCCCAACTACCGTTATCATTTCGTTGTTTACCGTTATATAATTTTCAAGTGTATCTACTCTTGAAACAGTTACTCCTACAACGCTGATAACGATCTGGTCACTTGCTATCATACGCACCGTTTCTCTTATCGTATTTTTATCCATAGTAATTTCTCGCATTCTTTTCGTCTCTCCAGCTACTATACTCGCTGAAAATTGTTCTTATTTTACATATTTTTCATACAAATTTAATATATCTATTGCAAAAAACCTTGACTGGTTTTTCTCCGCATGATATACTAATGCATGTTGTATTTAACAACTTTTTCTATATGTTCCTCTAAAAGAGGAAAAGAAAATCTGGGTTGAAGGTTCAGATCTAAAGTTACTTATTAGAAGGGCATTCGTATGTGAGCCACAACTAATGTTATATACAACATGATATAGTACTGATAAAAGCCGACACCAATCCTGTTATTTCCAAGTGCCAATTGGATATAGACCAGTAGGATGATGTCGATTTTGTCTGTCTAAGCGTTTTTTAGATCTACTCTCGTGCCAAGGGAGTAGGTCTTTTTACATTATAGCATCGCTATCATTTATTGTCAATATGCACTATGGTCAATGCGTTATAGTGTATTTTTTTGTGCAAATTGCATTATTTTACACATCTATTTATTAACAGCGTATATCATTTCCTTAATATTATTTTTTTGTGCAATATTTTGCAATTTTATTATTTTCTTTTTAAAACACATATGGTATCATATATTTAACTAGTAAATGTTGCTTTTTCAGAAAGGAGTGCTGACTTATGAACAATCAAGAAATTCTCCGCAAAATCGTCAATTACATTGAAAATGTTATGAAGGAAAAATCTTTAACCTCTCGTGATCTGGCTGATATTTGCGTCAAGAAAACTGGGAAAATGTCTCCAAGAACTATCGACAACATGTTTAAAACCCCTTCCTCTACAACTTTATCCACTTTGTTAAAGGTCTGTGAAGGATTAGATTTAAACCTTAATGCTGTATTTCATTCCATTGAAATAGCAAAAACATCTGCAGAAAACGGACAACAGAGATTCATCTTCGACATCGATCATCCAGCTTACAATGGCTACACCGGAAATTACCATGTATTCTTTCTTCCAACGTCTGCTTATCCAGAAGATCACGCAGGTCAAACCTTGGTTCATGGAACACTTCAGCTAGAAGATTTCAATTCTATGCATGAATGCTCCGCTATACTTGACATTGATTCTGGTGATTTTACAAATGAAGGTACCCCATTTTCCAAGCACTATGAGGGAACTTTAGTTTACTCATCTAATAGCCAAATGTTCTGCCGACTTGTTTGTAGCAAATATGGAGATATGTGGTTCATGGTTTTTAACCATGGCAATCTCAATAACAAAGAACTTGCCTGCGTTATTGGCTGTGCTGCAACAACCTCATCTGGTCGTTGTCGTCATCCTGCGATACACCGATTCTGTTTGTGCAATATGCAACAATATCCAGAAATTGATTCCAATACCCGTACACTCATCGAAGGTCTTCTTCGAATACAAGAAAAACATATCTGGATAAAAAAGGAAACTTTAAAAGAACTTCTTCTGCACGATAATTTTGATCCAGACTTTCGACGAAATCTTGAAAATTACCTAAATATTGCTACTGAGTACTATGCACTGCCAAAAAATACATTGAAGGAAGACATTTCTCTTTCTACCTCAGTAAAGGAACTTGCCAAATTATGTAATGAATCAAATTTGGAAAAGACCTTCCATATCTTAAACGAAGATGACCGAGAACTATCATGTGTTTTAAAGGGTTGCCTTGCAACATCAACTGCACCAGCGGCTCCATCAGAAGCAGAATAACAAAAAAAGGGTAAGTATATCCTTGCAGAGTTGCCAAAACTCTGTGATGAAAAAGGAAATATAGATCCGGAAAACTAGATCATCTTATGCCGTGTTCAGATAGTCTTCCGGAGGAATGCCGAAAGCCGCGCCGCCCATAACAGGCGGCGTTGATTTTAATGGCTGACGCATGATTTGACGTTTACATTTTTTCTTTCTTTTCTTTTTTATTAAACAATCCATTTTCCAATAAAAGGTATTTTCTTGATTATGGCAGTGGCCTGCAAATTCCGCTTCGTCGGATCACCGATTCCGCTAGCAACGGATCAGAGTTTCCGGTCGTAACGGAGCACTTTTCCGCTTCGTCGGATCACGCATTCTTATAAAGTGTTATAGTTTTTTCGTAGTCATTATTTTTAGATTACGAAAGGAGGCATTTTTATGCAGGACTACAACACTATTATTGGTGCTATTCAGATGCGTCTGAATAAGTGCCCAACCAGATCTGTTATGGATCGTTTTCGAATCGGATCAAGTACTCTTAACTTGATCATGAGTCGATATAAGGCTCTTGAGCTTACCATTGACGAGCTTGAAGCTATGTCACCAAAAAAAGTAGAGAACCTCTTTTACCCACAGAAAAATCTTCAACGCAAAGAAGTTCCACTTCCAGATTTTCAGTATTACTATGATCGTATTCATGCCCCAAACAGTAGAATAAATATTTCATTCTGTTGGCTGGACTACAAAGAAAAGAATCCAGAGGGATATGAAAAATCTCAGTTCTATGAATACTATCAACGTTTTGTTCAGGAAAAAGATGATCTTGTATTACAGTCAACCTTCTCTGATCTGGAGGACTTCTATGATACGATTGTGCCCCCACCACCGGCTCGTAAGCCTAATGGAAAGCCAACGGTCGAGAATCATGTGCGTTACCTTGAAACACATTGAATTACTAGCCAAAGGTGATTGGATTGATGAACCAAACAATCTTTTGATTACAGGTGGTGCAGGGGCTGGTAAAACGCATGTTGCATGTGCGCTTTGCGTCACAACACTACATCAAATGAGGACTGTGAAATATATCCGTGCGAATTATCTGCTTCAAGAATCCGCCCATGCACATAGTGAAGATAATTACTATGAGTATTCAAACAAGATGGCTGGTTATGATCTTCTGGTTATAGATGATTTTGGATTGATGGACTTAAACCTCGACAAGTGCCGTGATCTCTTTGAAATCATCGAAGCTAGAGATTGCCGAAAATCAACAGTCATCATCTCGCAGATGCCAGTAGCGAACTGGTACCAATTGTTTGGTGATAACACATATGCAGATGCATGTCTCAGCCGCATGACCTCTAAAGCATATCGATTAGACTTTCCAGGTCGCGATAGACGTGTAGAAAACAAGTAACTTTATTAACCAACAGGGCAATGATCCGTTCCTAGCGGAACAGCGCTCCGCTCATGCGGAGCGAGTGCTCTGTTTTTGCGGAATATGCATATAATGCTACCATCCTGCATTTTGCACTCTTTGGCGGTCGCAAATGCGTTTTAGAGCGGTCGCTCTGCGG
>ENA-OURZ01001852-OURZ01001852.1-human-gut-metagenome-genome-assembly--contig:-NODE-1852-length-21656-cov-4.608861_pt1 | contig 21656 bp, 17 predicted proteins | sample MGYA00242073_ERZ509195 | MGnify/ENA primary metagenome ERZ509195 (study PRJEB26280, sample SAMEA2338837) | human gut metagenome | biome: human gut; feature: human-associated habitat; material: faeces...
AAATATGAATCTGAAAAACCTTTTTTCTGCATCTCATTCTGCCATTGAATAATCTGTGAAGCCTTAATATCACTCATCATTTGATTTCCAAAGTAAGGAACAATGTGCTGTTGCATCATGTATTTTTTATTCTTTATGGTTCGCTCTTTTAGTTCATTTTGTTTATCCGAAAAATAAATTTCAATAAAATCTGAAAGGCTCATATCCATGCTTCTCTCATTACTTAACTTTTTTCCTCTCTCAAATTCAAGAGCTTCTCTTTTTGTGGAAAATCCTCTTTTTCTGTGTTTCTTTTTCTCACCCATAACATTGGTTTCAAACCACTGGGCTGTCCATTTTTTTGTATCTTTCTCTCTGTACGCCATACAATTTCCTCCTTATTTTTCTGTAATTTCATAGCCATACATCTTTTTTGCCCAAAATGCTTTTGGTATCTTTCCGGCTACTGTTATATACCCTTGCGCAGCCAGTTCCTTATTCATTTCTTTAACCAGTTTGTAGGCATGTGACTTGGAACAATTTAATTCCTGTGATATTTCATCAGCCCCTAACATATAGTTATAATTTCTCATGCATATTCCTCCTCTCTTCTGTATAAATACGCTTAATGTATTTCACGTATTTACGTTTTTCGTAAATCGATATTATCATGTCTTTTTTGTCTTGTCAATATTTCGTAAATATATTTTTACGATTATCGTATATATTATTTTTCTTCTTTATTTTCCAAATAAGAGTGAAAAATATTACGGAGAAGGAGGGATTTGAACCCTCGCACCGCGCGAACGATCTACACCCTTAGCAGGGGCGCCTCTTCAGCCACTTGAGTACTTCTCCATAATGCCTAAATAAATGAAAATATTCAATTCCGTTGCACACTGATGCCCAACGCTTTATTATATTAGCAAAAAGGCTGACAAAAGTCAAGCCTTTTTTTAATTATTTTTTCCATTTTTCTTTTGCAGTCTCATAAAGGTTGTTTCCATCTTTATCAATAACTACAATAACAGGTAGATTTTCAATCTCTAACTTACGGATTGCCTCTGTGCCAAGATCATCGTAAGCAATTACTTCTGCCTTCTTAATACATTTAGATAATAATGCACCCGCTCCACCTACTGCGGCAAAGTATACTGCACCATTTCTCTTCATTGCTTCTATAACTTCAGGAGAACGCTTTCCTTTACCTACCATGCCTTTTAATCCTTTATCAAGCATCTCAGGGGTATACTTATCCATACGACTGCTTGTAGTAGGCCCTGCAGAACCAATAACCTGTCCCTCTCTTGCCGGACTTGGCCCAAGGTAATATAAAACATTGCCATTTAGTTCTATAGGTAAAGATTCCCCTTTATGCATACTTTCATACATTCTTTTATGTGCTGCATCTCTGGCAGTATAAATAATTCCAGACAGGTATACATAGTCCCCTGCCTTTAAAGTATTAATATCTTCTTCAGAAAGTGGAACCTGAATTGTTTTATTCATAACTGTATCCTCCCCTTATAAAGTCCTTACTGCATGACGATTTACATGACAGCACATATTTACGGCAACCGGAAGTCCTGCAATATGCGTAGGATATGTATTAATGTTGACAGCAAGTGCTGTAACAGTTCCACCAAGTCCTGCTGCTCCAATTCCAAGATTATTTACCTTTTCAAGAACCTCTTCTTCCATTGCTTTAATAGAAGGAAACTCGGAATGAGTACCCACAGGTCTTGTAAGTGCCTGCTTTGCCATAAGAGCAGCCTTTTCAAATGTACCGCCAATACCAACACCGACAACAACTGGAGGACAGGCATTTGGTCCTGCTTCCCGTACAGCGGATACAATCGCATTCACTGCACCTTCCATACCATCTGCCGGTTTAAGCATAAATACACGGCTCATATTTTCACTTCCGAAGCCCTTTGGTGCTACAGTAAGCTTAATATTCTCTCCTGGAACAATGCTGTAATGAATAACAGCAGGAGTATTATCTTTTGTATTTTCTCTGATAAATGGGTCATTTACTACAGATTTGCGAAGATATCCTTCTACATATCCATCATGTACCCCTTTATTGATGGCATCCGTAAGAGAACCGCCCTCAATATGTACATCCTGGCCTACCTCTGCAAATACAACTGCCATCCCTGTATCTTGACAGATTGGAATCTGCTCTACTCCTGCAATATCAAGATTCTCTTTTAGCTGATTAAGAATCTGGCAGCCAAGAGGGTTCTCTTCCTGTTCTGCCGCTTTGTATAAAGCATTCTTCATGTCATCTGAAAGATAGTAATTGGCCTCGATACACATTTCTTTAATATTCTTAGAAATTTCCTCTACGTTAATTACTCGCATCTTTATACCTCTTTATCCGTTTAATCCACAGATGATAAATTATTGAAATAAAATCAAAATAATCAAATACATCTGTGGATTAGTCTGGGGCAATCCTTAGTCAATAAGAGCTGGTAATCTTTCTCCCTGCTTACTGACTTTTATTACCCTGTATGAAAAATTTAAACTTCTTCTGGTGCTGTTTCATTTTCTATGGCTTCATTCTCATCTGATACAGTCTCTTCAGATACTTCAGATATATCTTCTTCCATATCTTCAGACTCATCCTCTTCCTGGAATCTTACCTTTGCAACACTGGCAACTTTAATATCGCTGTCTGCATCAATATTAATCAGCTTAACACCAGAAGTATTTCGACCAATAACAGAAATAGAATCACTCTTCATTCGAATCACAATTCCCTCTGTCGTAATAAGCATAATCTCTTCTTCTGGCTTAATCGTCTTCACTCCGATAACATAGCCGGTCTTCTCTGTAATCTTATAACATCTAAGACCCTTTCCGCCACGATGCTGTACGGTAAATTCATCAAGTGGAGTACGTTTACCCATACCTTTTTCAGATACGATGAGTAAATCATCTCCTTCAGAATGAATCTGCATACCAACTACTTCATCTGTATCTCCAAGATTCATTCCGATAACACCCATAGAAACTCGTCCGGTTTCTCGTACATCCTGAAGCTTAAAGCGGATACACTGACCTTCTCTTGATACGAGGAAAATGTCTTCGTTCTCATCGGTCTGTTTTACTTCAATAAGCTCATCGCCTTCTCGTAAGGAAATCGCAGCCAGACCATTTTTACGGACGTTCTTATACTCATCAAATCCTGTCTTCTTTACAATACCATTTCTCGTAGCCATAACAAGATAATGCTGCTTTCCATCTTCTGATAATGGAATAATCGCTGTGATCTTCTCTTCTGGCTGGAGCTGAAGAAGATTGATGATATTCACTCCTCTTGCTGTTCTGCTGGATTCTGGAATCTCATATCCCTTTAAGCGATATACACGTCCCTTATTTGTAAAGAACATGATGTAGTTATGAGTGCTTGTCATGAATAAATCTTCGATATGGTCTTCATCGATCACATTCATACCCTTGATTCCCTTACCACCACGATTCTGACTGTGGAAGTTATCCGGTGTCATGCGCTTGATATATCCAAGTTTGGAGAAAGTGATAATCGCATCTTTTCTAGGGATTAACGCTTCATCACTTAAATCTTCCATATCCATTTCGATAGAAGTTCTTCTGTCATCACCATATTTGTCACGGATGAGAAGAATTTCCTCGCGGATTACACCTAAGAGAACCTTTTCATCTGCTAAAATAGCTTCTAACTCTGCAATCTTTTTCTCAAGTTCATCATACTCGTTCTGAAGCTTCTCTCTCTCTAAACCGGTAAGCGCACGCAGACGCATATCTACAATCGCCTGTGCCTGTGCCTGAGAAAATTCAAAACGCTTGATTAAGTTATCTCTTGCCTCTGCTACGTTCTTAGAAGCACGGATAATCTCGATAACTTCATCAATGTAATCTAAAGCCTTTAAAAGACCTTCTAAAATGTGCGCTCTCTCTTTTGCCTTGTTCAGCTCGTATTTTGTTCGTCTTGTTACAACATCTTTCTGGTGATTCAGATAATGAACAAGCATTTCTTTTAAGTTAAGAACCTTTGGCTGGTTATCTACAAGCGCAAGCATGATAACACCAAAAGTATCCTGAAGCTGTGTATGTTTAAATAACTGCTTTAATAAAACATTGGCATTCACATCTTTACGTGTCTCGATACAGATCCGCATACCGCTTCTGTCTGATTCATCACGTAATTCTGTGATTCCGTCAATTCTCTTTTCCTTTACTAAATCAGCAATTTTCTCAATTAAACGTGCCTTATTTACCATGTATGGAAGCTCTGTTACGATAATTCTCTGCTTTCCATTCTTCATTGGCTCAATATTTGTTACGGCACGTACTTTAATCTTACCTCTTCCGGTACGATATGCCTGGTCAATTCCCTTACGTCCAAGAATAGCCGCTCCTGTTGGGAAATCCGGACCTTTTACAATCTCTAAAAGTTCATCAATCTCGGTATCTCTGTCTTCCTCCACCTGATTATCAATGATCTTTACCACACCATCAATTGTTTCTCTTAAGTTATGTGGAGGGATATTGGTTGCCATACCAACCGCGATACCCTGTGCCCCGTTTACAAGGAGATTTGGAAATCTCGATGGGAGAATGCTTGGCTCTTTCTCTGTCTCATCAAAGTTCGGTACAAAATCAACCGTATCCTTGTAAATGTCTGCTGTCATCTCCATGGAAATCTTAGATAATCTTGCCTCTGTATAACGCATGGCAGCCGCGCCGTCACCGTCCACAGAACCAAAGTTACCATGACCGTCTACTAACGGATAACGGGTAGACCAGTCCTGCGCCAGATTAACTAACGCTCCATAAATAGAGCTGTCACCATGAGGATGATATTTACCCATTGTATCACCGACGATACGGGCACACTTTCTATGTGGCTTATCCGGACCGTTGTTCAGCTCGATCATAGAATAAAGAATTCTTCTCTGAACCGGCTTCAGACCATCTCTTACATCTGGAAGCGCTCTGGATACAATTACACTCATAGCATAATCTATATAAGATTTCTCCATGGTATTTTTCAAATCCACCTCATGGATTTTATCAAAAATATTACTATCGTCCATACTGTCCTCCTGAACTATGATACATACTCCCGAAATCTCAAATATTTAAGAGATTCCGGGAGTATGGAAATGTCAAAAAACTTCTTTTATCAGATATCCAGATTCTGTACATATTTTGCATTCGCTTCGATAAACTCTCTACGCGGTTCTACACGGTCACCCATAAGAGTATCAAATGTCATATCAAGCTCTGAAGCTGCATCATCATCCATATTTACACGCAGCAAAATTCTCTTTTCCGGATCCATAGTTGTCTCCCACAGCTGGGAAGCATCCATCTCACCAAGACCTTTATATCGCTGAATCTTATTGTTACCGTCACGTCCGATATCTGTAAGTATCTTATTTAATTCTTCATCACTGTAGGCATACCACACCTTCTTGTTCTTCTCAACTTTATACAGTGGCGGCTGTGCCAGATATACATGACCTTCTTTGATAAGATCAGGCATAAAACGATATAAGAATGTTAATAATAATGTGGCAATATGTGCACCATCTACATCGGCATCAGTCATAATAATAATCTTATTATATCTGAGTTTTGTAATATCAAAATCCTCATGAATTCCCGTACCAAATGCAGTAATCATCGCACGAATCTCATTATTTACAAGAATCTTATCCAGTCTCGACTTCTCTACGTTAAGAATCTTTCCACGAAGTGGAAGAATCGCCTGTGTTGCACGACTTCTTGCTGTCTTTGCAGAGCCACCCGCAGAATCTCCCTCTACGATGTAGATTTCACAATTCTGTGGGTCTTTATCAGAACAATCTGCCAGCTTACCTGGAAGACTCATTCCGTCAAGTGCAGACTTTCTTCTTGTTAAATCCCTTGCCTTTCTTGCGGCCTCTCTGGCTCTTTGTGCAAGCACCGCCTTCTCACAGATTATCTTTGCAACATTTGGATTCTGCTCAAGGAAATAAGTGAGCTGTTCGCTGACTACGCTGTCAACAGCACCTCGCGCTTCACTGTTTCCAAGCTTCTGCTTTGTCTGTCCTTCAAACTGTGGTTCTGGAATCTTAATGCTGACAATGGCAACTAAACCTTCTCTGATATCATCTCCAGTAAGATTCTGCTCACTGTCTTTTAATAACTTATTCTTTCTTGCATAATCATTAAATGTCTTTGTAAGTGCACTTCTAAAACCAGCTAAATGTGTTCCTCCTTCCGGTGTCGTAATATTATTTACAAAGCTATAAACACCTTCGTTATAAGAATCATTATGCTGTAACGCAACTTCTACAACTACATCGCCTTTTTTACCTTCACAGTAAATAACCTGTGGGTAAAGTACTTCCTTACTCTTATTCAGATATTCTACATATTCACGAATTCCACCTTCATAGTGGAATGTGAGAGCAACATTCTCTTCTGGTCTCTTATCTTTAAGGACAATCTTTAATCCCTTTGTTAAAAATGCCATCTCACGAAGACGCTGTTTTAACACTGAAAAATCAAAAATAGTCTCTTCGAAAATGGTAGGATCAGGAAGAAATCTTACTTCTGTACCTCTCTTATCTGTATCCCCTACAATCTTTAACGGATACATAACCTTTCCACGTTCATATCTCTGACGGTAAATCTTTCCCTCATGGAAAATATCTACTTCAAGCCATGTGGACAGTGCATTAACAACCGATGCACCTACTCCGTGTAATCCACCGGATACCTTGTATCCTCCACCACCGAACTTTCCTCCTGCATGAAGGATGGTAAACACGACTTCGACTGCTGGAATTCCCTTTTTCTTGTTAATTCCTACAGGTATACCACGGCCATTATCTCTGACCGTGATAGAATTATCTTCATTGATGTACACTTTTACTGTATCACAAAATCCAGCTAATGCCTCATCAACTGCATTATCTACAATCTCATATACCAGATGATGGAGGCCCTTGGATGAAGTACTGCCAATGTACATACCAGGCCTTTTCCGTACAGCTTCAAGACCTTCTAAAATCTGTATCTGATCCGCACCATATTCCTGCGCTGCAGAAATCTGTTCTTCACTCATAATTCAACCTCCTGTCAAAACTTAATCAAATAATTATACCATAAATATCGCCATTTATTCAACTTCTTAAACCAGACCATCTGTTTTTTCTTCCTGTACAATCCCCTCTTTTACACGAAATACCTTGTCTAAGGAGATACGGCTGTTTACAAAATCATCAAGTCCTGTGCAGGAAATTAATGTCTGAATATCCTGAATACTTTCAAGCAGCCACGACTGTCTGCCTGCATCTAACTCTGATAAAACATCATCAAGAAGTAGTATTGGTTTTTCTCCTGTCACCTGCTCAATAAGGCGGATTTCTGACAGCTTTAATGACAGCGCAGCCGTCCTTTGCTGTCCTTGTGAGCCAAATTTACGAATATCGATTCCCCCGACTTTAAATCGAAGATCATCTCTGTGTGGCCCGACACTTGTTGTCCCTGAAGAAATATCTTTATTCCTTTTAGAATAAAGCTGCTCTCTAAATTTTTCTGCCTCCACATTTTTTTCGTATTCTACTTTAATCTGCTCCTTACCACCAGTAAGCTGTCCATGAATCTTTGCCATCATCTCATCAAGAAAATATACAAACTCTTCTCTTTTTTTAATGAGAAACTGTCCGGCAGCAAGAAGCTGTTCATCCCATCCATCCAAAGTATCGATGAGCGCCGGATATAAATTAATTTGTTTTAGAAGATTATTTCGTTCATTCAAAATCTTATTGTAAGCAACAAGCTGCTGCATATAGCCTTTGTCAATCTGGCTCAGCTCCATATCAAGAAATCTTCTTCTTCCCGCCGGGCCTTCTTTAATAATCGACAAATCTTCCGGAGAAAAAAAGACGATGTGCATCATTCCAAGAAGCTCTCCTGAGCGTCTTACCGGCACACCATCTACCGCAACTCCTTTGCTTTTATTTTTCTTTAAATGAACATCCAGACGATGGGATAATGAATCTTTTCTGAAAAAAAGCCGGATATGTGCCTCATCTTCACCAAAACGAATCAGTTCCTTATCCCTGCTTCCTCTATGGGATCTTAAAGTTCCGCTTACATAAATAGACTCTAAAAGATTCGTCTTCCCCTGTGCATTATCTCCAAAAAAAATATTTACTCCAGGAGAAAACTCCACTTTTAGCGAATCAAAATTTCTGTAATTATTTAATTCGATTGATTCAACAAACATGGAGTCCTCCCTTATGGTTATTTTACAACTTTAAATTCTTCGCCTTCGAATTCAAAAACATCACCGTCGTAAAGCTTCTTACCTCTTCTGGTCTCCACCTCACCATTCACTGTTACCTGTCCGTCCTGAATAAGCATTTTTGCATCAATACCAGAAGATACGATGCCTGCTGCCTTCATAGCCTGTCCAAGCTTAATAAATTCATCTCTTAATTTTAATTCTTCCATAGTTTACTTTAATTCCTTTCTGACTTTTCAATAATTCGAATTATCAGGATAATCTGTAACTCTTGATAACTATTTGCATATTATCTCTATTTATCACCAGCTACACATTACTAGTAATCCGAATTATTAAATAAAAAAGTTTTCATGTCCGTCAACAGCGGACAACTTCGTTAAAATTTATACATTGCTGTTACTTACATTGATTGGTAAGATCAAATATAAGTAAGAGGATTTCTCATCACGAATAATACAAGGTGCGATAGAGTTGATAAGATAAATGGTAACTTCTTCTTCATCGATAACACGAAGCGCATCTACTAAAAACTTAGGGTTAAAGCCGATAACTAAGTCTTTTCCCTCTTTGCTGATCGCAATCTGGTCTTTCATGGAACCAATCTGAGAAGAAATCATCAGATTCATCTGTTCATTTTCAATCTTAAGGATAATTGGCTTCTTGTCAGACTCTTTTACAAATAAAGTGGAGCGGTCAAGACAGCGTAATAATTCCATTTTGTTGATAGTCAGCTTGGTTTCATAATCGTTAGAAAGCATCTGTCCGATATTATAAAACTTACCTTCTAATAATCTAGAAACTACTTTTGTCTCCCCAAACTCAAATAAAATATGCTTATCTGTTAAATATAAATTAATCGTATCTTTTGCTTCACCTGGAAGAATCTTACTAACTTCGGATAAAGTTTTACCTGGAACGATGACTTCCATTTTAGGATAAGATTCCTGTAATTCAATATTACGAACGGAAATTCTATGACCATCAAGAGAAGTTACTGTCATTTTATTATTTTCAATACTCAAAAGTTCTCCGGTCATTAATTTATTATTTTCATTATCGGATACAGAAAAAATCGTCTGTCTGATTACTTCTTTTAAGTCAAACTGAGAGAGAGTAATTTTGTTTTCTTTTTCAATTTCAGGTAAATGTGAAAAATCGTCTCCCTTTCTTCCCATAATGCTGCACTGAATCTGTTCACATTCAATATTTGTCTTTCCGGACTCGTCTGTTTCGATACAAACATCATTATCTGGAATTTTTTTGATGATTTCAGAAAAGATTTTAGCTTCAAGTGCAATCTTACCAGGTTCGATGATTGTTCCCTCAATAACTGTTTCTATACCAAGTTCCGTATCATTTGCAGTTAATTTAATGCAATCATCATAAGCTTCAATCAGTATACATTGAAGAATATCCATTGTTGTCTTATTGGATACAGCTTTAGAGACTGTATTTACTCCATATAAAAATTGATTCTTAGAGCATGTTATCTTCATAAATGTGTATAACTCCTTTCGGTGTAAAATATATATAAATATAATAAGTTATCCGCAGTAGTAGTAGTAGGGGGTGTGTAGGATGTGAATAACTAAGATAAGGCCGATAATACAAGGATTTTCGAAAAGGATAACTATGCGGATAAGTATGTGAATAAAAAAATAGTTATCCACATAGCAAAAATTGGGCAAAAGTTATCCACAGCTATCCACAGGCAATTCACATCGAATCTGAATAGAATGTGGAAAAAAATAAAGGGTTGTCCCCAGGGTGTGAAGACACCTTTATTTTTTTGTTTCTTCTATATAAATGTACTACGTTGGTGGGTTCAATTTCTTGATGATGATATCAAGATTGCTTTTAAGGTTTTCGTCTGTTTCAAGCATTTTTCCAATTTTATCATGACCGTGTATAACAGTAGTATGGTCACGGTTACCCATAATTTTTCCGATATTTTGGAGAGAATAGTCGGTATATTTACGGGAAAGATACATACAAATCTGTCGTGGATTAGCGATTTCTTTATTTTTCTTCTTAGAAATGATGTCAGAAACAGAAATATTATAGTGTTCGGCAACGACATCCATAATCAACTGTGGAGTTACCTCTTTTTGACATTCAATCGTATCTTTTAAAGCATTTTCCGCTAATTCTAAGGTAACAGGCTTCTTTTCGAGGTTGGCGAAAACATAAATTTTGTTTAAAGCTCCCTCTAATTCACGAATATTGGAATTAATATTTGTAGCAACGTATTGCATAACCTCCTGATTAATATCAAGATGCTCTAATTCAGCACGTTTTTTCAAAATTGCCATCTTAGTTTCGTAGTCTGGCGGCTGAATATCCGCAGTAATTCCCCATTCAAAGCGAGATCTAAGACGTTCTTCTAATGTTGCAATTTCTCGCGGATGTTTATCGGAAGAAATTACAATCTGTTTTTTTGCTTCGTGAAGTTCATTAAAAGTATGGAAAAATTCTTCCTGAGTACTTTCTTTTCCTATTATAAACTGGATATCATCGATTAAGAGGACATCAATATTACGGTATTTGTCACGAAATTCCTTATTCTTGTCATGTTTTAAGGAATCGATCAGTTCATTTGTAAATTTTTCAGAGGTTACATATAAAACACGTAAATCTGGGCGATTATTAATGATATGGTGTGCAATGGAATGCATCAAATGCGTCTTTCCAAGTCCAGCTCCTCCATATAAAAAGAGGGGATTGTATGCACCACCAGGTGATTCGGCGACTGCAACGGAAACAGCATGAGCCATTTTGTTTGTCGGGCCGACTACAAATGTATCAAATGTATATCTTGGATTTAAATTACCAATATATTCTGCAGGAACACTGACTTTTTTCGGTTCTGATTTCGGGGCTGCAGAATTGGAGTCGGTAAAAAGAATTTTAAATTGCTTTCCAGTAACCTGCTCAATTGCCATAGAGAGGTAAATATCGTAATATTTGTGTTTTATAAATTCAATTCCTCGTGGTCCACGTACCATAAAAAAAGTAATACTGTCATCTGTAATTGTCTGAATAATTAGTGGTTGTATCCAAGTATTAACGGCAACTTCGGATATTTCATGTTCTTTTACGAGAATATTCAGAATTTCTTGCCATTTTGACTCAATTAATTCTTTCATTGTTAGCTCCATTCTGGTTTAATATGTTGAACTGTTTTAGTAAAAATATCGAGATTAAAAAACAGCTCGGCTTTTAGTATAAGTGTATAACAGAACCGAAGTTTTTTCAATATACGAATCTTGAGAAAATGTGGATAACTTATTGTGGATAACTGAGAAAAATGCTGTTTTTTCAGAGAAAAAAATGAAAAATAACACATTGTGGATAACTTAAACGAAATTATACACATCAAAAATTGCAGATTAACAGTAGCTCTTGACGAATTTTTGCGGCGGAGTTGTGAATATTTCAATAGTTATGCACAAGTTATGCACATTTTGTGGATAACTCGTGCATAACTTCTGATTTGGATGTGCAAAAAATTAAAATTAAAGATTTAATAAGAAAAAACGCAGGAATTGCTTGACTTAGAGCACTTTTTTCAATATAATAGGAGTGATGTTTTTCAACAAGACAGGTATAATATTCGTTTAAGGAGGTGGCTTTCGCATGAAGATGACATTTCAGCCAAAGAAAAGACAGAGATCTAAAGTTCATGGTTTTAGAAAAAGAATGAGTACTGCTAACGGCAGAAAAGTATTAGCTAGAAGAAGAGCAAAAGGAAGAAATAAATTATCAGCTTAGGTCGCAGTGATGTGACCTTTTCTTTTCTCATTGATTTTTTGGAAAGTTGAGAAAGTTAAGTGAGTGAATTTAAGTCTTTAAGAAAGAATTGGGAGTTCCAGGCGGTATATCGTAATGGTAAGTCTAAGGCGAACCGCTGTTTTGTAATGATAATAAAGAAGAATGACATTTCTTCTAACCGCGTGGGAATTTCCGTAAGTAAAAAAGTAGGAAATAGTATTGTCCGCCACAGAGTAACCAGAGTAATCAGAGAGGTTATGCGTCTCCACTGGGGAGAAATCAAGAGTGGCTATGACATTGTAATTGTGGCACGCCCGTCAGCGAAAGATTCTGACTATGGGAAATTTGAAAGTGCCATTTTTCATTTGTTGAATTTACATCATTTATTGAAAGACGACGATTTGGAATGAAAATTATTTTGATTAAAATAATAAGATTTTATCAGAAATATCTGTCAGCTCTCAAAGGAAGAGCGACCTGTATATATACACCGACCTGCTCGCAGTATGCGATAGAGGCAATTGAGAAGCATGGTGTATTAAAGGGGGGATTGTTAGCAGCGTGGCGGATTCTGCGTTGTAATCCTTTTTCGAAAGGCGGATATGATCCGGTTCCATAGTTAAGGAGGAAAAGTATGTTATTGACGCAGTCTACCACTCCGATTATCGGATGGATTGCTACCTTACTTGGGTATGTCATGGAATTCATTTTCTATTGTCTGAATTTCATCGGCATTCAGAACATTGGATTATGTATCATCATATTTACCATTATTGTTCGATTATTAATGCTGCCTCTGACTATTAAGCAACAGAAGTTTGCTAAGATCAGTCAGGTAATGCAGCCTGAAATCAATAAGATTCAGAGAAAGTACCGTAATAAGACAGATCAGGCTTCTATGATGAAGCAGAATGAAGAGATTCAGAAAGTTTACGAAAAATATGGCACAAACCCAACGGGTGGATGTCTTCAGTTAGTAGTTCAGATGCCTATTTTCCTTGCATTATATCAGGTTATCCGTAAGATTCCTGCATATATCCCGCAGGTTAAGGCTGTCTACATGCAGGTTGTAACTGCAATCGCAGGACAGGCAGGCGCAATTGATGCGATTAATAAGATTGGTAAGGGATTAAAGTCTTCTTACGTTACAAGTCTTGCATCAGATGCAACAAAGAATCAGATTATTGATACACTGAATTACTTTAATGCAGATGCATGGCATAAACTTGCCAAAGCGATTCCATCAGCATCAGATGTAATTAACACTTCATCTACTCATATTATTGGAATGAATGATTTCTTTGCAGGAATCAATGTATCTCAGACACCAGGATTTCATCCTTCTATTTATTGGCTGATTCCTATTCTAGCTGCATTATTCCAGTATTTATCTGCAAAGACAATGAAACAGCCTGAGCTGGATGGTAATAATCCAGCAGCAGGAATGACAAAGAGCATGACAGTCATGATGCCTCTTATGTCTTTATATTTCTGTTTAGTTACTCCGGCAGGTCTTGGTATTTATTGGGTAACAAGTGCATTATTCCAGTGTTTACAGCAGGTTATCATTAATAAATATATGGATAACGCAGATATCGATGCTCTTGTTGCAAAGAACAAAGAAAAAGCTGCAAAGAAGAAAGCAAAAGGACAGAAAACATTTATGGAAAGACTCATGGATACCTCTGCTAAGGCAGATGCCGCAAAAGAGGAGATTGAGAATCCTTCCGCAAGAAAGACAATTAAGCAAATTGCTTCCATTAATACAAAGAAAATCGCTGGACCAGAAGGAACAGGTGCAGAAGATTATGCCAATCTTGATTCTGTTGATATCAGCAAGCTTGGAGAAATTGGTAAAAAGGCTTATCTGGTATCTCAGTATGAGAAGGAACATGGACATACCAGGGGAGGTAAGAAGTAGTGGAAGTTAAAGAATTTAAAGCAAAAACTGTAGATGAGGCAATTACCGCAGCTACTCTTGAGCTTGGAATCAGCAGTGATAAGTTACAGTATGAAGTAGTTGATGAAGGAAGCAAAGGTTTCCTCGGAATCTTTAATAGCAAACCTGCAGTAATTAAGGTAATATTAAAGAAGTCTTTATTAGAAAGAACACAGGAATTCTGCGACGAATTATTTGCTGCCATGAAAGTGGAAACTACAGTAAATATTGATTTTAGAGAAGAAGATAATGTAATGAATATTGATTTATCTGGTTCCGATATGGGTATCCTTATTGGAAAGAGAGGACAGACTCTTGACGCATTACAGTATCTTATCAGCCTTTATGTGAATCGTGAGAGCGATGCATATATCCGCGTAAAACTTGACACAGAGAATTACCGCGAGAGAAGAAAGGCAACACTTGAAAAATTAGCTAAAAAAATAGCATATACGGTAAAGAGAACGAAAAAACCTGTTGCTTTAGAGCCAATGAATCCGTATGAAAGACGTGTGATTCATTCTGCACTTCAGAATGACAGATATGTCTGTACGAAGAGTGAAGGTGAGGAACCGTATAGAAAAGTTGTTATTATGTTAAAGAGAGACAGATAACATAAGTATGAGATTAGGGATGTTTAAAGATTCTTGCGGGAATTTTTAAACATTCCTATTTTTATAGCATTTTAACTTGATTTTAGAGTTAAAATTTGAATAAATGGAGAGTGTGATAGGAATGATAAATGAATTTGATACAATTGCCGCGATTGCTACCGCAGTATCCAACGCAGGAATTGGAATTATAAGAATCAGCGGCAGCGAAGCAATGGAGATTTTGGTGAAGATTTTTGAGCCATATAATAAAAAAGCGGATGTTTATCAGCTGGAAAATCACCGTATTTATTATGGTAATATTAAAGACGGCGAGGAAGTTGTGGATGAATGTATTGTCCTTATTATGAAAGGCCCACACAGTTATACAAAAGAAGATGTTGTGGAAATCGACTGCCACGGTGGGGTAACAGTTGTGTATAAAGTGCTGAATCTGGTACTGAAAAATGGTGCGAGAGCGGCAGAGCCGGGAGAATTTACAAAAAGAGCTTTTCTGAACGGGCGAATTGACCTGTCTCAGGCAGAGGCTGTTATGGATTTAATTGATTCTAAAAATGAGATGGCAAGAAAGAATTCCATGACGCAGTTAAAGGGAGGATTATCCGACAAAATAAAACAGTTAAGAGAAGAGATTATTTACCAGATTGCATTTATAGAATCGGCCTTAGATGATCCGGAACATTACAGCTTAGACGGATTTCCAGAGAAGCTTTTAGAAGAAGATAAGAAGTGGATTACTATAGCAAAAGAGATGCTGGATTCTTACGATAATGGAAGAATTATCGCAGAGGGAATCCGCACTTGTATTGTCGGTAAGCCAAATGCAGGAAAGTCCTCTTTTTTAAATGCTCTTTTAGGAGAAGAAAGAGCGATTGTTACAGACATTGCTGGGACAACGAGAGATACGTTAGAGGAATCTGTGACAATTGATGGAATTACACTTAATATTGTAGATACTGCCGGAATCCGAGATACAGAAGATAAGGTAGAAAGTATCGGTGTAGAAAGAGCGAAGAAAGAGATTGAAAGCGCAGATTTGATTTTATTTTTAATGGATACTTCAGTGCAAATCAGTGAGGAAGATATCGAGATTCTTCAGAGAATCCGTGATAAAAAGAAAATTATTTTATTGAATAAGTCTGATAAAGCAACAGAAGAGAGTGGTTTTGAACAGTCTGCTCTAAAGAAATATATTTCAGAGGAAACACCTGTAATTTCTATTTCTGCAAAATATGGAGATGGAATAGATAATTTCATAATGGAATTAAAAAATATGATGTTTCATGGTAGAATAGACGTGAATCAAGAAGTCTACATTACTAATGCAAGACATAAAGATGCACTTGCCAAGACTTATGAGAGTCTTGAATGTGTAGAGAGAAGTATAGAGGCAGGAATGCCGGAGGACTTCTTTACGATTGATCTGATGAATGCTTATGAGAAGTTAGGATTGATTATTGGAGAGTCCGTAGAAGAAGATTTAGTGAATGAGATATTTTCCAAGTTCTGTACAGGAAAATAAAGAAACAAGGAGAATAGCATGAAAACAGTAGAAGAATACTATGACGTGGTTGTGGTAGGAGCGGGTCATGCTGGCTGTGAAGCGGCGTTAGCGGCAGCGAGACTTGGCTGTGAGACAATCATTTTTACCGTTAGTATGAACAGCGTGGCATTGATGCCATGTAATCCGAATATCGGAGGAAGTTCTAAGGGACATCTTGTAAAAGAAATTGATGCTCTCGGCGGAGAGATGGGAAAAAACATTGATAAGACTTATATTCAGTCTAAGATGCTGAATAAATCAAAGGGGCCGGCAGTACATTCTTTAAGAGCACAGGCTGATAAAGATGCGTATTCCATGACAATGCGTTATACACTTCAGAATACCGACAATCTGACTTTGCGTCAGGCAGAGGTTACAGAACTTATCGTGGAAGATGGAGTTATTAAAGGTGTAAAGACATTTTCTGGAGCAATTTATCATGCCAAGACGGTTGTACTGGCAACAGGAACGTATTTGAAGGCAAGATGTCTGTATGGAGAGGTTGTGAATTATACAGGGCCGAACGGTTTACAGGCAGCAAATTATTTAAGCCAGTCTTTAAAGGATAATGGCGTAGAGCTGTATCGTTTTAAGACAGGAACTCCAGCCAGAATTGATAAGCGTTCCGTTAATTTTGATGTGATGGAAGAGCAGTTTGGTGATGAGAAAATCGTGCCATTCAGCTTTACGAATAAAGAAGAAGATATTAAGAGAGAGCAGATTTCCTGCTGGCTTACTTATACGAATGAGGAGACACATAAGATTATCCGTGATAATTTAGATCGCTCTCCGATTTATGCGGGTGTCATTGAAGGAACAGGCCCAAGATATTGTCCGTCTATTGAGGACAAGGTCGTTCGTTTTGCTGATAGAAAAAGACATCAGCTTTTCATCGAGCCAGAGGGAGAATTTACAAACGAAATGTATGTTGGAGGTATGAGCAGTTCACTTCCAGAAGACGTACAGTATGCAATGTACCGTACTGTAAAAGGTCTTGAAAATGTAAAGATTATCCGTAATGCCTATGCGATTGAGTACGATTGTATCAATCCAAATCAGTTGAGATTGTCACTGGAATTTAGAAATATTCAGGGACTTTTCAGCGGTGGACAGTTTAACGGAAGTTCAGGTTATGAGGAAGCAGCATGCCAGGGACTTATTGCCGGAATCAATGCCGCAAGAAAATGTCTTGGAAAAGATCCAGTAATCTTAGACCGTTCACAGGCATATATCGGCGTATTAATTGATGACCTCGTAACAAAAGAGAACCATGAGCCGTACCGTATGATGACTTCAAGAGCAGAGTATCGTCTGTTATTAAGACAGGATAATGCCGATATGCGTCTTACACCAATCGGTCATGAGATTGGTCTGATTGATGATGAGCGTTATGATAAGTTCCTTTTAAAGAAAGAACAGATTGAGAAGGAAATCGAGCGTTTAAAACATGTAAATATCGGTGCTAATAAAACAGTTCAGGAGTTGCTGGAGAGCCTCGGAAGTACGAAGCTAAATAGTGGTTCTACATTAGAGGAGTTAATAAAGCGTCCGGAACTTAATTATGAATGTTTAGCTCCAATTGATCCAGACAGAGAGCTGTTAGACGATGATGTAGCTGAGCAGATTAACATTAATATTAAATATGAAGGCTATATTAAGAGACAGCTTCAGCAGGTAGAACAGTTTAAAAAGATGGAAAATAAATTAATTCCTGACACGATCAACTATGATGAAGTGCATAACCTGCGTACAGAAGCGGTACAGAAGTTAAAGGCAGTACATCCACATTCCGTAGGACAAGCATCAAGAATTTCTGGAGTTTCTCCATCAGATATTTCGGTGCTGATGATTTATATGGAGCAGATGAGACATAGGAAGTAAGGAGATTATATGGATTTTAAAGAAAAATTAAAAGCGAGAGCGGAAAAAGAGGGAATCAGCCTTACTCCAAAACAGTTAGGTCAGTTCGAACTTTTTTACAAAATGCTCATCGAAACAAATAAGTCCATGAATCTGACGGCAATTACAGACGAGGATGAAGTTATTGAGAAGCATTTTATTGATAGTCTGAGTTGTCGCAGAGTTGTGGATATGAGTCAGATAAGAACATGTATCGATGTAGGAACGGGAGCAGGTTTTCCGGGAATCCCACTGAAAATTGTCTATCCGGAAATTGACTTTGTACTCGTTGATTCACTGAATAAAAGAGTTAAGTTTTTAAAAGATGTAAAAGAAGTACTTGGATTAGAAGGCTTAGAAGCACTTCACGGAAGAGCAGAAGATTTAGCAAGAGATAAATCTTTAAGAGCAGCTTTTGATTTATGTGTTTCGAGAGCGGTTGCAAACTTAAGCGTGTTAAGTGAGTACTGCATTCCTTTTGTCAGAACAAATGGATATTTTGTATCCTATAAAGGAAAAAAAGGTTTAGAGGAAATTTCTAATGCACAAAATTGTATGAATGTGTTAGGATGTAAGATAGAAAAAGTGAATGATTTCCGCTTAGAAGAGGATGAGGCAGAACGTCTTTTGATCAGAATTAAGAAATGTAAGGGAACACCAAAGCTTTATCCGAGAAAAGCAGGAACACCATCAAAAAATCCTTTATAGAAAATTTATAGAAGGAAACTTAAAGCAAGTTTAAAGAAGCATTTCTATGTGCTGTTTTATTGAATTTCAGTTGAGTAGTTGAGTAACCTGAAGTTGAACTCAATTAATGCAGAATGTCTTTTTAAACGTGCTTCAGCTGAGATAGGATTAAATATATCATATCAGAAAGATAGGGCAGATTAGTATGGATATAAAAGAAAAGAATGATATTTTTATAGATAATGCAAATTTACAGGGGAGAATGTCAGTTTTTCATGATAAACTAAGAAAGCATCTTTCTAATGAATATTTGTTTTTATCAGAGAAAAAGGATAATCTTGAAAATGAGATTCTCCAGTTAAAATTAGAAAAAGAGCAGAAAGATAAGACGTTATTTCCCCACATCGAAAAAAGGGATGTCAGAAAATATTTTTCACCATTAAATATAAATGAAATAGACGAAGAACAAAAAGATGAGAAGGAAAAACAGCTTACTGCGAATATAAGCCGCATCAGTGAGGAAGCAGAATTATTAGACAGCAGGATGCTTGAGATTAAAGATTTCCTGCAGGATATAGAATCTATGCTTCAGGAAGATTCCGAAGACAGTATGTCTACTCTTCTGATCAAGGGAGAAAAAAACAGGATTTCTGTAGAAGATTTTTATAAGAATCATGAAGTATATCCAGAACTTTTACTCAATTTAAAAGAGCTGACTACTTTTTTTCAGAATCAATATGAAGGACTTGAAATTCTCTTAGAGTTTGAGGATGGGGGAATTCAGCTTGATACAAAAGTAGTGGCAAATATATTAAGACAGTTGACGATTAATATTATGTCTGCTGTGGAAGATTATAATATTTCTATGATTTTAATAGAGGGTAAAGTAACTGATGATAAAATTTTGCTCACTCTGAATTGTATGTGTGATGATGGTCCAGTGGATACGTTTAAAATATCTTATGATATAGATAGAATATAGATGGATAAAAAAGTTTGAAAATGAGATTTCTATAAATCATATAAAAACTTGTGAGTCAGATTTCTTATAAATTATATAAGAAGCTTGCAAATGAGATTTTTATAAATCATATATAAAAACTTGTGAATCAGATTTTCACAAATCGTATAAAAAGATTCTAAAGATGAATGAAAAAGAGAAAGGAAGTAAAGAATGAAAAATAAGATTATTGATATTTTATCCGAAAATATTGAGCAGTTGGATAAAGAAGAGATTGCAGCAGCTTTAGAAATTCCTAAAAAAACAGATATGGGAGACTTCGCTTTTCCATGTTTTAAACTGGCAAAGGTATTCCGCAAAGCCCCAAATATGATTGCTGAAGAACTGACAGCACAGATTAATGAAAAGGGATACGATATTTTTGATAAAGTTGTCAATGTAGGAGCATACATTAACTTTTTCTTAGCAAAGGAAGCATTTGCAAAAGAAATTATGAATACTGTTGATACTCCAGACTTTGGCCAGGGAACAGAGGGAGAAGGAAAGACAGTTTGTATTGATTATTCTTCTCCAAACGTAGCAAAGAACTTCCATGTAGGACATTTAAGAACAACTATTATCGGAAACTCTCTTTATAAAATCTATTCCAAATTAGGATATCATGTAGAAAGAATTAATCATTTAGGAGACTGGGGAACACAGTTCGGTAAGCTTATTGTTGCCTATAAAAAGTGGGGAAGCAAAGAAGCAGTAGAAGAGAATGGAATCGACGAATTGATGAAAATTTATGTAAAGTTCCATCAGGAAGCAGAAAAAGATGATTCCTTAAATGATCAGGCAAGAGAATGGTTCGTTAAAATGGAGCAGGGAGACGAGGAAGCTCTTTCTATCTGGCAGTGGTTCAAAGATATCAGTTTAGTAGAATATAAACGAATTTATAAATTACTTGGAATGGATTTCGATCATTTCACAGGTGAAAGCTTCTACCGTGATAAGACTCATGAAGTAGTAGAAAAATTACAGGAAAAAGACTTACTTGTAGAGAGCGAGGGTGCACATATAGTACCTTTAGATGATTATGATATGGCTCCATGTCTTATTATGAAGAAAGATGGAAGTAGTATTTATGCTACCCGTGACTTAGCTGCATTATTATATCGTAAGAGAACATATAACTTTGATAAATGTATCTATGTAACAGGATTAGAGCAGAAACTTCATTTTGCTCAGGTATTCAAAGTAATCGAATTATTAGGATATGACTGGTATCAGAATCTTGTACATGTTCCATACGGATTAGTTAGTATGGAAGGTGGAAAACTCTCCACAAGAAACGGAAATGTTATTTATGCAGAGCAGATTTTACATGAAGCCATCGAAAAGATTCATGAAATTATTAATGAAAAGAATCCTGACTTACCAAACAAAGAAGAAGTATCCAGACAGGTTGGTATCGGAGCCATTCTTTTCAATGACTTATATAATCAGAGAATTAAAGATGTTATCTTTAACTGGGATAAGATTCTTAACTTTGATGGAGAGACAGGTCCATATGTACAGTACACTTACGCAAGATGTGCCAGTGTATTCCGTAAGGTAGGAGCGGTAGAGTTACCAGCAGAAATCGACTATTCCGTATTAACAGATGACGCAACAATGAATCTGTTAAAAGACCTTACAAGATTCCCAGAAGTTATTAAAGAAGCAGCAGACAAATACGAACCATTTATGATCGCAAGATTTGCAGTGTCTGTAGCTCAGCATTTTAATAAGTTCTATCATGACTGCCAGATTAACGTAGAAGAGGAAAATGTAAAACTGGCAAGATTAAAAGTTGTAGATGTAACAATGAAGGTAATTAAATCCGCGTTAGACTTATTAGGAATTGAATGTCCAGAACAAATGTAAGGTGGATTACTATTTAATTCGTTAGACAAACAGACGCCTGAGAAGAGAACCGATACCCTATA
>ENA-OURZ01001862-OURZ01001862.1-human-gut-metagenome-genome-assembly--contig:-NODE-1862-length-21543-cov-2.703509_pt1 | contig 21543 bp, 18 predicted proteins | sample MGYA00242073_ERZ509195 | MGnify/ENA primary metagenome ERZ509195 (study PRJEB26280, sample SAMEA2338837) | human gut metagenome | biome: human gut; feature: human-associated habitat; material: faeces...
GTTCTCCAAAATGCCGTTCGGCTTTGTCACCGTAAGCACCACGCCGAGCAGCCGCCCGCGCTGAGCCAAGATGGGCTCCAGCGGCGGAATGACCACATCCACGCCAAGTTGCTGGTCATCAGGAAACATGATCCCGCAGTCGACAAGAACACACCCTTCGGGCGTGTTCCACATCTGGCAGTTCATGCCTATTTCACCCAATCCCCCCAGGGGAGTAATCGTCAAAAAAGTATCCGTCATTATGCTCTCTGTTCGTAGGTTATTGTCGGAAGTTTACCCGAAGCCCGGCGTTTTCACAAGACGTTATCGTAAAGGACGGGCACGGAAAAAGATAAAAAAATAAAGTAATTTCAGCGAATAATAAAACGAAGCCCTTCCCACAGCAGCCAGCGGACGCAAGCGGATATAAACGCCAAAAGGCCGGGGTTTCCCCCGGCCTGAACAAATCTGAAACGGGCCTCGCGGCTTAACGCTTCGAATACTGGTAGCGAGCACGAGCGGCGCGCTGACCGTACTTTTTGCGTTCCTTCTTACGGGCGTCGCGGGTCAGGAACCCTGCACGCTTCAGGACGCCGCGCAGGGACGGGTCGGCGCTCAGCAGGGCACGGGAGATCCCGTGACGAACGGCTTCAGCCTGACCGGTCACGCCGCCGCCGCAGACGTTGACCTTCACGTCGAACTTGTCCACGAGCTTGGTAAGGACCAGAGGCTGGCGGATGATCATCTGAAGGGTCTTGCGGGGGAAGTAATCTTCCACTTTACGACCGTTGACTTCGATAGCGCCGTTGCCGGCATAGAGACGGGTACGAGCAGTAGCGTTCTTGCGACGGCCCGTGCCGTAATCAAACTCAGACATGATTGACTCCTGGCCTCGTTAGTACGGGAAGGACAGAGGCTTCGGGCCCTGGGCAGTATGCGGATGCGTGGGGCCAGCATACACCTTGAGCTTCTTCAGCATGGCACGACCCAGACGATTCTTGGGAAGCATACCACGGACGGCGTGCATCAGCACGTCGGCAGGCTTCTCAGCAAGGAGCTTGTCGAGCGTAATTTCACGCAGACCGCCCACATAGCCGGAATGATGGTAATACTTTTTCTTTTCCAGCTTGGCGCCGGTGACCTTGATCTTTTCGCAGTTGACAACGACGATAACGTCGCCATTGTCCATGTGAGGAGCAAATTCGGGCTTGTGCTTGCCGCGGAGGCGATGGGCAATTTGGGCGGCCAGACGGCCGAGAACCTGATTGTCCGCATCCACTACAAACCACTGGTGGTCGATATGCTCCGGAGTGGGGCTAAACGTCTTCATGCTGAAGCGTCTCCTCTGCTAAAACTTGTAGAACGAAATGTATAAAATGCCAGAGCAGGCTTGTCAAGCGACAAAACCGTTTTCCTTCTGCGCTCGGCAGAACAGAACCGTTGCCGGGGACGCCCTAGCATCGATTCTCATAACATGGCGCTTTTGATAAAACGCCCTGGAACCGCCCGGCGTCTGCCCCTGCCGCCCTTTGTGAGGAAAGGGAGAAAGGAAATCCGGACATTGTTCGGAGCAAAACACAACGCGGGGCAGCCACAACCATGCGAGTAACGGATCACAAGGGAGAAGCCGATGTCCGCAATCCGAAAAAGCCTTTTACAGCTTATGTTTTCCGGTTCGTACATGCGCCGCTGGAACGACAAACTGCGTCCCGTGGAACTCTACGAAATAGACAAGCAGGCGCATAAAATGATTGTCGCCTGGATGCTCACGCTCCTGAACAGCGGTGGTTATTCTGCCTCAGATCAACTTAAATTGCAACAGGAAGTTATAGAAAGAGGGCTTTTTGATTATCTGTACCGTCTGGTCACAACCGACATCAAGCCCCCCGTATTTTACCGTATCTGTGAAAACGAGAAAGATTACAAAGAACTGACGGAATGGGTCCTCAAAGAGCTTCGCCCCGTGCTCGGCGCGCCGGACGAAGGTTTCTGGGAGCGCCTTTCCGCCTACCACAGGAACCGGGATCGGACGAGCCTCCCGGATCGCATTCTCACGGCGGCCCACCACTACGCTTCGGGGTGGGAATACAACGTCATCAAGCCATTCAACACGTTTGACGAGGAAAATCAGTCCATTGCCGAATCTTTCACCGAGCGTCTCGATGGTCTGACCGATCTGTGCGGCGTGAACGAACTCATACAGGGGCACGCCTTTTTCAGCGATTCGCCCACGGCCTTGGGGCGTTTCGCCAAGCTGTGCGGCCAGCTCCGTTTCCAGATCCGCTGGGCCGACACGCCCCGCGTGCCGGAAACCTCCGTGCTCGGGCACATGTTCCTCGTTGCGGGTTACGCGTATTTCTTCAGCCTCTCCCTCGGAGCCTGCCCCGCGCGCCGGATCAACAACTTCTTCGCCGGACTGTTCCACGATCTGCCGGAACTGCTCACGCGGGACATCATCACCCCGGTCAAACGCTCCGTAAACCAGCTCCCAAGCCTTCTGCGCGCCTACGAACTGCAAGAGCTGGAGCGGCGTGTCTTCGGCCCCCTCTCCGCCGGGGGGCACGACCGGCTGGTGGAACGCCTCCGCTACTATCTCGGCCTCGTCGGTGAGGGTGTGACGTCAGAGTTCGACGAAACCATCCGGGACAGCTCGGGGCAAGTGCGCTGCCTCGGCTCGTTCGACGCCCTCCACGCCAACGGCAATGAAGACGGACTCGATCCCAAGGATGGGACGCTGCTCAAGGTTTGCGACAACCTTGCCGCGTTCATCGAGGCGCACTCTTCCGTCCGCACCGGGATCTCCTCCCCCAACCTGCATGAGGCCATTGCCCGGATCAGGGGCGATTTCCGCCATCGCTCCCTTGGCCCGTTGTCGCTCGGGACGATCATTGCGGATTTTGATTAAGAAAAAAGGAGAGGGGGCGGGAGGGGCTTTCTGAAGAATCCCCATGAAAGGGACAAACGGACCTCCCCCACCCTCTGCAAAGACTTTCATTAAGGATCAACGATGAGAAGGGTGGCTTACCGGACATCCCGCTTGTCGGCCTTCCCCCGGCGGCTCCGAGCAGGCTCCCAAAACGGCAGGCCTCACCGGACAATGCGGGAATGGATTCTTGCGAAAGGCGCATGTGAATGGAATTCTATTGGGATTCGACAGTTCCGTTGAAATCCCTGAGCCCACAAAAAAACGAGCACTGCAATACAGTGCCCGTTTTTTTTATCCTTTGGTAGCTCTTACCGAAAAAGGGCCTTACCCCGGCAAAACAGACACCCCTGCCGGGAAAACTCCCGTTCCGCCCCCAATCGAAAGCCTTGGGAGCGGAGGGGCTGGAGAAGGGGGAACCGTGGGGATGCTCCCCACTTCTTCAGAAGGGTCCCTTCCCCACTTCCAGCTCTCATGCTACCCCATATTCACCATAAAAAAGTACACAATCGGCGCAAGAAGCAACCGATACACGGCGAAAGGCCGCAGGGTGATGCGCCCCACAAGGGCGATAAACGTCTTGATGGCGAGCCAGCCGAAAAGGAAGGCGAAAAACAGCCCGGTAGCGAACAACGGAATATCATCCACCGTGAAGAGGGACCACGTCTTGAGGAGATCGTAGCCGGTGGCCGCAAACATGATCGGCACCGCCGCCACAAACGAATATTCCGCGGCAAGAGCGCGCTTCTCGCCAAGCAGCATCCCGCCCATAATCGTAGAGCCGGAACGGGAAAAACCCGGCCACAACGCCATGCACTGGCAAAGGCCGATGCCGAGCGCCAGTTTGGGCGTCACCTCGTCGATACTGGAATACTTGGGCGGGCGCTTCGCACAGTAGCTTTCCACAAAAAGCATCAGCAAGCCGCCGACGGCAAGCGAAAGCGACACGCTAAAGGGGGTGAAAAGCTGCTTGATGTACGAATGGAGGAGCAAACCCAAAACCGACGGCGGCAGCGTCGTCAGAAAAAGGAGCCAAATCCCCCTCAACCCGGCAAAAGGTTTCGGGGCTGACGTTTGCACCCGGCCGGGCAGCAGCAACCCCATGAAACGGTCCCAATACACCATCAGTACGGCGAAAATGGAACCAAGCTGGATGGCGACCTCAAATGTGCTGGCCTTCGGGCCCGTGAACCCAAGCAGGTCTCCGGCAATGACCAAATGCCCCGAAGAAGAGACCGGCAGGAATTCGGTCAATCCCTGCACAGCCCCCATGATGAGGCCGGTAGAAAACCAATCCATGTGCTACTCGCAGGCGTTACACGGCGTTATGGCTCTGGCGGCGAAAGCGACGGCCTCACGGTACAGATGGGGCGGCGCGTACGGCGTGAGGACACGGGTACGGTTGGCGCCGACCACCAGCGACATGAGAATCTGGGCCGTTTCCTTCACGAGCAGCTCGCGGATGGAACCGTCTTCAATGCCCCGCCACAACTGCTGTTCCAACAGTTTGTGAATGTCGTTGAACTTTTCGAACATCAACTCGCGGTCGTCGGTCGTCTTCATGTCGCTGTAAGGCGAACAGCGCACAAGGACAAGCCAGTTGGAGTCGGGATCAATCGAAAAATCGAGATACGCCTTGCAGAAATTCAACACGCTCTCGCGGCCATTCTTGCCTTCGTCGCACGCCCGCTGCAAAACTTCATGAAAGCGTTCGAGGACGTCCATGCCTGCGGCAAGAAAAAGCTTTTCCTTGTTTCCATAATGATGGGTCAACAACCCGAGAGCCACTCCCGCACGTTCGGAAATCTTCTTGAACGTGGTTTCGGTATAGCCGCATTCGCCAAAAAGTTCCTTCGCGGCCTTCAGCAAGGCCTCCTTCTTCGTCATGGCCATATGATCCCCCCAAAAAACATGATCAAGAAACAACGCTGTTTAGTTGCGCAACCAACAGACTATGCTACAGGATTCCGCTCGTCAACGGAAAAGTATACCTCGTGTGAGCGGCGTTCTTATACTGTTCAAAAAAGAATTGCACCCTTTTTTTCATACAGCGGAAAAAGGAAGCGGTATTCACTCCTTCCCGGAAGAAACCGGATAGACGCGCCATACGAGCGCACCGATGACCAGCGCCACGCCGATCCCCATCGCATACGGCCCGCGCCATCCTATATATGACCAGCCGATCCCGAAAAACAGTGGCGAAAGGCTTTGGCTAAGCCGCAGCACCGTACCGTTCATAGCCATGACGATGGCCCTGTTGCGCGTTGGGGCAAGCGTGGTCATACGGGCGTTCAGCAAGGGGAACGTCAGCCCCTGCGCCACTCCGCCGATGAAAATGGGCAAGGTCAGCCACCAGAGCGAGGACACGGCGTCGGGAAGAACAAGCATGAGCGTTTGAGCCACGACGTAGCAGCACGTAGCGCTCAGCATCAAACGGCGGTGCGAGTATTTCCGCCCGAGCCACGCCAGATTCATGGCAATGGCCGCCGTACCCAGCGAAGCCACGGTAAAGACGGCTCCGATATGGGAAGGGGTTGCTTTATATAATAGGTCGGCGAGCAGAGGGAAATAGGTGATGGTAGGCCCGTAAAGAATGCAGAAACAGAGAAAAGTCAGCCCGAAAAGCCCGATTGCGGCGGAGTGGAAAATGATGGAACGGCTATCCCGCGCGTACTGTTTCCAATCCATGCCGGTATGCGGGCGCTCCAGCGGGACACCCAGGGCAAGCAGCCCCACCGGCAGCGCGGCCAGGGAAATCCAGAACGGCCACCTCCAGTCCATCTCACCGAGGAAACCGCCGATGGCCGGGTACAACGCGGTGCCGAAGCTGATCGTGGCGCCGACCATGCCCATGACTTTGGGGCGATCCGCTTCCTTATAGAAATCACCTACCAGCGTCCCGTACAAGATCCCCAAAGGTGCGGCCCCCAGCCCTTGTATGGCTCGCCATGCCAGCAGGTTCTCGAACGAATCGGAAAAAGCGCACCCCATTCCCCCACAGGCGAACAGCAGCAGCCCCGGCAGCAACACGGCCTTGCGTCCGAAACGGTCGGCAAGCACGCCCGCCACCGGTGTCATAAACGCGCTCGGAAGCGTAAAGCAGGTGATCAGAAGCGCCACCCCTGCGGCGTCCTGATGAAAAACGGCTCCCAGCTTAGGCAGAATAGGCAACGTGATCGAGACGCCCATAACCCCCATGAGGGCCACGCACAGCACAAGAACCAGCCCTGCAAGACTGACGGGGCGGGATTGCCCCTCTTGAGATGCCTCGCCGGGCAGGCCGTCCTTTGTCACGTGTCCTCCTCATCGTTACGGGTGGATTCTCCGAATTCGCCGCTACGGATTTGGAGAGCCGATATGGTCGCAGTGTGCTTCAATCCCGCCAGCCAGACAACCTTTTTCCAAGGTTGATCTTCTGGCGGTTCCAAAGATAGCGAATAGAACGCATTACAGGGTGCAACGTCTCCCGCCGATTCCGCTCACGCGCTTCCTCAAGCAATGAGATCCACTTTTGCATCAGCATGTTCACGTCAAAGGCTTGCGCCCGCTTCGCGCCGTGTTCCGTCATCCTCCGGTATAAACCAGATTCCTGTTGCAGGCGATCAATGGAGTCCAGCACGGCCTCGGCCGAGGCTGCCTCCAGAAAATCCAGCGGGGAGGTACGCAATTCCCTGTAGGCCGGTTCCGGGCCAAGTAGAGCGGGTACGCCCGCTTTCCATGCGTTGATCAGCTTGGATGCCGGTTTGGTTGCCAGCACAACAGGAGGGCAGTCACGGATTGCCAGCACGGCATCCACATGCTGGTAATCGTGCCATTCCCCCTGGAAACGGTTGACGAAGCGGACCCCCCGCTGCCGCAGGGCATCCTGAAAGGCACCGGTCTTCACGAACTGCGGTTCATATTGATCGCTGCCGAAGTAAGCAATCGTTTCAAGGCGATCTCCCCGTGCGGGATCTCGTGGAATCAAACCCGGCTGGGGCCAATGCGGCATCGTCCGCCGCAGCCCCGTCTCCCCCATCAACCCGTTCTGCATAACGGTCATATCGGATAACGCGGGGCGGGGCCGGTCCGCTTGCGCGACAACGGCAAAACACCGGTGAACTCCCTGTGCAGGGGTCGCATCATCCCAATGGAAAACGCACACGGCATTGTCGACAGATCTGCAGCTTAATACGGGGTCAAAGGGGCAATCAACAGCGCATAGCCGCGCCCATGTCAGTATTATCCAGCAATCCCGTCCGGAAAGGATCCGTTCCGGGCATTCGTCCGGAGCAAAGGGGCGAGGCTCGGAAACAAGCTCAGGCCACTTCTTGAAAAGATGTTTCTCATTGACGACAAAGTATATTTTCTCTCGCGGACAAGCACGGGACGACATGGGCGGCTCACTCCACCGCGTGATATTCACAGCGGATTGTTTGAGATATGAAGAACGTATTTTTCATTATACCATAGAATAAAGTAAGATATGTCTTTATATTGTTTACTTGACCAAACAGCGGCTTGCCAAAACAAAAACGTTCCTGCCTGACGGCATCCAATCAATATTTTTTCTACATAATCGTCCATAATAACTTGCGCAATTCTTTTTTTGATATGGCACACAATTTGTGACTCTTCGATCAAACAGTCGACAATGCTTGCACTAACGGGAAAAACACCACATACTATAGGGTAACTTTTGGGGAAGGTTTCTTTTCTTCTTTCACAATTCTGTCCAAGGTAAAGGAGTCATTATGTCCGTTGAACTGCTTGCTATGGTAGCGGTTCTGCCCATTTTGGTGGCGCTCATCCTTATGGTCGGCATGAGATGGCCCGCAACGAAAGCGATGCCGCTCGCGTGGCTTGTCTGCGCCGTCAGCGGCATCCTTGTCTGGGGGTTGAGCCCCGGATATGTTGCCGCTCTGACGTTGCAGGGCATCGTCACCGCCATCGGCGTTCTCATCATCGTTTTCGGCGCCATCCTGATTCTCTTCACGTTGGAGAAGAGCGGCGGCATGGAAACCATCCAGTACGGGATGCAGAACATCAGCCGCGACAAGCGCGTTCAGGCGATCATCATAGGATACATGTTTGCCGCCTTCATCGAAGGCGCGGCCGGTTTCGGCACCCCCGCGGCGCTCGCCGCCCCACTCCTGCTGGCCCTCGGCTTTCCCGCCATGGCCGCGGCCATCATCTGCCTTGTGTTCAACAGCTTCCCCGTGAGCTTCGGTGCGGTGGGCACTCCCATCGTCATGGGCCTCTCCCCGCTCAAACCCATCCTTGACGCGGGCGTCGCCGACGGCGGCATGACCTATGCGGCGTTCTGCAAAATCGTGGGCGAATACTGCACGATGATGCACATCCCCATGGCTTTCATCCTGCCTGTTTTCATGCTCGGCTTCATGACCCGTTTCTACGGCCCCAACCGTACGTGGTCCGAAGGCTTCTCCGCGTGGAAATACTGCATCTTCGCCGGCGTCTGCTTCTCCGTCCCCTACTTCATCGTTGCGTGGACCCTTGGACCCGAACTGCCTTCCCTCATCGGCGGCCTCATCGGCCTCGGCATCCTCATTTACGGCACCAAGCGGGGCTTCTGCGTTCCCGAAACGACCTGGGACTTCGGCCCGCATGAAAAGTGGGACGCCTCCTGGACCGGCAGCATCGCCGCCAGCGGCAAGACCGAATTCCATCCCCACATGACCCAGTTCCGCGCGTGGCTGCCCTACGCCATCATCGGCCTCATCCTCGTGCTGACCCGTATCCCGGAACTCGGCCTCAAGGCGTGGCTCGCCTCCTTCAAGCTCAGCTTCGTCGATATCCTCGGCTATCAGGGCGTGAGCGCCTCCATCGACTACCTGTTCCTGCCCGGCACGATTCCCTTTACGCTGGTCGCCATCCTGACCATCGGCCTCCACAGCATGAAGGCCAACGACGTGAAGGACGCATGGACCACCACCTTCGCCAAGATGAAGGCCCCGACCATCGCGCTGTTCGCCGCCGTGGCGCTGGTGTCCATCTTCCGTGGCTCCGGCGTGAACGACGCGGGCATGGACTCCATGCCGCTCGCCCTCGCCAAGACCCTCGCCGCCCTCACCGGTGAAGCCTGGCCCGCCCTCGCTTCCTACGTCGGCGGCCTCGGCGCCTTCATTACCGGCTCCAACACCGTGTCCGACCTGCTCTTCGCCCAGTTCCAGTGGGATATGGCCACGCAGCTGAAGCTCTCCAAGGAAATCATCGTTGCCGCTCAGGCCGTCGGCGGCGGCATGGGCAACATGATCTGCATCCACAACGTCGTGGCCGTCTGCGCCGTTGTGGGCCTCTCCGGCAGCGAGGGCATGATCATCAAGAAGACCTTCTGGCCCTTCCTGCTCTACGGCATCATTGTCGGCATCATCGCCTGCGGGCTCGTTTTCTAGAGTGGTATAGAACCATTGAGGAAGGGAGGGAAAAGTTTTTCTCCGGAAACGTTTTCCCTCCCTTCCCCAAACCTGCGGCGCGGAGCCCATCCCTCCTTTACCAAAGGCTTTCGCGCTCATCGAACTCTGATTACAACATTCTCCGTATGAAAAGGCCGCCCGAAATGTTTCGAGCGGCCTTTTCCGAAATGGATGGGGACCCTCAAGCGGTACGCTCTTCGGACTTAAGGCGGCCTGGCCGTTCCGCCAACAGCCCAAAGCCATAACCGAGCGCCGCATCGGCGGAATTCAAAACCAAAAGGGGAACCTTCCTTCCGAAAGATTCCCCCAGTGGCATCGATTCTTTTCCCCTACGAAATCTTGCTTCCCGGCGCGACATCCCCACCGGGGGCGAGGAGGGTCAGCTTGCCGTCCGGGGCTTCCGCGGTCAGGATCATGCCCGCGGACACGAGCCCGCGGATCTTGCGCGGCGCGAGGTTGGCGACCACGCACACCTGACGGCCCACGAGGGTTTCCGGCTCAAAGTGTTCGGCAATGCCCGACAGGATCTGACGCGGTTCGGCTTCGCCAAGATCGATCTTGAAGCACAGCAGCTTGTCGGCTTTGGGCACCCGGCCCGCTTCGAGGATCGTGCCCACGCGCAGCTCAAGCTTCTGGAAGTCGGCGTATTCGGCCACTCCGGGAACAGACATTTCGGCGGGCGCCGAAGCAGGCGCGGCTTTGGCTTCCTTCTCTTTGGCGGGCTTCTTCTGCTTCGCCTTCTTGTCTTCCTTCATCTCTTCCGGGATTTCCAAGCGCGGGAACAGGTTGGACGCGGACGCGATCACGCTGCCCGTCGCAAGGCATTCCCAAACGCCCTCTTCATCGTTGACGTTCCCGGCGGGCGCGACGCCGAAACGCTCGGAAGCGGGCAAGGGCTGGCCGAGCTGCTCAAGCAGAGCCGCCGCCGTGCCCGGCATGACCGGCCACAGGCAGAGCGCCACCTTGCGCATACATTCGAGCAGCAACCGGATGACCGTACCGAGGCGGGCCGTATCGCCCTGCTTGAAAAGCGTCCACGGGGCCTGAGAATCCACATACTTGTTGAGGGCGCGCACGAGATCCCACAGCGCGTCGAGGCCCTGCGAGAAACGGATGTTGCCGAACAGCTGCACGTAGTTGCGGCGGGAGTTCTCCGCAAGTTCGATGAGCGCCTTGTCGTCCTCGGCCAGTTCGCCCATCGGCGGAACCTTGCTCTCGAAATACTTGGCGTTCATGGACAGCACGCGGCTGAACAGGTTGCCGAGGTCATTGGCGAGATCGGCATTGAAGCGGGTGATCAGCGCCTCTTCGGAGAAGCTGGCGTCCGAACCGAACTGCATGTCGCGCAGCAGGAAATACCGGAACGCATCCAGCCCGTAATGTTCCGCCATTTTGATGGGCTCGACCACGTTGCCGAGCGACTTGGACATCTTGGTATCCTTGATGAGCCAATAGCCGTGCACGTTGAGGTGCTTGTACAGCGGCACCCCGGCGGATTTCAGCATGGTGGGCCAGAACACGCCGTGCGGCTTCAATATATCCTTGGCGACGAGGTGCTCGCCGGGCCAGTACGCGGCATACTTGTCGCCGTCGGGCCAGCCGAGGGCGGAAATATAGTTGAGCAGCGCGTCAAACCACACGTAACAGACGTAATCCTTGTCGAACGGCAACTCGATGCCCCATTCGAGGCGGGTTTTCGGACGCGAAATGCACAGGTCTTCCAGCGCGCCGCTTTCGATCATCGACAGCACTTCGTTGCGGTAGCGCTCGGGACGGATGAAGTCGGGATTTTCGCGGATATGCCCGGCAAGCCACGGCAGGTACTTGGACATGCGGAAGAAGTAGTTCTTCTCCTGAATGAAGTCCGGCTTGGTCAGGTGCTGCGGGCACAGGCCGTTTTCCAGTTCCTTTTCGGTGTAGAAACGCTCGCAGCCCGTGCAGTAATGCCCGCCGTGCTCGCCGAAATAGATGTCGCCGTTGTCGTACACCTTCTGGAGGAACGCCTGCACGCGGGCCTTGTGATCGGCATCCGTCGTACGGATGAACTGATCGTGCTTGATGCCGAGCTTGGGCCACAGGGCCTGGAACTGGCCGCTGATGCCGTCCACGAATTCCTGCGGGGTCTGCCCGGCCGCTTCGGCGGCCTTGACGATCTTGTCGCCGTGCTCGTCCGTGCCGGTCAGGAACCACGTATCCTCGCCGAGCAGCGTATGGAAACGGCGCAGGCTGTCCGCAACGATGGTCGTATAGGCGTGCCCAAGGTGCGGGCGGGCGTTCACGTAATAAATCGGTGTCGTAATGTAAAACGTGGAGGACACGGGGAAAGCTCCTTTCATGGTGTTCCGTATATGCCGACCGTAAACCGTCCCGTCTACAGCCGTTTCTGGCTCATCGCACCCTTCCCCGCCGGAACGGGCTCCGCCGCACGGCCTCCCCTCCGGCCAAACGCCTTTGGGGGATGATGGAAGGGGGCGGGAGAAGGAGAAGGGTTCTTTCTCCAGAAAGGCCCCTTCTCGCTCCCTCGTCTCTATCTCTTCCGCTTGCGCTTGCGCTTGGGGCGGAGCCCCTCTTCAAGCGTTTCCATCTCGCCGTCATTGAGCCCGCCGAGATCGTCAACAAGCTCGTCGGATTCGTCGCCAAACGCCTCGTCGATGGTGTCCGGGTCGGCCATGACCACCATCAGCTCGTCATGCGGACGGGGCGACGAGGGCTTGTTCTCCGGCTTCGCATCGGGCTTCCCTTCCGGGCGCGGCGGCGCGTCGGGACGCCGGGGATCGAGCGCCTGCCACTCGTCGAGCGTCAGCTCAAGCTCCTCGTTCGTATCCGTCAGCAAGGCCACGCTGTTGCGGAACATGTTGGCGCGCAACACTTTCATGGGGCCTTTGTTGGTCTGATACCGCTTCCCGAGGCGCGGGCAGCTGCTGTGGAAAATATCGTAGTTCTCCTGCTCATAGCTGAGGCAGCACAGGAGGCGCCCGCAGATGCCCGAAATCTTGGACGGGTTCAGGAACAGGTTCTGTTCCTTCGCCATTTTGATGGTCACTGGAACGAACTTGCGCAGGAACCGGCGGCAGCAGCACACCATGCCGCAGCTCCCCACCGCGCCGAGCATCTGCGTCTCGTGCCGGACGCCGATCTGGCGCAGTTCGATGCGGGTGTGGTACTCGCGCACCAGATCCTTTACCAGTTCACGAAAGTCGATCCGGGTCGGGGCGGTAAAGTAAAACACCAGCTTGCTGCGATCGAACAGGACCTCCACATCGACAAGCTTCATGTCGAGCTGGCGTTCCCGGATGCGCGATTCACAGAACTTGTGCGCGGAGTACGTCAGGGTATCGTTCTCTTCGGCGACGATCTGATCCTCGTCGGTCACCTTGCGCAGGACATCGCGCACACCATCCGGAGGAAGATCCTCAGGAAGGCGATCCACAATGTTCATGACCGTGGCGATGCCGAGGCCCTGACCGGTTTCCGCAAGTACGCGATCCCCTCTGTCTACAAAGGGGTCCTCACAGTAGAAAAAATATATTTGTCCGTAATGACTGAATTTTATACCGATTATGCGCTTCATGTAGGTGCGTTGTCCGCCGCGGGGCGAACCGGGTAAGAAGGATGGAAATAGATCCCTTTCTTTTCCGTCATTCCAGAGGCTGTGTCAATCACCCGACAGCGCTGGATTTTGAAGCCGCGCTACGGTATGCAACAGGTTCCTTGTTCCCTCACCAACCCACGGAGGCGTCATGCTCGACCGCGAACAGGCTTTGGCCCTTTTGAACGAACTCGGCCCCGAAAAACATCTCATCCAGCACGCGCTGGCCTCGGAAGCGGTCATGCGCGCCCTTGCCCGGCATTTGGGCGAGGACGAGGAAGTCTGGGGCCTGACCGGGCTGCTGCACGATCTCGACTATCCCCTCACCCATGAGGACCCCGCCAAGCACGGCCTCGTCGGAGCCGAACGCATCGGCGACCGCCTGCCCGAAGAAGCCCTGCACGCCATCCGCGCCCACAACGGCGAGATGACCGGCGTGGCTCCCTCCTCCGCCTTCGACTACGCCCTGCGCTGCGGGGAAACCGTGACCGGGCTTGTGGTCACGGCGGCGCTCGTGCGCCCCACGGGCATGGAAGGTATGCAGGCCTCCAGCCTCAAGAAAAAAATGAAGGATAAAGCGTTTGCCGCCAGCGTCAACCGTGACTGTATCCGGCAGTGCTCGGAGCTGGGGCTTGAACTCGGCGACTTCCTCACCCTCGCCATCGGGGCGATGGCGGAAATCGACGAGGAACTCGGGCTGAGGAAATAGGCGGCCCGGCCTTCCCCGACGGCGGGGCGTGCGCACGCCCCCTGCCATCGGGGCTCCGCGCAGGCACGGCACATTCCGGCACGCGGATACCCTGCGGCGCAGTCATCCACGGGGCACCGCGCAGAGACCGCACATATTCTCCAACGGACGAACCATGAAAATCCGTACGGCCTGCACCTGTCCTCTGGAAATCGTCCACGACATCATGAGAGGCAAGTGGAAAACGATCATCGTGTTCCAGCTGCGGAACGGCGGCATGGGGCTGGCGGAACTGGAACGCGGCATTGAAGGCATCACGCAGAAAATGCTGTTGCAACATCTGGGGGAACTCAGGGCGTTCGGGCTGATCGGCAAGATCGAACCGGACGGATACCCGTTGCGCGTGACCTACTTCCTCACAGAGCGAGGGGAAAAGCTGTTGCGGGCCGTGCGGATCATGCAGGATATCGGCGTGGAATACATGCTGGAGAACGGGCGGGCCGGCATTTTGGAGCGCAAGGGCATCATCCCTGCCGCCGAAGGCATACCCACAAAAAAGTAACTACTGTACTTTCCGCCACATGCCGCTATCGTGGGCACAACACCCGGAGGTACGGCATGAATACGGCACTTCTCTTGATCGACATCCAGAACGACTATTTCCCCGGCGGCGCTTGGGAACTGTCCCACGCGGACGAGGCCGCCGCACAGGCCCGGCTGGCGCTGGGGCGTTTCCGCGAACAACACAGGCCCGTTTTCCACGTCCGGCATATCAACACCCGTCCCGGCGCGGCCTTCTTCCTGCCGGATACGCCCGGTTCCGAGATACACGGCGCGGTCAAGCCGCTGGACGGCGAACCCGTCATCATCAAACACGCGCCGGACGCTTTTTTCCAAACGGATCTCCACGACGCCCTCAGCCGGGCGGGCATACGGAAACTCGCCGTCTGCGGAATGATGAGCCACATGTGCATCGACACGAGCGTACGGGCCGCCCGAAACCACGGCTACGACATCACGCTCCTGCATGACGCCTGCGCCACGCGGGATCTGTCATGGAACGGGAAACCCATCCCCGCCGCAACGGTACACGAAGCATTCATGGCGGCCCTGCACGGGGCTTTCGCCGACGTACGGACGACAGAGGATTTCCTCCCGTCCCTTCCCGCATAACCGGAGCCTCTTCCGCATAATCGCCACCGCAATACGGCAATGACGCCACATGAGGCTATTTTTTGGGAAATAGCATACCTACCGCGAGACGGCGAGGGACTCGGACAACCGCCACCCCGCCGCCTGAACAGCGAATACTCTGATGCGGTGAAGCTGCCCCATGCCCGCACAAAAAAGAGGGGCTTCCACGGAAGCCCCTCTTTTTTGTGCCGCAATCAAAACAATCAGCAGTTCCTGTTGCAGTGGAACTCGTCATCCATCCAGTATTCTAGAGGCATGGCTTTCTTCATGTTTTCGATGAGGGCCTTTTCCTTTTCGGAGTCCATCGCATGGGGACGGATATAGACGTGGCTGGTCCCTTCCTGCGTCTTGCCGCGCGAGGTGAGCACGGAAAGGACGTTGCCGCCGTTCTGGCTGATGGCCTCGAAAATCGGGGTCAGCACACCAGGCTTGTCGGGAAGCATGAAGGCAAGCTGAAGGCCGCCCTTGCTCGCCCCGCAGAAGTCCACCAGCACTCTGAAGATATCATGATCGGTGATGATCCCTACGAGTTCCCCGGAACCATCGACCACGGGCAGGCCGCCGATGCCCTTGTTTTCCATGAGCAGGGCGGCGGCGTCCACGGCGTCGGTGTCATAGACCGTGACCGGATCGCTGGTCATGATGTCTTTCACCTTCACTTCGGAAAGGAGATAATACAGCTCGTGCATATCGAGCGTCGTCGCCTTGGAAGGAGAGGCGGCCCGGATGTCCCTGTCGGAAACGATGCCTACCACATGCTTCCCGTCAAGGACGGGAAGACGCCGGATATTATGATCCTTCATCAACTTCGACGCTTTCAGCATGGATGTGTCAGGGGTCACGGTGATGACGTCCTTGGTCATCCACTCACGAATCAGCATGGGAACCTCCTTGCGAGACAATCCGAGAGTTACAAGGGTTAAGGGGGCGCTCTTCGAGCAAGCCTTAATCTACACGAATTCCCGCCTTCACACAATGCCGGGAGACGGAAGAATACACACTGGCCTCGCCCCGGAAAGCATGGTATCCGACCCTCATGATACCTTCCGATCTGATGCCGTTCTGGCTGACGCTGGGCCGCCCGCTCACCCGGCTTTTGTTCGCCATGTGCATTGGCCTGCTCATCGCCAATATCGTTGAAGCGCTGCGCTGGACACAGCCTCTCGCCCGCCTTTCCGCGCCGCTGGTGCGGCTCCCCCCGCTGCGCGAAGCCGCCGGGGCGTCCTTTTCCATGGCCTTCTTCTCCCCAGCCGCCGCCAACGCCCTGCTGTCCGACAGCCACGCCAAGGGCGAAATCAGCCTGCGCGAGCTCGTGCTCGCCAACCTGTTCAACAGCCTGCCCGCCTACATGGTCCATCTGCCGACCATGCTGTTCATGCTCTGGCCCGTGCTCGGCGCTCCCGCCCTTATCTATACGGGGCTGACCCTCGCGGCGGCCGCGCTGCGGACCCTGTTCACGGTGGGCCTCGGGCATTTCCTCCTGCCGCCCCTTCATGGCGAGAACTGTATCGAGTGCCGGCTGCCTCAGGAAAAAGTCACCCTCAAGAGCGCCGCGCTCAAGGCATGGAAACGGTTCCGCCGCCGCCTGCCCAAGCTCGTCATGTTCACCATCCCCGTGTACGTCGCCATGTACCTGATGCAGCACTACGGTCTGTTCCGCACCGCCGAGGCGTGGCTTTCCGACCATACCCCGTGGCTCGGGTTCATCCGGCCCGAGGCGCTCGGCATCGTGCTCCTGAGCCTCGCCGCCGAAATCGGCGCCTCCCTGTCCGCCGCGGGTTCCGCCCTGCATATGGGCGGGCTCACCCCCCCGGAAGTCATCATCGCCCTGCTCGTCGGCAACATCCTCTCCACCCCCATGCGGACCGTCCGTCACCAGTTCCCGGCCTATGCCGGGTACTACAGCCCCGGCCTGGCCTTCAAGCTCATCTTCTACAATCAGCTCCTGAGGACCATCACCATGATCGGCGTGACATGGGCCTATTGGCTATGCGCCATCGCCTGAGGGACCCGCTTCCCCGCCTTCTTCAAGGGCTACGGAAGCATAAATGCAGCCCGTATCCGGGTGCGCCACCCCAAGCGGCTCCTTTGCCCAAAATTTGAAAGAAAGAAATCCATAGGTTACCGCTTTCGAAATTTTCTTGCAAAAAAAGCTTGCCAAGTTTCTCAATCTCGCTTATTAAATGTCCTCGCTGCTGCGGTAGCACTTATGGCAAGGTAGCTCAGTTGGTCAGAGCATACGGTTCATACCCGTAGTGTCGAGAGTTCAAATCTCCCCCTTGCTACCAGATGACAATGGCGGTTCCGGATAAACATCCGGGACCGCTTCGTCGTTTCAGGGTATTCGATGTTTCTAAACATTGGCGCATACCGTTTCTTTTCAGGAACGGCGTGCGCTTTGTTTATGGAAGTTCCGGGCCGGCTGCGGGCGGGGTCCCCATGTCGTCCAGAAGGCGCGGCGACGGTGGAACCCCCGTCGGCGGGTCACACCATGCGGGAAGACGCGAGAACAGGCCGAGCATACGGTAACGGTCCTCATCCGGAAACACGCCCGCGCCGCACCGCTCAAAGACGATCCGGGACCATGCCCTGCCCGCCTCCACAAACGAATGCGGATCGGCTTCGTACCGTTTCCGGCCCCGCACATGAATGTCGTAGGACGCCAAATGGTCGTATGTCGGAGCCGCCGCCATGACGGTCTGCCAGAACAGCGCATACCCGTCCTCGCGCTCCCGGGCCGTGCCCGCCTCGCCTTCCCCGTAGTGCTCCATATAGGCTTCGCTCAGGCATTGCCGGAACGCGGCGATCCGTTCCGGAGGCGTGTCCTCCGGCAGCAAGCGCTGCCCGAGGCTCCCGAAGGTTCGGGCGTTGGCTTGTGTCTGTTCCGCAATAGGAACATGGAAATGCATCAGGCAGCATCCCGCCAGCAGCCCGGCACCCAACAAGGCTAAAACGTTTCGCATGGCGTTCTCCTCGGGATTCCGGACGACTCCGCAGGAATTCCCTTGCTATTTGCGGTTTCGCCGCGCGGCGCTTCCCCAGCGGGACAGGCTGAACACAAGCTCCCGCACATCAATGGGCTTGGTGAGATGCGCGTTCATCCCGGCGGCGAAACTCCGCTCCTCGTCGCCGCGCATGGCGTGGGCGGTCATGGCAAGGATGGGGACGCTCCGGCAGCGGGGCAAGCCGCTCTCACGGATGCGCCGCGTGGCGTCATAGCCGTTCATGACCGGCATCTGCACATCCATCAAAATCACGTCGAAATCCTGATCTTCCGCATAGCGGTCCACGGCGTCCCGCCCATTCTCCGCCACGCACGTCTCCACGCCAAACCGGGCGAGCATGTTGAGGATCACATACTGATTGAGCTCGTTGTCCTCCACCACAAGGACCCGCTGCCCAACCAAATCCCCAAGGGGCAGGCTCTCGTCCGGAACATTGCCCCCGGAGCAGAACGAACCGGCATCACCCGGCGGAACGTATTCAGCCAACGGGAAGGCCAGCTCAACCCGGAACGTACTGCCCTTGTTGACGCGGCTCCCCACGGTCAGCGTGCCGCCCATGAGTTCCACAAGCCGCTTGCTGATGGCAAGCCCGAGCCCCGTGCCGCCGAAACGGCGGGTGGCGGATTCGTCCACCTGCATGAACGGGCTGAAAATGCGCCCTATTTCCGATTCGGGGATGCCGATGCCGCAATCACGGACCACAAACTCCAGCCGCACGCGCGTGTTGGTGGAATCCACCACACGGACGCGCAGGCTGACCGACCCCTCGTCGGTAAACTTCACGGCGTTGTTGCACAGATTGAGAAGGACCTGCCGGACGCGCAGGGCGTCGCCCATAAGCAGCAAAGGCACATCCGGGGCGATCTCCAAAGAAAACTCAAGCCCTTTCCCCTCGGCTTCCGGAAGCACTACTGCGGCAAGGATACCAAGCTCTTTCTTGAGGTTAAAGGGAGTGCGGGCCAATTCCAGCTTGTTGGCCTCGACCTTGGTCAGATCAAGGATATCGTTGAGGATGCCGAGCAAGGCCGTGCTCGATTCGCTGATCCGGGAAATGTATTCATACTGCTGCGTGGTCAAATCCGTCTTCAAGGCCAGATAGGAAAGGCCTATGATCGCGTTCATGGGCGTCCGCAGCTCGTGGCTCATGTTGGCGAGGAAGGATGACTTGGCCCGGTTGGCGGCCTCCGCTGCCTCGGCGGCCATGCGCAGGGAAGCCTCATGCTGCTTGTGCTCGGTGATGTCGGCGACGTAGCCAACCGCCCGGGCGGCATCGCCGTCCCGCGAGAATTCACACTCGAAATCGAACCACCGCGAACCCTTTTCCGGGTCCAGCAGTTCGATCTCAAAACGTTCGCACAGCCCCGGCTTCCATGAGGATCGGCGCAGCGCTTCCAGCACCCGCTTCCGGCAGCCCGGCGCTATGCGGCTCCATAATCCTCTGAACGCGGAAAAACACACCATGTCGGCGGGGATGCCGAACTGCTCGAAAAAAATGTCGTTGGCGGAAAAAAGAATCCGGCTGCCCCGCGTGCACTCGAATACGCCTATCCGGCCGATCCGGCAGGCCGTTTCGAACCGGGAAAGATTCTCGCGCAGCCGTTCCCGCATACTCTCCAGCTCGCTGACGTCCTGATGGTATCCTTTTAAGCGCAACAAGCCGTTCTTGCTGCGTCCGGGCAACAGCTTGCCGCCGCAGCGCACAAAAATACGCCCGCATACGGGATGGAGCCACGGGTACTGGACTTCATACCGCTGTCCGGTGCTGAGCATCTTTCCCACGCACTCGTCCACCGCGGCGCGATAGGCTTCATCCACGCGACCATACCAATGCCTGAAACAGTCCTCCGGCGAAGGGTGCGTCTCCAGACCGAGCAACAGCAACATGGTCTCGTTGGCCGTCATCCGGTGCTTTCCGTTTTCCTCGTCGACCTCAATGGCCCAAAGGCCCGTATTGCCGATCCGAAGAGCCTCGCTCATCCATTCGGGACTGTTGAACATGTCCGCGTCGATCCCCATAGCCCACCCTCCTCCGCCGCGATTCCGCAAACCGGAACCCTCGGAGCGTATCCAACATTCCACCTATCTGTCTCCCTCTGCGGCAGTGGCCTGCAAAGCGGGAACGTCAAGAATAACGATGTCTTTTCCCCTCAGCTCGACCAAACCCGCCTCGGAGAACCGGGACAGCTGGCGGGAAAGCGTTTCACGGGCCAGTCCGAGCAGGTTGGCGAGCACTTCCCGGGAAACCCCGAGCCGGATGCAGTCCCCACCCCCAATCTGCCTTCGGTGCAGCAAATACGTGGCAAGCCGGCAGGCCGCACCGCCCTGCCCCTGCGCCGCCAGCTTGTGCGCGAACATCCGCAGGCGAAGCGACAGCGCCGCGAGCATCCGCAAGGCCATCTCCGGATTTTCCGTCACCAGCGTGAACAGCGCATCCGCCGGAAGGAACAGGGTTTCCACATCGTCCACGGCCACGGCGGACGCGGGGAACGTCCCCTTCTGGAACATTGCGGCCTCACCGATCGTGTTTCCCTTACGGACAAGATGAAGCACCATCTCCCGCCCGTCGGGAGCGAACCGGACGACCTTCACGACGCCGCGCAGTACTATGTGCATACCGTCGGCGCGTTCCCCCTCACGGAACAGGGTCGCCCCGCGCGCAAACGCGCGCATCCGGCACCCCGCAGCGAGACGTTCCCGCTCGTCCGGGGACAACGGCTCAAACAGCGGCAAGCCCCCGAGCACTTCCAACCGTTCGTTTGACATGCCCGCTCCTGTTTCACAGTGTATTTCCTTGAAAAATACACCGGAGTCCTTGCCAGACGCAAGCGTTTCCGCACCAAAGGTTCCAAATGCAAAAAGGACGGGAGCTTCCGAAAAAGCTTCCGTCCTTTTTGCTGCATGACTGTTGACGGATGGGTTGGCGAGCCCCTGCGCGGCAGCCCTGCGGCGTCACAGGGCACGCGGGAGAAGCCCATCCCCCGTACTTAGCCCAGAAGGGCCTTCAAATCCTCGTCAGGGGTGGAAATGGGCTTGATGCCCCAGTTTTCGACCAGCAGATTGAGGATGTCGGGGGACACGAAGGCCGGGAGGCTCGGTCCGAGGTGGATGTTCTTCACGCCGAGGGCGAGCAGGGTCAGCAGGATGGCCACGGCCTTCTGCTCGTACCACGACAGCACCAGCGAGAGCGGCAGATCGTTGACGCCGCACTTGAGCGCGTCGGCCAGCGCCAGCGCCACCTTGACGGCGGAATAGGCATCGTTGCACTGCCCCACGTCCAAAAGGCGCGGGAACGGCCCGATCTTGCCGAGATCCTTGTCGAAGAAGCGGAACTTGCCGCACGCCAGCGTGAGGATGAGCGTATCCTGCGGGGTCTTTTCCACAAATTCGGTGTAGTAGTTGCGCCCCGGCTTCGCGCCGTCGCAGCCGCCCACGAGGAAGATGTGGCGCACGGCCCCGGACTTCACCGCGTCAAGCACGGCGGGGGCGGCGTCCAGCAGCGTCTTGCGCCCGAAGCCCACGGTCACTTCCTTGCCCGGCGCGTCTTCCGCGAATCCGGGCAGTTCCAGCGCCTTGAGGATGAGCGCCGCCGCCACGCCCGTGCGGTCCTTGCCGGCGGTGCAGTGGAACAAAATGGGCGTTTGCCCGGCGCGGATGGCGCCGAACAGCGCCCGGTACGCCGGGTTGCCAAAGGGCATCCGTGCGTAGCTCTCATGCACGCCTTCTGTCAGCATCCGGATGCCGTCTTCACT
>ENA-OURZ01001875-OURZ01001875.1-human-gut-metagenome-genome-assembly--contig:-NODE-1875-length-21419-cov-5.574565_pt1 | contig 21419 bp, 17 predicted proteins | sample MGYA00242073_ERZ509195 | MGnify/ENA primary metagenome ERZ509195 (study PRJEB26280, sample SAMEA2338837) | human gut metagenome | biome: human gut; feature: human-associated habitat; material: faeces...
ATAATATTTCGTTTATACCGTTTTTCTTTTTCATTACATATAAAATTCTGACTTGCGAGAGGACGCTTATATCCGCCCTTCAAGCCCTAAGAAAGCACCGCAGAATCTGCGACACTACGCTAGTTAAACTCCGGGTTATTCATATCTCAATGCATCAATGACTTCCATCTTGGCTGCCTTGTTTGCAGGATAGTATCCGAAGAATACTCCTGTCAGCATGGAGAAGAATAAGGAAAGTACAATAGCGGATAAGGATGGCCGTACCGACATAATAATGTAGCTTGAATATTCAGAATACATATTCTGGATCACAAACTCCGCTGCTTTGCCTAATACAAATCCATTAAACACCCCGATCAATATCCCGATCATTCCACCAAAGATACAGAGTACGATTGCTTCTATGACAAACTGCATACGGATGGTGCTCCTCTTCGCTCCAAGTGCCATCCGGACACCGATCTCCCTTGTACGCTCGGTAATAGACACAAGCATGATGTTCATGACACCGACACCGCCTACGATCAATGAGATCAATGCAATGCCGGACACTGCGATCGTGATCACATTAATGACGGTATTGATCATTCCCATATCAGACGCCATATTATAGGTAGTAACATGGAAATTTTTATTGTTTGCATATTTCTCTTCAAAAAAGTTTGTAACATCTGTCGTTGCCTGATCGATATCAGCCAGGGAATTGACCATCAGGTTAAAGTTTGTGTAACCGGACTGATCCTTTCCCATCAGCTTAAAACAGGTCTGGATTGGAATAAACATTGTAGTAGAACGGTCTTTTTCCGGGACGCTGGTGTCCACCTTGCCAAAAAGTGCTGCATTATATTCGTATATGCCTACAATTGTAAAATTATATAGATTTCCATCGCTGCCTGCATAAGTGATCTGTTCTCCTATTGGATTCTCATCTCCAAAATACTGCTTTGCCATGGTATCAGCCACAATGCAGACGTTCTTCTTTGTTTTGTTATCCTGTTTTGTAAGGTTTCTTCCGGCATACATCTTTAATTTCATATAATCAATATACTCGGAAGTAGTCCCCTGAACGGATACATTGGCATAAGTATTTTTATCCTGCCGGATCTGTCCGTTTCCAAGAAATTCAGAAGCTGCTATTCCATCAAATTCATCCGGATATTTTTCCACCAGTTCATCGATCATCTCCTGTGTCACAAAGTCCGATGTTTTCATTTCCGGGTATTCCCAGGTATCCCAGTCTGCATCATCTTCCGGATATCTTGCATCCACATATGCCTGAACCGTATTGCCACCCAGTGAATTTAAGGTGGATGTCAAAGTAGTCTGAATGGAATTACCGATCGTCGTGATCGTGATGACTGCACTGATACCGATGATGATTCCTAACATGGTCAGAACCGAACGCATTTTATTGCTGAAAATGCTGGTGATCGCCTCTTTTATATTTTCCAAAAACATCAGCCTTCACCTCCATTATCTGACACGATATTACCATCTAAGATCGTAACGATCCGTTTTGTCTCCGCCGCAAGTTCCTGTGAGTGTGTGATCAAAACGATGGTTTTTCCCTGCTCCTCATGCAGCTTATGAAAAAGATCCATGACCATATGTCCGGTTTTGGAATCCAACGCTCCGGTCGGCTCATCCGCTAAGATGATCGCCGGATCATTGATCATTGCGCGTGCGATCGCCACACGCTGTTTCTGTCCACCGGAAAGCTCGTTTGGTTTATGAAAAGCCCGTTCCTCCATGCCAACCATTTTTAACATTTCCATGGCACGTTCTTTTTGATTTTTTTCCTTCTCAGTACTATATAACAGCGGAACCATGACATTTTTTAATGCATTTGCCTTCGGAAGAAGGTTAAAATTCTGGAAAACAAAACCGATTCTTTTGTTCCGGATCGCACTTCGCATGGAATCATCCATTTTATTTACATCTTTTCCCTCCAGAAAGTAAGTTCCCTCAGTCTGACGGTCCAGGACACCGATAATATTCATCAATGTACTTTTTCCGGAACCGGACTCACCGACGATGGAGACAAATTCTCCCTGATCGACTGACAGGCTGATCCCATTTAAAATCTGCAGTTCATTCGGCTTGCCTATGTAATAACGTTTTATAATATTCTCCATACGGATTACTGGTTCACTCACGATCATTCTGCCTCCGTACTCATCATGCCTTCTGTGTCAAGTGCCTGATTGGAATATATCTGTTCCGGAGTAAACACCTGACCTTCGGTGACAGAAAATGTATTATCGTAGATCAGCTGGTCGCCCTCTTTCAGATCGCCGCCTGTCACTTCTGTATAATAGTCTACCTCTTCACCGACTTTGATATTTTTCCGGACTGCGGTTGCTGTTCCATCTTCATTTGCTTCCGCTACCAGAACATAGGAATCTCCGTTGTCATCCTGCCGGATCAGATCATATGGAACTGCAAGCTGTGTACCTCTGTCTTTGATCACAATTTTGGCTTTTGCACTCATTCCAACCAGAAGTTCTGTGTTGTCGATCGTGATCTCTGCAGAATAACCGCTTGAGGTATTGGTATCTGTACCGTTTGTGTTGGTGGACTGATTTTTTACTCTGACCACACGTGTTACCGTACCTTTGATCTCTTCATCCCCCGTTGCATCCGTTGAAACGGTTGCAGGCATTCCTTCCTGGATCTTTAAAATGTCAGCTTCCTCAACATTTACGATCACTTTTAAGGAAGATGTATCCTCGATCGTGATCATGGTCGTTCCTGCTGTGTTTTTATCTCCGACTGATACATTGACGGCTGTGACAACTCCACCGATCGGTGCAGAAAGTGTACAGTCGGCAAGCTGTTTTTGTAACTGTTCCAGCTGGTCTTTTAAATCTCTGGTCGTGCTTGTCTGGTATTTTTGCATGTCAACGGTATTCTGGGCAGATGCAACGCTTCTGTCCGTGTTTTTTAACACAGATGCATAATTGTCATTTGCGGAATCCAATGCATTTTGTGCTGTCTCCAAAGATGATTTAAAAACATCTAATTTTCCATCATACTCAGAAGTATCTTTGTGGTTGTTTTTCAGATAATAAATATAATCCTCACACTCTGATACCTTTTTCTTATATTTATCAACATCAGCCTGTGCTTTATCGATCGTCTTCTGTGCTGCATCCAGTGCATCCTGCTGATCCTGTTTGTTCTGGGTAAGACTGTTCTGCTTCTGTGCCTCATCGTTTGCTGCAACAGCATTCGCATTATTAATATTTGTCTTCAACTCTGCAATCTGTTTTTCAATATCCTTCTGATCCAATGTCACAAGCGGATCACCCTCTTTTACAATGTCACCCACCTGAACGTTCACGGCTGTGATCTCTGCTGCTGCAAGGGACATGACATTTGTCTTGCTCTGTCCTGCGATCGTTCCCTTCAAAGAAACTGAATCGGATAAATCCCTTTTCTCTACCGGTTCTACCTCAACCATATTCGCTGCTGTCTCAATCTGTGAAGTCATATTTTTAACAGCGCTGCCGATCAATACAATTACAATAGCTGCAATCACTAAAACGATCAGCCATACTTTCTTCTTTTTCTTTGGTACTTCAGCCACTTCTGTCTTTTTTTCTTTTTTATGAAAGAAATGCTTTTTTTCCTTTACATTGTTGTCTTCCATGCTTACATGATCTCCTTTTTTTCCTTGTCTTTTTTGACCTATGGCAAATTGTACCATATTGTTTTCAGAAAAAAAATGGGATTAATGTAATCTTAATATTTCTTTCACGTTTCTTTATGAAAAGGAATGATTTCTAAAAAAGGTCTAAAAAATTATCTGGCATTTTTCGTTTCTTTTGCTGCTAACTAACACAAGTCCCGCCAACAGCAAAACCGGGAAAAGAATTGAGGCTCCAATTCCCACGCGCAGATTATTGGAAAACGCACTCGAAACAAATCCCACGAGTGTCGGTCCGCCGGAACCGGCACAAATGCGATCAGCAGATAAGAGCCAATGCAAAGCAGCGTACTTAATTTCATAAACTGATCCAGATCGAATCTGTCTCTATATTTTCCATAAATCAAGCGGGAAGTTCCCATTAAAATAGAGAATGCCATCGGTCCCACCAGATCACCGATCGTTTTGGTGATTCCAAGTCCCTGCTCCGCAAACGCTGATGCCCACTGGCTCACCGCCTGCTCGGATGCACCGGAGCACACCATCATGATCATTAAAAACCAGAATACTTTTTCCCGGAAAAGTTCTCCCATGGTCATGCCCTTCTCGCCCTCTTCATGCAGACTGTAGATTGGCACTTTTGTGAATAAAATCATATTGCAGACCGGAATGATCACCCACAACAGTGTGAGGATTTTCCAGTGTTCCGTTCCAAACAGTGCGAAAAACACCGTGGAAAATAAAACAACACCGGTACATCCCCAACAGTAAAAGGAATGTAAAAGACTCATAGCCGCTTCCTTATTATCCGTCGGGCATGCCTCAATGATCGGACTGACCAGCACCTCCAGCAATCCACCGCCCACTGCATAAATCATGACCGACATTAAAATGCCAACAAACGGATCTGCAAAAAGTTCCGGCAAAACCGTGAGCAGTACCAGCCCTGCCGCCGCACAGATATGTGCAATAATCACAGATGCCCGGTAACCGATTTTATCAATGAATCCCGCCGAGAGCAGATCTATCAGAAGCTGTATCACAAAATTAATCGTAATAAGCAGTGTGATCTTCGTCAGCGGAATCTGGTATGTTTTCTGGAATGTCACGAACAACAGCGGAACAAAGCTGTTGACGATTGCCTGGACAATATAACCGATAAAGCAGGCGTATGTTGTTTTTTTATAGTCTTGTTTCATTTTCATCCTCGCTTTTTATATGTGTTTTCAGCCAAAGCCTCCTTCTTTTATAGCACATAAATTTCTTTTTTAAAAGCAAAAATCACCTTCCATGACATTGCGCACGGTAAGTGTCATGAAAAGTGATTTTATCACGCATTTTTTAATAAACGTTTCTAATTTTTTACTCTATTTTTCATATAAGAATTCTTCCGGCAGTGTCACATTGAAATCTTTTGCAAGACCACGGAAATTATCCGGCGTGATGGTCTGTCTCTTATTCGGCTGCATTGATAACATTTTCACAAGGATCTCTGCGGATTTCTCTGCGGTGTGCATTAACCCAAATGTCAGGTCAAAATCTTCTCCCGAAGCAAACATTCCGTGATGTGCCCAGATTGCAAGATTGTATTTCTTCATTAATTCACTGGTTGCTACTGCGATGTCACGGCCGCCCGGAACCATCCACGGAACGACACCCACACCTTCTGGAAATACAACCGGACATTCTGTCGCCATCTCCTATAATTCTCTTGTAAACACTTTATCTTCCAATGGAAGAACAAACGTAAGCGCAATAATATTGGTTGTATGCGCATGATAGATGACTCTGTGTTTTCCACCGGTTGCGATCATTTTCACCTCATGATTCATTAAATGGGACGGAAGTTCAGAAGTTGGTCTTCCACCATTCACCAGCCCCCAAACGATACGGTAATTTTCCCCTTTTTCATCAAGTTCGATGATACAGATGGAATCTTCCGGTTTGATGATCACATTACGGAAATACTTTCCACTTCCTGTTACAAGAAAATACTCTTTTGCAAGTTTTGGAACGCTTGTTCCAATTGGCTGCCACTCTTTTGGCTCAAAATCTTCCTTTACGGCTTCCACTTCTTCCGGCCGGATACGATAGGAAAGATTTCCGCCATTTCTCTCATGCCATCCCTGCTCCCATCCATCATTTGCCATGCGGATAAATCCCTGCACAAATTCTGCATCTAATACTTTCATGTTTTCTTTCCTCCATTTAGGTTTTCTATCGTCATTTTTGCGTCAGAACGAACTGCCTTATTTTTCACATAGCCTGCTCTGGCTATCGATTTAACAGTACTTCTTTCTCATATCTCTCTACTTCTGCAAACCAGTTCTTATCTGCGGGAACTCCACATTCCTCACAGTATTTGGTCCATACATCTCCAAATGGAAATGTCTTTAATTCTTCCTGCATGACCATAAGCTCGGTCAGACGGTTCTCATCCTGTAATTTTTTCAGTTCCGCATTCGGTGTGCAGAGCGCAGATAATAGTGCTTTCTGCCAGCTTCTGCATCCCACCGTCCATGCACTGATGCGGTTGATACTTGCATCAAAATAATCCAGTGCCATATGTACCCTGTCAATCGCATCACATCTTACGATCTCTTTTGCCATTTCTTTTGTCTCATCATCGAATAAGACGACATGGTCTGAATCCCATCTTACCGGTCTTGTGATGTGAAGTGCGATCTCCGGGAAATAGCACAGTAATGCCGGTATTTTATCCGACACTACTTCTGTAGGATGATAATGTCCATTGTCCATCAGCGGAAGGACATTCTCGTGTGTCGCCGCAAATGTCAATGTAAACTCGGCTGATCCCGCTGTGTAAGACTCCACACCGATTCCGAATACCTTAGACTCCACACATGGTTTTACCAGCTTTGGATCATGTGGTTCTGCAATGATCTGTTCAATGGAATCCTTATATCTCATGCGTGGTCCCATGCGGTCTGCCGGAATATCTTTGTATCCATCCCCGATCCAGATATTCATCACACATGGAACACCTGTCTCTTTTGCAAAATATTCCGAAATGCGGATACATGCTTTTCCATGCTCGATCCAGAACTTTCTTGTCTCCTCGTCCGGGCTTGTCAGTGTCAGTCCGTCTTTTACTTTGTCATGTGAAAAAAATGTCGGATTAAAATCAATCCCAACATGGTGTTTCTTTGCAAAGTCTACCCATTTTCTGAAATGCTTTGGCTCTAATTTGTCGCGGTCTGCAAATTCGCCTTTCTCAAAGATTGCATAGCTTGCATGAAGATTTAATTTCTTTTTGCCGGGCATGAGGCTCATCGCCTCTTCCATGTCCTGCATCAGCTGTTCCGGTGTCTTTGCCTTTCCGGGATAGTTTCCGGTTGTCTGGATTCCGCCGGTCAAAGGTCCGTCATGGTCAAATCCTGTCACGTCATCGCCCTGCCAGCAATGAAGTGATACCGGGATTTCTTTTAATTTTGCGATCGCTGCATCTGTATCAACACCGATATCTGCATACATTTTTCTGGCCGCTTCATATCTTTCCTGTACCGTCATAAAATTTTTACCTCACCTTTCTGCCGGGCACAACATCCGCTTCCGGCATATATTTTTTTCTGATATTCCTGATTGTTATTTCTCATATTTTTTTATTTCAAAAGACTCAAAGATACATTTTCTTGCAGCCTGTAAATTTTCAAGTTCTCCTGCTGCAATGATCTGCGCCGTCAGATTTCCGATGGCTGTTGCCTCTGTCGGACCGGCATAAACGGTCTTTCCGGTTGCCTTTGCAGTCAGTTCATTCAAATACGCCGCATTGGCTCCTCCGCCGACAACATGGATGCTTTCATATGTAATTTCTGACATCTCCTCAATCTCCCGGATTGTCTGTGCGTAGCATTGTGCAAGACTGTTATAAATCACGCACGCTGTTTCTGCGATTCCCTCCGGTATCCGCTGTCCGGTCTCTGCGCAGGCTTTTTGCACTTCTTCTGTCATGCTTTGCGGTGCTAAAAAACGGTCGTCATTACAGTCTACCAAAGATGCAATGTCCGCCCTTGCCGCCGCCTCGCAGATCTCTCCGAATCCCTGCTTTGGTTCCAGTTCTTTTCGGGCCGACTGTATCATCCAAAGTCCCATGATATTTTTCAGATAGCGAAAACGATACGCATATCCTCCCTCGTTCGTAAAATTATGAAGTCTGCTTTCCGGTGAACAGTCTGCTTTTTTTAATTCTGTCCCCATCAGTGACCACGTTCCGGAACTGATGTAAATGGTATTGTCCTCATTTGTCGGAACTGCCATCACTGCGGAACCGGTGTCATGTGTTGCCGGTAAGACGACTTCACAATCAAATCCGACCTCTTTCTGAATTTCTTTCGTCAAATTTCCCAGTACCGTTCCCGGCTTCTTTATTTTCTGGAAAATCTGTTTTGGATATCCTAACATTTCGATCAGCTCATAATCCCAGTCTTTTGTTTCCGGGGATACTAACTGTGTCGTGGTTGCATTCGTATATTCTGATGCCTTCTCTCCTGTCAAAAGATAATTAAAATACTCCGGGATCATCAGCATGGTCTCTGCGTGTTCGAGAATTTCGGGATTGTTGGATTTTACCGCCATCAACTGATAAATGGTGTTGAAAATCTGCTTCTGGATGCCTGTTCTCTCATATAACTTTTCTTCCGGGATGATCTCATAGACTTTCTCATCCATTCCTGCTGTACGGCTGTCCCGATAACCGACTGCATCTCCAAGCATTTTATTCTCTTTATCCAACAGGACAAAATCAACTGCCCAGGTATCAATCCCCATACTCACCGGGCTTTTTCCCGCTTTTTTACACTTTTTCATTCCCTCTAAAATTGCTCTGAAAAGTGCTTTTACATTCCAGCTTTTCTGTCCGTTCTCTTCGGTCATTCCATTCGGAAAACGATATATTTCTTCCAATACCATTTTTCCGTCTTCCATATGTCCTAATATGTGTCTGCCGCTGGAAGCCCCAATGTCGATTGCAAGATAATACTGCTCCATAGTTTCCCCCTCTCCTGCATCTGTGTTCCTTTTCTATTTTTTATTTTAGGAAAAAAATGAGCGCAAAAAAAGAACACTTTTTGTTCAAAAAAGTGTTCTTATTTGCCCAAATTGTTTTCAGCAGAGCCACTGATAGGTTCCTTCTTCCACTGTCTCCCTCTGTCCGTTCGGCAAAACCACTTCCGATTTTACCGGCGTATTCAATGAGATATGACAGCCATCCTCCTCATACTTCCAGGAGCTTTCAATTTTTCCTGCTCTTGAGAGATAACTTCCGCTCACACCACCAAGCCGTCTGTCCGGATACGGCTCGAAATGCAATTCTGCAAAACCCGGTTTCTGTGGTTTGATTCCGAGAATATACTGATAATAAAATTCTCCGACACTGCCAAATGCATAGTGATTGAAAGAAACCATATTGTCGCCGGAACCTGCCATTTTCTCTTCGTTGACCGTTCCATCCGGTTTTAATGCATCCCAGCGCTCCCATGTCGTGGTCGCACCGCATTTTATCTGATACATCCAGCCCGGACAGCCTTCCTGTAGCAGGATATCATAGGCGAGTTCTGTCTCTCCCGCTTCCACTAAAAGCGGAAGCAGATGTTCCGTCGCAAAGAAACCTGTCTGTAAACCATTTTTACGGATATTGGCAGCAAAATTCTTCTTCACCAGTTCCCGCAGTTCTCCCTCCGGCAATACAAATTTTAATGCCATAATATAAGCAGACTGATAATCTTTTGCCACAATTCCTTTTTTGCTCACGAATTTCTCAATATATGCTTTCGTTGTGGCTTCCAGCTGTCTGCGGTATCTGTCTGCATCAGCTTTTTTCCCAAGACGCTCTGCCGTCTCGCTGATGACCTTCAGATCATGTACGATAAAGGCATTCGATACCGGATTGTTGTGCATTGCCTGCCATGCAATCCCTTTTCCCATTGCAAGCCAGTCTCCTAAAGACGGTCCGATCCAGAGATTTTTCTTTCCCATTTTCCGGATTTCCGCCTCCACAAAAAGTTTCATGCTCTCGTACTGGCGTGGCAGTGCTTCCTCGTCTCCAAACTGCTGATAGAGCATTTCCGGTAAAATTGTGACCGCATTTCCCCAGCCTAACATGCTGATAAAACCAATTCCGGCAGGTCCGGTCTGCGGCACAGTGGCACACACATACCCTTCCGTGTTGTCAAGCTGTCCCAGCTCCAGATCACGCAAAAAGTTTTTCCAGAAATCATTGGTGTCAAAATTGTAGGCTCCGGTGCGTGCAAACACCTGACCATCCCCGGTATAACCCATACGTTCATCCCGCTGCGGACAGTCGGTCGGCACTTCCACATAGTTGGATTTCTGCCCCCAGACCTGATTCTCATATAACTTCTGAACCATTGGATTCTCACACGAAAAGTATCCGGTGCGCTTCATATCGGTGTGAAGCGCATACGCTTTGATCATGCCCGGCCGATAATCTGCGCCGGAAAGTTCCATATAGCGAAATCCCATATAGGTAAAACGGGGACGGTATTTTTTCTTTTCCGCTCCGGCATGATAGACGATAGCTGCCTTTGCTTTCCGCAGATTGGCAGTGTAAAGACTTCCATCTGCATTTAAAATCTCTCCGTGGCGGATTGTAATTGTCTCATTTGTGAGAAAAGAAGGATTAATTTCAACAATTCCGGCAAAGTTCTGTCCAAAATCAAGAATCGTCACTTTTCCTGTCTGCTTTGCCTCTTTCACCTCCATCTCTTCCTGTAACGTGACTTCGGTCAATGTCGGCTCCAACGCAAAATCCAGTTCGTTTTTGAAAGATACCGGATGTCCGATCACCTGATTTCTTCCATCCGCAAAATAAATCTCACCGTCATACTCCCCGGCGTATTCGTAAGGAGATTCCAGTTCGTCCGTCTGCTCGCCGGATACAATGTCCCGGACGCCACCCGCATCCTCGATGTTTAAAATCCACGATACTGCAGGTTTTTCCCCGTAAATCTGTGTCTTGTTCTCACAGAGGAAACGGCCGCAATACCAGCCCTGTCCAAGATAAACCCGCAATGTGTTCTCACCCTCACGAAGCAGTGCGCTCACCTCATGAGTCTGGTAAAGCACACGCCTCGGATAGTAGGAATATCCTGGTGCAAACATCTGTTTTCCGATTTTGACGCCATTGATCTCTGCCTCATATACTCCGAGTGCGGTTGCTGTGAACACTGCTTTCTTCACATCTTTCACGGTAAATTTCTGCTCATATACAAATACCTCTCCCTCGCGGTACCCGCGGTCTGAGGTGATAAAATGCATTTTCAGTTCTTCCATTCCCTGCGTTTCCTCCTTCCAGCTATGCACTAACGAACATACTGATTCATAAACTCTGCACTTAACTCCATGGACTTTAACGGAGAATTGTCCACCCAGTTTTTGTGGCTTTCTAAGATCACTGCATCCACGTTCACTTTTTCTGCCTGCGTGATCAGGGAAACAAGATCCATGTTTCCATAGCCGAGTTCCATGCTGTCCGATTTTAAGATCGGTGTCATGGCAGGTTTTGACAGTCTTGTTCCACGGTCATTGATATGGTAAAGCTTCATTCTTGTGTCAAGCTTTCTCATCAGTTCCAGTGCATTTACGCCTGCTTCTGTTGGCCAGTAGGAATCCAGTTCAAAATTCACACACGAAGCATCCGTCTCAGAGAGGATCAGATCATATGCCGTTTTTCCCGGTTCAACTTTCAAAAATTCACAGTTGTGGTTGTGATATAAAAGCTCCACGCCCGCCTCTTTTAAAATTTTTCCGGAAGCATTTAAGTCCTGACACAAGCCAAACACTGCATTTTTATCCGAATAATCAAAATGGTACATTCCGGTAATGACTACATATTTTGTGCCAAATTTTTCAGCTTCCCTGATAACGTTCTCCGGCTCTCTTTTTATCGTGCCAAGATCCTCATGGATGCTTGTCACGGCAAGTCCTGCCTCTCTCACAAGGGCATTCCAGTCATAATTTCCGCCTTTTCCGACCGGCATACCGGCTGCTTTTGTGAGCATTCTGACCAGAAAAGAGGTCGGTTTTATCATAAACCCATTCAGTTCAATGCCGTCATATCCGGCCGCTTTGATCCTCTTTAAAGATTCTGCTGCCTGTTTTTCATTCTTTGTCACAGTTCCAAGCATAATCTGCTGTATTGCTTTTGTCATGTTCGTAACCATCCCTTTCCTATGCCTGATTTTTCGGGATTTTCTGTAATGCGTCGTTGAGCGCTTTCATCTGTTCCTCGCTCACTGCGTCTCCTGCCTGTTTTAAAAGGCTGACTAATGTCATCCGCTGCATCATGCGCTGCAACGCCGGGTTATCTTTCACACTTTCTGCCACATCGCCACGGCTTGCTGAAGCCTGTGCCATCAGACGCTGTACGATTGCATTCGCCATCTCGTTCTGTGCAAGCTCGCCGAGCGTATCCGAGATAGAATAATGGTCTGCCTTAAAATCATCCCTGTCAAACCAGTTGACAACATCTCCCTGTTTGTTAAATATATAATCTTGATTTGATTTTTGTACTTTTTTTACAGTGATCTCGTCTTCACAGGTACCGGACACTGCCCTAATTTTGTGTGTTCCTGTGATTGGAACTTTGAATTTAAATACTTTGGAACCTTCGGATGTTTCTCTCTCCACGCCATCCACAAAGAGTGTGACGCTCTGCTCATTGGAATAAACCTTGATCTCCGTCACATCTTCGGTGCGGTCCACATAACGTCTGCCGCATACATGGACAAATGGAGTTTTGCTCCAATATGCTTTATACAGATAAAAGGCATCTTTTTTCAGCTTACGGTCGATGGTCACAAGACCTTTCTGGTTCACACCGTGTTTTCCACCCTCATCTCTTCCGTCTGCCGCAAAATCAAACAGATTCCAGACATGTGTTGCCCACAGATACGGGCGTTCCCCGATCATTTTTGCCATATGCTCATGGTAAATACACTGATATTCCTCTGTGTAATCGCCCCGTTCCGGATTTGCACTGTGGTAAGCCGGATTGGCGTCTGCGCCATACTCTGAAAGTCCGATCACACGATCCGGGTATGTATTATGATACGCGTCAAAGAAACTGTCATTCTGTTCTAACTCTCCCAGATACCAGCCAAAATACAGATTATAGCTGTTCATATCCGGGATCTCCAACATTGGGCTGTCCGTCTCCAGCATAAACACGTCTGCCATAACCGTTGGTCTTGTCATATCCAGTGCATGGCACAGATCATTTAATTTTCTGTGATTTTCCAATAATTCCTCATTTACGGCACTTGCTGCAGTGATCTCATTGGAAAGTCCCCAGCAGACGATGGATGGATGATTGTAATTCTGAACGACCAGCTCCCTCATCTGGCTTAATGTATTCTCTGTTCCATCTGACATGTGCATCGTAATGTACGGAATTTCTGCCCATACGATCATACCGTTTTCATCACACAGATCATAAAATTCCTGCGCATGCTGATAATGTGCAAGACGGATGGTATTCGCTCCAAGCTCTTTTATGATCTCCATATCCTCACGGTGCATCTCATTTGTCAGCACATTGCCTGCTCCGGCGCGGTCCTGATGACGGCTCACACCGCGAAGCGGATAAGACCTTCCATTTAAGAAAAATCCTTTCTGCGGATCAATGGAAAAACTTCTGCAGCCAAAGGTTGTCTCCACAATGTCACCATCAGACAGTTCTGCTTTTGCCGTATATAAATACGGATCATCCACGCCATCCCAGAGATGTACATCGGTAAGATCAAACACTGCTTTTGCATATCCATGCTCTACAGGAACACTCTTTTTCTCACCTCCCACCGTCACCATAACGTCAGCAGATTTTCCCTCTATCCAGAGTTCCACGGTCACTTCTGCGTCTGCCTTTTTTGCTCCGGCGTCTAAAATCGTCACTTCCGGTGTCACCTTAATACCGTTACTTCCTGCATACTCCATGCAAAAATGGTTTTCCGGCACTGTCACCAGCTTCACCATGCGGTATAGTCCGCCGTAAAATGTGAAATCAGCCTTCTGCGGATAGACTTTTGTGTTATCGGAATTATCAACGAGTACTTCCAACTGATTCTGTTCTTTTAAATGTTCTGTAACATCCACACGGAATCTGGAATATCCGCCTTCATGATGGAAAAGCTCTGCTCCATTTACAAACACATCTGCCGTCATGGCTGCTCCGTCAAACTCCAGATAAGCCTTTCCGTTTTGTTCCATCTCTGGTTTTTCAAATGTGCAGGCATATTTACAGGTTCCACGGTAGTAATCGTTTCCACCGTCCTGCCCGTCCACTGCGTTCCAGGTGTGAGGAAGCGTTACGTTTTCTCCTTCCCCACTGTCCGGGTTTTTATAAAAAATCCAGTTTTTATCCAATACTGTCGTCTGTCTCATTTTGTCAATCCTCCTGTATTTCCTGTCTATGTTCAGACTTTTTTATTCTCTGCTTATTTCATCTCATCAATCACTTTTTCCACTTCTGCCTGTTTTTTCTCATGAATGCTCTTCTGTACTTCTTCCATTTTTTCTTTTGAGAGCGGTGTTTTTCTCATTGCGCAGAGGGTACATACCCAGCCGATCAATGGAAGTCCAAAGTAAAGGCTCATCGTCATCCAGAAAATTGCCGGTGTGGACGGATCAGACGGCTGTGGCATCGTCGTTTTGTATCCGATCAGTGCTACCAGTCCGGTTGCGATTGCCGCGCTGAAAGAAGATACCAGTTTGTCGATAAAACTGTAAGTTCCTGTCACTGCTGCCGGTATGAATTTACCGCTTCTGTCTAATTCATAGTCAATAATATCTGCCATCATGGCATTGCTTGACATCGTAACGCACATTTTAGCTCCATTTAAGATTAAAGTAAGTACGACATACGCGATCATCATCGGCGCTGCTGTCGCGATCAGCGTCGGATCGATCAGTATAAATAATACGACAAGTATAGCTGTCACTGTCATGCATACATAAGTCCATGTCACCATTGATTCTTTGTTTCCGTGCTTTCCGGCATATTTTGCACCAATAAATGCAAACACGATAGACGGCAGCATTCCGATCACACTGAGGATTGTTCCAAGCTGCATATTGCCGATAATAATACCAAATAACATCGTTGTGACCACTGCCTGACTTGCTGTCTGGCTTGCGATCTTATCGGAACTTGCCGCTACGATAAAGGACTGTAATGCACGGTTGGATTTCACTAATTCCACCATATCTTTAAATTTGACCGGTTCATTTTTCTTTGTGGTACTCACACCCTTAAAGTTCTCCGGCTTGTCAATGTCCGTAACACCGATGCAGCATAAAATCAGTCCGGCTGCTGAAACTGCAACACAGACTTTACATGCTGCTGCAAGCATTTCAACGGAATATACATTTCCATACTGTGGAAGTAACATAACAGTAATTACAATATTTAAAATCATAGGTACAAGATAATTATAGGCAGTGCTCCAGACACCTACCATTGGTCTCTGCTTCGGGTCATTTGTAAGCATTGCAGGAACAATCTGTGCTGTTACGTTGCAGAGTGTATATCCAATAATATAGACACAATATAAAACAACAAACAATACAATTCCATGTCCTTTTCCACTTGCCCAACAGTACATCATAAGAACTGCCAGTGACTCAATTGCCCAGCCGAGTGCTGTTAAAATCCTGATTTTTCCAAATTTTGTATTCATTTTATCAATGATAATTGCGATGATTGGATCCGTCACACCATCTAAAATTCTTGTTGCAGTAAGAATTAACCCTACCACTGCAGTTGCAATTCCATATCCTGCATTTGCAACATAACTTGCGAGTCCAAGCAATACATAAAAGCTCATTCCAATTCCCGAACTACAGGACGCAAGTGCAATCTGCCACGTTTTCGCCCTCCGGTATGTAAAGCCATTTGTCTCTGTTATCTGTTGTTTTTTCTTTCCAAACATTATTTTTTCCTCCATGCATTATCACTCGTGTACCTCTACACCATTTTTACTGTATTACCCTCTGTAATTCCATTCTCATTAAAAGTATCTACCCGCACGTAATAATTTTTGTCTTTGATCAGTGCTCCAATTCTTTTCTCTTTGAGTTCCTCTCCATATACCAGATAACTGTGATACAGTTTATCCTTTTTATGTCCCCATAAAATATTGTATCCAGTTGCCTGCTCCGCTTTGGCTGACACTGTCATGTCCAGTCCATTTTCGCTTCTCGCTACTGTAAACTCTGCATTTTGCGGTTTTTCTCCATCTCCTGTTCCAAATACACGCAGACCGGAAATACACGGTTTCTGCTGATATGGAACTTCATAGATTGTAAGTTTTATATAACGGACTTTGATTCCCTGTTCTTTCACAATAAAATCATGTGGCAGATCGGTCACTGCACCGGACTTATCTTCCAGCACTTCATAAGTAATTCCGTCCATGGATCCCTCTAACTTCCATCTTGTCACATAATCCTTTTCTTCAATATAACGTGGCTGGGTTTTTGTACCCTTAATTTCTCCCGGTACCGGAATATCAATTTTATCATCTGCAAAATTAATCTGAACTGCCCGGACATCATACACTTTTCCAAGATCCAGTTGTAACCAGCCATCTTTCGTCTGTGACTGCCACCATGTCGTTGCATCCTCGTCAACTGCAAGTTCCGGTTCTTTTCCTTTTTCATAAGAAGAAGCTCTGACAGATTTTTTATAACTCAGCAGATACCATTGTGGATTTACCCATGCATCTGTGTTCTCTTCTTCCACTGCAACCGGCCAGTCACCATACCGCTGATTGCAAAACAGTTCACCATCCTCATCAAAACCGGCGCGCCAGATACCAACACGGCGTTCAAACTGATGGTTCACACTGATTCTCATCGTAGAAGCATGCCAGAGATTTCCATTTCTATCCCACATCGTAGAACCATGTCCTGCTCCCGGCATATATCCACCCGGATGATAGGAATATGGGTTATTCTCTGCCAGCACAAATGGTCCAAGCGGTGAATCTGAAACATAAACACCATCAGCATATACATTATATTCTGCTCCGGGACAGGCATACTGTAAATAGTACTTCCCATGATATTTATCCATCCATGGTCCTTCTATAAAAGGTTTCTTTGTAAACATTCCTTTTACAAGTGGAATCATTTCCTTCGGGAGCATATCTTCTGTCATATGCTGCATTTTTAAAAAGCCCTGAAACTGTTGCTCTACCACTTCTTCTGGGTTCGGGAAAATACTATTGTCAACCCCCATCCTCTCATATCCTCTGGTGAAAGGATTTCCATAGATAAGCGGCTTTCTCTCTCCAAGCGGCTTCATGGTTGCCGGATCTAACTCCACACCCCAGACCGGTGTTTCATTGGAGCATCCCCAGTAAAAATATACCCTGCCATCCTCGTCAAAAAACAGATTTGGATCCCAGAAATCAAAAGTTCCTTCTATCTCCTCATAAGATCCATTTATAATATCCTTTGTCCGGTAATAATTACAGATTTCACCTTTTTTCGATGCACAGAAATAAACATAGTCTCCATTCACTCTGGCATCCGGTGCATAATCATACAGCGGAAGATTATCCGGCAGTCTGTGTATTTCCCAGTTTACCAGATCATCCGATACCCACACACTCAGGTTCATTGATGCAAAAATATAATATTTTCCTTTAAAACAGATCATCGATGGATCTGCCGCTTCCCTGTCAATCTGGATTCCGGCGCTCCTCGGATCTGCATTAAACTGATATCTATAATTTACATTGATAGGATTACAATAATACTTCATTGTGTCTGACCTCCTTACTTGCTGTTATTGTACCTTTTTCTTTTTCTTCGTGTGTTTACAAATTCATGTAAATGTAATAAAATTCATGTTATATAATTACATTACATCATTTTTCTAACATTTTCACGAGTTTGCAAACATATGATTTCATAAAATCTTATATTATCTATGTAACGTAATAGATAATTACGAAACTCTTAGATACGTGAATTAAATTACGGAAAGTTGACAAGAGCAAAAGAAAACCTGGGAAACCGCTGGTTCTTAGAAGGCAGGAACGACATTTTTAATCAGGTCTGTGCATTTACTGCACAGACCGTGCGAAGATGATTCAGGTGTGAGCAAATTCCTATCTGCGTAGCAGATTTTAAATGAATTTGCGAAGTACTGCGAAGAATGAGCAGTACCGCTGCGAGTGACACGTAGCGGGAGCGTGTTTTCGAAAATTTTGTAAATTTTTCACAATGTAAAGTAAATGAAAAAGAGTTTCGCAATGATCAGATATTTATTTTCACACAAGGAGATTAACGCTTTTATGAAATTTTTACGAGCGATGAAAAAATTAAAGATAAAAAAGCAGATCATAGCGGCAGTTATGGCATGCGTGCTTGGCATTGGAGGCATATACTCAGTTCATGCGTCCGTTATTAACGATGCAAAAAATAAGAAAAATGAAGCGCAGCAGGAGTTGGATAATCTGAACAGCCAAATTGATGAGATCCAGGCGGCACAGAGTGATCTTCAGGAGGAAATGGACGCTTATGATGACCAGCTCATGGCACTGCTCACAGATATGGATCTTCTGGAAAACGATATGGATGCAAAGCAGGATGAGATTGACCAGGCGAATGCTGATCTGGAAGTCGCACAGGAGAAAGAGCAGACGCAATATAACGCGATGAAAACGCGAATTCAGTATATGTATGAAAACGGTGACAGTAATTACTGGGAAGCGATGATGGGAGCAACGAGCATCACCGACCTTTTAAACCGTGTGGAATATGTATCCGAAGTGTATGATTACGACAGAAAGCAGCTTACTGCTTATCAGGAGACGGTACAGCAGGTGGCAGATCTGAAGGATCAGTTAAATGCACAGCTGGCAGAGATGGAAGAGCTAAAGATCAGTTATGAAGATCAGGCATCTTCCCTGCAGGCTTTGATCGCAGAAAAAAGCGCTGCGATGGATAATTTTGACGCCCAGCTTGCAAGTGCAAAAAGTCTTGCAAGCCAGTATGCAGATACGATCAAAAAGCAGAACCAGATCATTGCAGATGAACAGGCGCGTCAGGCAGCAGAAGAGGCAGCCGCAAGGCGGGCAGCGCAACAACAACAGCAAAATGCAGGAAATCAGTCAAACACAACGGGCAGTGACACAAATGCGTCAGCTTCAGGTTCAGGAACCGGTTTAACATCTTCAGGTTTAAATCCTGCACACACTACAAATGTCAGCGGAAGTGATGTGGTGGCCTTTGCGAGCCAATATGTCGGTTATCCGTATGTGTACGGCGGCAACAGTCTGACGGAGGGGGCTGACTGCTCTTATTTTGTCATGGCATGTTTCGGACAGTATGGAATCTCACTTCCGAGAAACTCTTATTCCATGCAGAGCTGCGGACAGGCAGTAAGCTATGACTGCGCACAGCCGGGAGATATCATCTGCTATCCGGGACATGTTGCAATCTATATGGGAAATGGAAGGATCGTGCATGCTTCCAGCCCGACAAACGGAATCTGTTACGGAAGTGCGACGTATCGTACGATCCTGACGATACGACGGGTGTTATAAAGGAATTGTAACTTTCTGGAAAAAGTGATATAATATCTTGCAGAGTTTGTCTATACTAACAGTTGGATAATTGCGAAACTTCTAAACAAACGAACAGGGGATTCGCAGCTATCGGAAACTGACAATGAAAGAAGGAGAAATATTATGCAGTTTGAACAGTTACAAAAAGATATGATAGCAGCCATGAAGGCAAGAGATAAAGTTCGTAAAGATGCGATTTCCGCACTGGTATCTGCAGCGAAGAAAGTGGCCATTGATGAGGGATGCAGAGACAACATCAGCGAGGAGATCGTCGACCGTGTCATTTTAAAGGAAATCAAATCTGTAAAAGAGCAGATTGATACATGCCCGGCAGAGAGAACAGATTTGAAGGAAGAATATCAGGCAAGATACGATATTTATCAGGAATATGCACCAAAAATGATGTCCGCAGAGGAAGTGGAAGCATTTATCACTGAGAAATTTGCAGATATCGTTGCGGGCAGGAACAAAGGAATGATCATGAAAAATGTGATGCCTGAATTAAAAGGCAAGGCAGAAGGAAGCGTGATCAATCAGGTAGTTGCAAAACTTTGTCAGTAAGCACCATACAGAAGGGCGCGGCGATAATATGGAGAAGCGAATACGTTTTACAATCATACTTGTACTCATTTTGATCGTTGTCATAGCGTTTTCTTTCCAGTCGAAAGAGAAGAAGGAATATCTGGTTTACAATGAGGCATTAGATAAGACTGCGGTTACCGTGGATGATGTATCATTGACTTTGAAAGATATCGCATTTTATGTAGCTTATGAGGAAAAAACAGTTCAGGAACAGGCGATACTCTATAACCCGGACAATCCAAGACAGTACTGGAATGTTTATACAGACGGGCAGTTTGTGAAGCTTACTGCAAAACAGGCAGCATTGGATATGGCTGTGCATGATGAGATTTTTTATCAGATGGCTGTAGCAGAGGGCGTGAAGCTGGACGTGACGGAGCAGGAATATCTTGAAAATGATGAGAGTGATTTCTGGTCTGATTTAGAGGACTGGCAGAGAGAACAATTGGGGATTTCAGAGGAAGAACTGGATTCTGAAATGGAGAAAATAGCACTGGCTGACAAATATCAGAGTATTTATGCAGAGATGAACCAAAAAGAGTACGAGGCATATAATTTTAATGGGGAAGCCTATGAGGCACTTTTGTCGGAACACAAATACAGTGTGAATGAAAAAGTATGGGACAGAGTGGATTTTGGCTCTGTCACGCTTGATAATTAGAAAGTAGAAAAGAGAAAAATTATGTCAGTAAAAATTGGAAGAAATGATCCATGCTGGTGTGGAAGTGGCAGAAAGTACAAGGCATGCCATGAAGCATTTGATGAGAAGATCGCAAGATATGCGTCACAGGGACATATCGTGCCGCAGCGTAACATTATTAAAAATGCAGAGCAGATCGCAGGCATTAAAGAGAGCTGTAAAATTAACATTGCAGTGCTTGATTACATTGAGAAAAATATCCATGAGGGTATGAATACGGCAGAGATCGACAAAATTGTTTATGATATGACAACAAGCATGGGCGGAATCCCGGCGCCACTCAACTATGAAGGATATCCATTTTCTGTGTGTACCTCTGTGAATGATCAGGTGTGCCACGGTTTTCCTTCCAAGGATGTGATCCTAAAGGCAGGGGATATTATCAATGTCGACTGCTCTACCATTTTAAACGGATATTTCTCTGATTCTTCGAGAATGTTCTGTATCGGTGAGGTCAGCCCTGAGAAGAAGAAACTTGTTCAGGTGACCAAAGAGTGTGTCGAACTTGGATTAAAAGAAGTAAAACCATGGGGATTTTTAGGTGACATGGGGCAGGCGGTCCATGACCATGCATTTTCCAATGGATACACAGTTGTCCGTGAAATTGGCGGACATGGTGTAGGTCTTGAGTTCCACGAGGAGCCGTGGGTAGGATATAATTCTAGACGTGGACAGGAAATGCTGATGGTTCCTGGCATGATTTTTACAATTGAGCCGATGGTGAACATGGGACAGCCGGATATCTATGTTGATTCCGATAATGACTGGGAAGTGTATACAGATGATGGACTTCCATCCGCACAGTGGGAGATTATGGTACTTGTGACGGAGGACGGACATGAAGTCCTGTGCTGGTAAGCTGAATAGTGTGGAG
>ENA-OURZ01001882-OURZ01001882.1-human-gut-metagenome-genome-assembly--contig:-NODE-1882-length-21361-cov-2.567868_pt1 | contig 21361 bp, 20 predicted proteins | sample MGYA00242073_ERZ509195 | MGnify/ENA primary metagenome ERZ509195 (study PRJEB26280, sample SAMEA2338837) | human gut metagenome | biome: human gut; feature: human-associated habitat; material: faeces...
TTTAAATTTAATATTGTTTATTTGTATAGTTTGTATTATAATTAATAATACGTTCCATTCGTAAAAGTAATATCACCGCGACAGACTGTGATATGTAAACCGGGAACGTCTTTACGCTTATATTTGAAAGGCAGGCTATTCACTATGGCAGACAATCGTATCTACAATTTCTCCGCAGGCCCCTCCATGCTTCCGGTTCCGGTGCTTGAGCGCTGTGCAGCCGACATGCTGAACTATCAGGGCTCCGGTATGTCAGTCATGGAGATGAGTCACCGATCTAAAATGTACGAGGGGATCATAGCAAAGGCGGAAGCGGATCTGAGAACGCTGATGCACATTCCCGAAAACTACAAGGTGCTCTTTTTGCAGGGCGGCGCGTCGATGCAGTTTGCGCAGGTGCCGCTGAACCTGCTCTCCGGCTACAAAACCGGCAAGGCGGATTACATCAATTCCGGCAACTTTGCCAACCTTGCCATGAAGGAAGCCAAGCGCTACGGCGACATCAAGGAAGTCGCCTCCTCCAAGGACATCGGATATACGCAGATTCCCGATTGGGACGAGAAGGAATTCCGCCCCGACGCGGACTATTTCTACATTTGCGGCAACAATACGATCTACGGCACGCGTTACACCAAGCTCCCCGAAACGGGCAAGGTGCCGCTGGTGGCCGACCTCTCCTCCAGCATTCTTTCGCAGGAATATGATGTGACCAAGTTCGGCATCATCTTTGCCGGCGCGCAGAAGAACATCGGGCCTGCGGGCGTGACCATCGTCATCATCCGCGACGATCTGTTGGGTCACGCGCTGGACATCACTCCCGTGATGCTCAACTACCAGACCATGGCCGACAAGGGCAGCATGTACAACACGCCCCCGACCTACGGCATCTACATGGCGGGTCTGACCTTCGATTATCTGCTCTCTCAGGGCGGCGTTGCGGAGATGGAAAAGCGCAATATCGCAAAGGCGAAGATTCTCTACGACTATCTGGACGAGAGCAAGCTGTTCCACAACCCGGTGCGTCATTGCGACCGCTCGCTGATGAACGTCACCTTCGTCACCGGCGATGCGGACAAGGACGCGGCGTTCGTCAAGGCGGCGACCGCGGCCGGTTTCGTCAACCTGAAAGGACACCGCTCGGTCGGCGGCATGCGCGCCTCCATCTACAACGCCATGCCGGAAGAGGGCATCGTCAAGCTCGTTGCCTTCATGAAGCAGTTCGAGGCTGACAACAAGTAAGCTGAATAAGGAGTATTTTCCGTTATGTATACAATTCAAACGCTGAACGCGATTTCGCCTGTGATTTACAACCATCTGCCGCAGGACAGCTACACGGTGGCCAAGGAAACCGCCGCGCCCGACGCCATCATCGTGCGCTCGGCCTCCATGCTCGACATGGAGCTTCCGGCTTCCCTGCAGTCCATTGCGCGCGCAGGCGCAGGCTACAATAACATCCCTGTTGACAAATGCACCGAAGCGGGCATCTGCGTGTTCAACACACCCGGCGCCAACGCCAACGCCGTCAAGGAGCTGACGCTGGCAGGTCTTCTGCTGGCCTCGCGCGACATCATCGGCGGCGTGGAATGGGTCAAGGAGCTCAAACCCGGCGAAACCTCCGTCGCCAAGCAGGTCGAAAAGGGCAAGAGTCAGTTTGTCGGCCCGGAAATTCAGGGCAAGACGCTGGCCGTGATGGGTCTGGGCGCAATCGGCGTGCTCGTGGCCAACGCGGCGGCGACGCTGGGCATGAAGGTCATCGGCTACGACCCCTTCATCTCGGTGGAAAACGCCTGGGCGCTGTCCACGACGATCCAGCGCGCGACTTCTCTGGACGCAATGCTGGCCGAAGCGGATTATGTCACGGTGCACATTCCGCTTTCCGACAAGACCCGCAACATGATCGACGAGCAGGTGCTGGCGAAGATGAAGCCCTCTGCGGCGTTGCTGAACTTCTCCCGCGCCGAGCTGTGCGATACCGCGGCGGTGCTGGCTGCCTTGCAGGCCGGTCGGCTGCGCAAATACGTCATCGACTTCCCGACCGAAGCCGTCATCGGCCAGCCGGGCGTGATTGCCCTGCCGCATCTGGGTGCATCCACGCCCGAATCGGAGGATAACTGCGCGGACATGGCGGCGCTCCAGACCCGCGACTATCTGGAAACCGGCAGCATCCGCAACTCGGTCAACCTCCCCGCCTGCGAGCTGGAGCCTGCCGAGAAGCACCGCATCACGGTCATCCACAAGAACATCCCGAACATGATTGCGCAGATCACCGCGCAGCTAGCCGGCGCGAACGTCAACATCGAGCACCTGGTCAACAAGTCCCGCAAGGACGTGGCCTATACGGTGGTCGATTCGCTGGACGACCTGCCCGCTGATATCGTGGAGACGCTCTCCGCTGTGGAAGGCATCATCCGCGTGCGCGTGGTTTGCTAAAGGCCGAAATGCAAAGGGAATCCGGTTTGCCGGATTCCCTTTTTTGTGCTAAACTGATGAAGGCGAAAAAAAGAAAGAGGTGAGCTCTTTGCCGGAAATTTGGGATGTTTACGACGAAAATCGTGTCAAAAAACCGTATACGCATGTGCGCGGCGTACCGCTGGACAAAGGGGACTGGCATCTAGTAGTCGAAACCTGGGTCGTCACGCAGGACAACCGCGTGCTGCTGACGCTGCGCGACCCCAATAAGCACTATGGCAATCTTTGGGAATGCACGGGCGGCTCGGCGCTGAGCGGCGAGGATTCCATCACGGCGATTCACCGCGAACTGCGCGAAGAGACGGGGCTGGACATGGGAAACGTGCAGCCGACGCTGCTCTGCACCACACTGCATCACAACTCCATTGTGGACACCTATGCCATTCGCTTGAACTTCACGCTTTCGGACCTCGTGCTGCAACCCGGAGAAACGGTGGACGCAAAGTTCGTGGATTTCTCCGCTTTGGAAGATTCCTCCTGTGAAAGCTGGCTGCCGGAGCCAATCGCTTACCGTCTGCGCACCGCGCTGCCGCTGCTCAAGCGCTTCCTCGAGGGGGCGGAATGCACCGATATGTATTCGCTGGACGGACATCCGCTGGGTTACAGCCGTCTGCGGCTCTGTGACGGCGTTGCACCGCAGTTTCCGCGCGAAACCTGTCTGGTGCCGCTGCTGTTCCTGATGAGCGAAGAAGGGCGCATCTTGCTGACACAGCGTGCGGCAGGACGCGCCGCAGAAGGCGAGTGGGCGTTGACCGGCGGCGGACTGCGCCCGGGCGAAACACCCGAGCAGGGGATGCGCCGCGAAGCACGCGAGGAAATCGGACTGTCGCTCCCCTCCCTCAGCGAAGTCGGCAGGCTGCTATTGGGGGAAGAAACAGCACACTGGTGCATGGTGCTGTTTGCGTGCAGGATGCCCTTTGCGCTTGCCGATCTGCGCGTCGATCCTGCCGAGGTTTCCGACGCAAAGCTGGTTGAACCGGAGGAACTTTCACAATTCCCGATGGTGCGCGGCATTCTCGACAAGAACCCCGCGCTCTATCCCGCACTGTGCTGCCTGCGGGAACAAAAGGCTTGAGTTTCCGCTTTCATGGCGGGCGGGGCCCTCTCCCCCGTTTTTTCCCGCACAAAGCAAAAAAGACGGGCAGGCTCGTCGGCTGTCCGTCTTTCTATGAATTGAATTTACTTTACGCCCTTTGCGCTGAGATACTCGTAGCTCATCTTCAGGCTCTCGAAGGGATCGCGGCCGTGGCAGTCGTCCTGCTCGACCAGATACCACTTCACGCCGATATCGCGGCAGCCCGCGATGATGCCGTCCCAGTTCAGGTTGCCCTGACCGATTTCCGCCATGATCTGCTCGGCCTTGTCGTTCAGCGCCATGTCCTTGAAGTGCACCACGTCCATGCGGCCGCGCACCTTGTCGATCCACGCGCGCACGTCCGCGCCGCCCTTCTGCACCCAGAAGGTATCGATCTCAAACTGGAAGTTGCGGGAGGAATTGTCAAAGAGGATGTCCATGCCGACCTTCCCGTCGAACTTGCGGAATTCAAAGTTGTGATTATGGTAGACGAACTTGAGTCCCGCCTTGGCCAGCTCATCCGCCACGTCGGAGGCCTCGCGCGCAAAGCGCTCCAGCCCCGCTGCGTCTGCGCGGTATTCTTCGGGCATCATGCCCACGCCGACGTATTCGCAGCCCCAAGCCTTGTGCTTGGCGATGACTGCATCCAGATCTCTCTTGCAATCATCGAAGCTGATGTGCGTCGCCGCACAGGTCAATCCGTTTTCTTTCAATCCCTCGGCCACATCCTGTACCGGGATGCCCGCGCCGATAGCAGAAACCTGCACTGCCTCATAGCCGATCGCACGGAGCTTGCGGAAGGTTTCCAGCAATCCCTCAGTATCCTTCGTGAACTCACGGACGGTAAACATCTGCGCACCCAACTGCGTCATACGTTCATGCCCCTTTCGTTGTAAGCATTTACATTTATATTATAACGCGTTTCCATCCAAAAGAAAAGGAGTTATTCGCTATGAATTCAACTGAAATGAATCTTCCCTTTCTTATTTATTTTATCCTCTGCGCAGTGATGAGCGCCGCCGCCTTTGTCGCCATGGGCGCAGACAAGCGCCTGGCGCAGACGCATCAGCGCCGCATTCCGGAAAAGCATCTCTTTTTGCTCTCGATCCTCTTTGGCGGCATCGGCGGCACGATCGGCATGTTCAAATTCCATCACAAGACGAAGCACTGGTATTTCCGCGTGTTCTTCCCGCTCTTTGCGCTGATCCAGATCGCGCTGGGCGCATGGCTCTTCACCCTTTGAGTGCACACAAAAAGGACTTCCGAATGGAAGTCCTTTTGTTTTACTCTTTTTCCTTCGCCGTGCGCATCATCGTGATGCGGGTATAGGGCTGCTCATCGCCGCCGCGCATCACATTCTGCCGACGCAGCGTCTCAACAAAGCCGCTCTTGATGAAGCACGCGATTGCCGGAGCATTTTCCCCCAGCACGGTCAGGCTGAGCATCCGGAAGCCGTATTCCTCCTCCGCGCGCTTGCAGAGTTGCTCCACAATGCGCCGCCCCAGTTTGCCGCCGCGCCACTTGGGATCGAGGATGAGATAATCAACACAGCCTCTGCGCAGCTCCCAATCGAGCCGGGTCAGCGACACCACGCCGATCACACGGCCGAATTCCACGGCCTTGACGGCAAAATCCATCTGCGGCGCGCCGATGTAGTGCTTGCCGAAGGTGAACTCCTTGGAAAAATCCGCCATAGAAAGCTCTTTTTCACGCCCATGCAGCCACAGCGGGCGGTAGAGATCGGCGTTTTCATCCGCATTGCACCAGCGAATAGCGTTGGCCAAATCCTCCCGGCGCATCGGTTCCAGCGACAGCGTGACCATGGAGGAGGCGTTTTTCTCCAGCGTCATCAGGGTGATGCGCTCGGTAGGGCGCTCATAGGTGGGCAGCGCGCGATAGCCCATTTTATGCAGCAGACCCTGCGCCGCCGCCTCGCCGGAAATCACCTGCGCGCGGTATCTTGCGGAAGGATAGCGCAGCTCGGCGTGCATCAGCGCGACCTGCGCCACGCCCATCTGCTGCCAATCGGGCTTGACATAAATCTCCTTGAGCAGCACGTCATCCTCTTCCGGCTGCATCGTCAGGCCGCCGACCGTCACGCCGCCCGCAGTGATGCGATAGGTGTTTTCCTGCTTGATCTGTTCGAGAAACTGCTCCTCGCTCTGCACACAAGGGCAGTCCGAACTGCCGTAGGCGCCGTATTGCGCCAGATACGCCTCGTATCGAATCAGGTAGAGCGCGTGCGCATCCGCCGCCGCAGCCTTATGCAGCAGCACAATCTGCCGGTTTTCTCTTTGCATGCGCGCTCCTCCCCCCTCTTTTTTCTATCAGTTCAAAATCACGGCTGTGCTGTCCACAAGACCTGCTTCCTGCGCCGCCTGAAGCACACGGCTGCGCTCATCCTCGTCCGCGTCCTTGGCGCAGACCAGCACGCCGTAGAGCGCATAACTCTCCGCATTCTGCCCGCCAAAGACCACTTTTGCCTTTCCCATCGAATCGTCGGGCAGCTGGATGCTGACCAGGCTCTCCGGCATGGAAAGGAGCTCCAGCTCCTTGACCTTTTTGAACGCTTTTTCCACGTTCTCCCGTCCGGGGACAGCCAACCCCATCACCACGTCGGCCCGCTTGCCGCGCAGCGAGGACAGGGCGCTTTCCCAATCGGTATTGCGCACCGTGCCGTAGAGCGCGCAGGTGAGCACCTGCCGGGCGAGCACGTCGCCGTCCGCCTCTGCTGCGCCCACGATCACGACGCGGGTATTGCGCCCCCATTGCGCAGTGCCGCCCGCACGGGACAGAATCACAAACTGCGCCAGCGTCACATCGTTCAGACGCTCCGCCGCATCATAGCCCGCGTCCTTCGCCTGCTGCCACCCCTGCGCCGTCACCAGCGCAAAGTCGCACTGCCCGCTTTCGAGCTGCTGCAAGGCGGCGGCATCATCCTCTGCCAGGGCGTAGCTCAGGGTTTGGTCGCTTTCACAAAGCGCCTGCGCCGCCACAACGCCTTTTTTAACGCAAAGAATCGCCGTCTGCGTTCGTCCAGCACAGCCGGTCAGGGCAAGCAGGCAGACAAGGAGCAGCAGGGCGGCAATTCTCTTGAATTTCACTGGAAACCTCCGTAAAATCACTTCATGAAGGCATTGTAGATGGCATTGATGGCCTTTTCAAAGTCGGCCGATTCCACACCGGTGATGATGTTGATTTCCGAAGAACCCTGGTCGATCATGCGGATGTTGATGCCGCTGTCGGCCAGCGCGCCGAAGATGCGCGCCGCGGTACCGGGATAGCGCACCATGCCGCGGCCGACGGTCGCGATCAGCGAAAGGCCGCTGATGACCTCGATGTGGTCGGGCTTGCAGGTGCGGCGAATCTTTTCAACAACCTGATCGATGCGTCCCTCGATGTTGTGGTCGGAGACGAGCACGGTCATGGTATCGATGCCGGAGGGCATATGCTCGAAGGAGACGTTGCACTCCTCCAGCGCCTCGAGCATGCGGCGGCCGAAGCCCAGCTCGCTGTTCATCATATTCTTTTCCACAGCGATGGCGGTAAATCCTTTTTTGCCCGCAATGCCGGTGATCGCGCCGCGCACATGGCTCTCGTCCGCTCTGACGATCATGGTGCCGGGGTTATCCGGCTCGTTGGTGTTGCGGATGTTGATCGGGATGCCGGCCATGCGCACCGGGAAAATCGCGTCCTCGTGCAGCACGCCCGCGCCCATATAGGAAAGCTCGCGCAGTTCGCGGTAGGTGATGACATGGATGCGCTTGGGGCGCTTGACGATGCGCGGATCCGCCATCAAAAAGCCCGAAACATCGGTCCAATTTTCATAAAGTTCTGCGCCCGCCGCGCGCGCGACGATCGCGCCGGTGACGTCTGAACCGCCGCGGGAGAAGGTGCGGATGGTGCCGTCAGGATTGCTGCCGTAGAAGCCGGGGATAACGGCATAGCGGGTGCCGGCCAGGCGCGCGGAGAGCACCTCCTGCGTGCGCTCGGAATCGAAGCGGTGGTTCGCGTCAAAGAAGATGACCTCCGCCGCGTCGATGAACTCCCAGCCCAGATACTCGGCCAGAATGATGCCGTTCAAGTATTCGCCGCGGCTGGCCGCATAATCCACGGACTGGCCGTTGAGCATGGCGTAATGCACCTGTTCCAGATGGGGCGCGAAATCCAGATTCAGCCCCAGCTCGTCGATGATCTCGGTATAGCGCGCAGAAAGCTCCGCAAAAACCTTCTCGAATTCCGCCAGCTCCCCCTTGCTCGCCAGTTTATGGCAGGTGTAGAGCATATCTGTGACCTTGGCATCGTCAGGCTCCCGGCGACCGGGCGCGGAGGGCACGACATACATGCGGTTGGAATCCCCGAGCAGAATCTCCTTGACCTTTCGGAACTGCGACGCTTCCGACAGCGAGCTGCCGCCGAACTTGGTAACCACAATACCCATCTATATAAATCCCCTTTCAAAACTCTCCGGCTTTTTTGATGCGCTTCCATCAATCGTCAATTAGATAAATTATAGTGAATAATCCGCCCCTTTTCAAGCGATTCCGGGCTAAAAAACGCCTTTTCTATGTAAAAAGATGGCATATGACAAAAGGAACGGGAAAAAGCTCCCGTTCCTTTCCTGTTTTTCGTGGACGCTTTGGATTTAGTCTGCCGTTCAGCCGATCATTTTATCCAACGCGCTCTTCATCTGTGCAAGATTCTGCTGCGCCTTTTCCAGCGTTTCGCCGCTGACCGAGCAATAGAACTTGATCTTGGGCTCGGTGCCGGAGGGACGAACCGCCAGCGTGCCGCAATCGAAGAAGAGCTTGAGCACATCCGCCTTGGGGATGTCCAGTCGGGAGGTCGCGCCGTCTTTGCGCTCGGTGCGCAGGCTGGTTTCGTAATCCTCCACGGCGCGGATGGTCAGCCCGTTCATGTCCTTGAGGGCAGGGTCGCGGAACTTGGCCATGATCGCGTCGATCTTTTCCATGAAGTCGAGGCCGTCGATCTCCTTGGAGATGGTGCTCTCGACGAAGTAACCGTACTTTTCGCACAGCTCGAGCAGGCGATCGTAGAGATCCTTGCCCTGCTCATGATAATAGACCGCCATTTCGCCCACCAGCGCGACGGCAAGCACGGCGTCCTTATCGCGCGCGAGGCTGCCGGTCAGATAACCGTAGCTCTCTTCATAGCCGAAGAAGAAGTGACGGCCCTGCTCCGGGAAGCCTTCGGCCTTATCGCCGATGTACTTAAAGCCCGTGAGCACCTGCTGAACATCTATGCCGTTTTCCCGCGCAATCTTCTGCCCCAGTTCGCCGGAGACGATGGTCGTGACCATGGTCTCCCCCTTTTCGAGCGCGTTCTGTTCCTTGCGGGTGTTGTAGAGATAATCGATCAGCAGCGCGCCGATCTGGTTGCCGTTGAGTGCGATGAACTTGCCGTCATGCAGCACCTGCACGCCGACGCGATCGCTGTCGGGATCAGTGGCCATCAGCATCTTGGCACCGATCTTCTCAGCCTCGGCAATCGCCTGAACGTAGACGCGGGAATCCTCCGGGTTGGGCATATACAGGCCGCCGAAGTTGCTGTCCGGCTCCATCTGCACGCAGGTGAGGTTCTTAAAGCCCTGCATCCGCAGCATGGTGGAGACGGGGATTGCGCCGGTGCCGTAAAGGCCGGAATAGACCACGGGGAAATCCGCCGCCTTTTTGCGAGTCAGAGAGGTTCTGGGCAGCAGGAAATACAATTCGTCCAAATAGCGGTCAAGGATGCCCTCGGGCTGTTCGAGCAGGCCCTGAGCCTCGCCCTCCTCCAGCGGCAGCATCTTGGCCTGGAAGAACTCGACGGTTTCGATCTCCTTCATGATGAGCTCCGCCTGCTCAGGGATCACCTGCACGCCGCGCTCATCGTAGACCTTATAGCCGTTATACTGCTTGGGGTTGTGGCTTGCGGTGATGACGATGCCCCAGCCCAGACCCATCGCACGGACGGTATAGGACAGCACGGGCGTGGGCACGGGCTGCTCCCACAGCACGGCCTTGATGCCGTTGGCCATCAGCACGCGCGCCGTGGTCAGCGCAAAGACGTCGGAATTTTTGCGGGTATCGTAGGCAATGGCGACGGTGTGGGGCGCCTTGCTCTTGAGAATCGCCTGCGCCAGGCCCTGCGTGGCGCGCGCGACGGCATAGACATTCATGCGGGCGGGGCCGACGCCCAGCACCGAGCGCAGACCGCCCGTGCCGAAGGCCATCTTACCGGCAAAAGCCTCCATGGCCTCCTTCTCGTCCTGTGCATCCAGTTCCTTCAGCATCTCGGGATCATTTTCCGCGAGGTATTCGCGCCAGCGCGCTCTTTCTTCCTGCCACATGACCGAATTCATCCTTTCTTTGTAAACCAATATAACCTTTTATTGTATTCCTCATCGCGGTAAAAGCCGCTGAACACGCCGCCCGCCTTTTCGATGATGTGGCGCGAAGGATCGTTGTCCACATCGCAGGTGAGCAGGATGCGCTCCATGCCGCGGTCAAAACCCATTTGGAGCAGCCGCTTCAGCGTCTCCTGCGCATAGCCGTGGCCGCGCTCGCTGGGCGGCACACTGTAACCGATATGTCCTGCCCAGGTCAGCGCATCCGGCGTATCATAGGGCCGCAGCTGACCGAACGCGAGAATGCGGGAGCCGTCGTCGCTCATCAGGAACCAGATTTCGTTGGGATTGCTGCCATAGTCCATGCACTCGGGCTTGGACAGCCTGTCCACCACGGCCAGCCAGCCGAAATAGCCCATGCGGCCGCGGCTGCCACAATACGGCTCCTCGCCGGCACTTTCAAAGTCGCGGTCCGCCGCCATCACGGCCTTGAAATGACCCATACGGGGTCTGACCAGTTCCATTTGCGCCCCATTCCTCTCTTTTCGGTTTCGTTTCATTATATCATATTGCGGAAAATTTGAAAACATTGCGTTGTCCGCACCGAGCAAAAAGGCGCGCGGAAGAACCTTCCGCACGCCTTTTCAGATGCGTTTTTAGAACACGATGAAGAACTTGAGGATGAACAGCACGGCCAGCACAATGGTCAGCCAGGAGACTTCCTTGGCCTTGCCGGTGCAGATCTTCAGCACGGAATAGGTGATCAGGCCGATACCGATGCCGTTGCCGACGGAGCTGGTGACCATCATGAACACGAGCATCAGCACCACGGGCAGAACGCCGGCCACATCGCCGTAGTCCACGTCCTTCAGGCTGCCCATCATCAGCATGCCGACGAACACCAGCGCAGAGGAAGTGGCCGGAGCGGGAATCAGCGCCGCGATGGGCGAGATGAACATGCACAGCAGGAACAGAATACCGGTGACCAGCGAGGTCAGACCCGTGCGGCCGCCCGCCTCCACGCCCGCAGCGGACTCGATGAAGGTGGTGACGGTGGAGGTGCCGGTGCAGGCGCCCACCATGGTGCCGATGGAGTCGGAAAGCATCGCCTGCTTCATGTTGGGCATGTTGCCTTCCTTATCGAGCATCCCAGCGCGCTGCGCGGTGCCGTAAAGGGTGCCGATGGTGTCAAACATATCGACCATGCAGAAGGATATGATGGTCATGATCGCGGAGAACACGCCGATGGAGAACAGATCGCCGAAGTCGAACTTGAACAGCGTGGTTGCCGCCATGTCCTTAAAGGGCGGCATCCAGCTGGCGGTCGCCAGCGATGCGAAGGGGTTCTGACCCATGCAGAAGCAGCCGATCCAGTAGGCCGCGGCAGCAATCAGCATGCCGAAGAGCACGGAACCCTTGACCTTCTTGTGGTGCATCACCGCGATGGCGAAAATGCCGATGAAGGTGGTCAGGACGTAGAGCACCATGGTGCCGTAAGCATCGCCCATGGCCGCCTTGGTCGCAGAAGGGCCGTTGGAGAAGAAGCTGCCCAGCATGTAGTACATATTGAAGTTTGCGTCCTGCACGCCCGCATTGGAGCCCAGGCCGATGTTGACCAGCATCAGGCCAATGCCCGCCGGGATGCCCAGACGCACCGCCTTCGGGATCGCATCGACGATCTTTTCGCGGATGTTGAGCAAGGTCAGGATAGTAAAGAGAATGCCGGAGATCAGGATGATGGCAAGGCCCGCGCCGTAAGCATCCTGGAAGGTATAGTCTACGCCGCCCGCAGCGGTCATTGCAGCCGCAATGCCCGCAACCACGGTCGCAAAGTAGCTGTTCAGACCCATGCCGGGCGCCATGGCAAAGGGCTTGTTGGCGAGGAACGCCATCAGCAGCGTGCCGATGCCGGCGGAAATGACGGTGGCCAGGAAGATGCCGTTCCAGAGAGCGCCGCCCACCTCAGCATTCGCGCCGAAGCCGACGATCAGGTTGGGGTTGAGCGCAATGATATACGCCATGGTCATGAAGGTCGTAAGACCCGCGAGGACTTCGGTACGAACTGTCGTACCATTTTGCTTGAGCTTGAAGAGTTTTTCCATTTCTATTTTTCTCCTCCTCTATTTTTGAAGCCCGCGTGAAAAACGGCGGGACGCTTTTGATTCAGCGGCCGCGCCCCGCCGTTTCCGTTTTTATGCAGGCTTACTTACCCAGCAGCGCCTTGGCCTTGTTGGCGACATTCTGCGCAGTGAAGCCGAAGCGCTCGAACAGCTGCGCCGCGGGAGCGGATGCGCCGAAGTGGTCGATGGTGAGCACATCGCCGTCCAGACCGACATACTTATGCCAGCCGAAGGAGGTCGCCGCTTCCACCGCAAGGCGTGCGCGCACGGCCTTGGGCAGCACGGATTCCTTGTATTCCTCGCTCTGTGCATCGAAGATCGCAAAGCAGGGCATGGAGACCACGCGCGCGTCGATGCCCTCGTCCGCCAGCAGCTTCTGCGCGTCCATGGCCTGCTCCACCTCGGAGCCGGAGGCCATCAGGATCACGTCGGGGGTCGCCTTCTTGGAGTCGGACAGGATGTAGCCGCCCTTCATGGCTTCCTTGCCGGAGTTTTCATACAGCGGCAGGTTCTGGCGGGACAGCGCGAAGCAGGACGGGCCTTCCATCTTGAGCGCCTGCGCGTAGGCCGCAGCGACTTCCTTGCCGTCAGCGGGACGCCAGAGGTAGACGTTGGGCATGGAGCGCAGCGCCGCCAGCTGCTCGATGGGCTGGTGGGTGGGGCCGTCCTCACCCACGCCGATGGAATCGTGCGTCAGAACGTAGAGCACCGGCAGCTTCATCAGCGCGGAGATGCGGATGCCGTGCTTCATGTAATCGGAGAAGACCAGGAAGGTCGCGGCATAGGTCTGCAAGCCGCCGTGCACCTGCATGCCGTTGACGATGCCGGCCATGGCCTGCTCGCGGATGCCGAAGTGCAGGTTGCTGCCCTCGGGAGTCTCGGCGGAGAAGTCGCCGCGGCCCTTGATATAGGTCTTGTTGGAGGGCGCAAGGTCGGCAGAACCGCCGATCAGGTTCGGAATGCGCTCGGCAAGCTTTGCCAGCACCTGGCCGCTAGTGTTGCGGGTCGCGTCCTTCTTGTTTTCAAACTGCCAGAAGGCCTCATCGTTTTCGAGGTCGGGATGGAAGCCCGCGAACCACTGCTCCATTTCGGCAGCCAGTTCGGGATACGCCTTGGCGTACTCCTCCATCATCTTGTTCCACTCGGCTTCCTTCTCGGCGCCCTTGGCCGCGACCTTGGCGGTCTCCTCATAGACGGCGGGATCGACATAGAAGGACTTATCGGGATCCATGCCGAGGTTTTCCTTGAGCGCGCGGACATTATCCACACCCAGAGGCTCACCGTGCGCGGAGTTCTTGCCCTCCTTGGCAGGGCAATGCGCGCCGATCTTGGTGGTGACGACGATCAGCGAGGGGCGGGGATCCTTCTTGGCCGCCTCGATCGCCGCGCCTATGGCGTCGATGTCCTCACCGTCGGCAACCTTCTGCACATGCCAGCCGTAGGATTCGTAGCGCTTGGCGGTATCTTCGCGCAGCGCCAGCTCCACCTTGCCCTCGATGGTGATGTCGTTGGAGTCATAGAACAGGATCAGCTTGCCCAGGCCCAGCGTCGCAGCCAGCGCGGAGGCTTCGCCGGAGATCCCCTCCATCACGCAGCCGTCGCCCATCAGCGCATAGGTGTAGTGATCGACCACTGGGAAGCCGGGGCGGTTAAACTTGGCCGCCAGGTGCTTTTCCGCCATCGCCATGCCGACAGCGTTGGCAACGCCCTGACCCAGCGGGCCGGTCGTGGTCTCCACGCCCACGGTATGGCCGTATTCGGGGTGGCCGGGGGTCTTGGAGTCGAGCTGACGGAAGTTCTTGAGATCATCCATGGTCAGGCCGTAGCCGAAGAGATGCAGCAGGCTATACAGCATCGCGGAAGCGTGACCGGCCGAGAGCACGAAGCGGTCGCGGTTGCGCCACTTGGGATCGGCGGGATTGTGGTTCATCTGCTTGGCCCAGAGCGTGTACGCCATGGGAGATGCACCCAGCGGCGTGCCGGGGTGGCCGGAATTGGCCTTCTGAATCGCGTCCGCAGCCAGCGCACGCATCGTGGAGATGACTTTGACATCCATGTCCTGCATGTTTTTTCCTCCATTTTTATGGTTGCAGCTTAAATATTTTTCAGCGTCAGCACGCCCGCGCAGACCGACTGCGGGGCAAACGACGCATCCATGTCCTTTCGGTTGATCCAATCCTCTGCGGCGAAATAGCATTCGTCCGCATCCCAGCTCTCGCCGCAGCTTTCCGCCAGCGCGTCCAGCTCCTGCCGTTTGGCGCGCATCACGTCCCCGATCCACATCGCGCCGCCGGGATTCAGGTGCTTTAAGCATTCCAGCAGAAACGGCGCTTTCTGCTCGTCGGTCAGGTGGTGCAGCGCATAGGTGCTGAGGATGGCGTCAAACTTTTCTTCCGCCAGCACCGCAGGAAAGCCCTGCGAAATATCCGCGCGGACGAGATGCGCTTTGGGCATCTTTTCCCGCGCAATTTCCAGCATTCGGTCGGAAAAATCCGCCGCGGTGACATCCAGCCCGTCCGCGTAGAGACGGGAGGTCAGCACTGCCGTGCCGCAGCCGATATCGAGCACGCGCCGGGCGTTTGCCGCCCGCACGCCGCTGTAAATCGTTCCCAGCACGTTTTTGTATCCCGCAAAGGGATAGGTGTTGCTCTCTTCGGAAAGGCCGACGGTCTTGTCATAGCCGTCCGCCCAGAGGTCAAACCCCTTGTGATCGAGCATTCAGGCTCCTTTTCTGCTCACCGCGCAAGTTCGGCAAGCGGGGTCAGATCGACGTTTTTGCAGCCCTTCACGACGTCGTAGAGCTGCTTGGCCATGGCGGCCACGCCGCCGGGCACGTCGGATTCAAAGTTGATGGGCAGTACGGGGTCGTGCAGCGAAAGTCTCGCCAGAAAGAAGCCCTCGCCGCCCGTGAGGCGGATCGTGACCTTCACGCCTTCGTAGTCGGTGTTGGCCATCCAGTCCTCACGGCTGTCACGCGCTGCTTTGATGCAGGCAATCACCGCTTCGCCGTCGGGGCGGAAATTGTCAGCGGTGAGCTTGAGACGGATTTCCTTCTCCTCCGCAGGCTCTTCCAGTCCTTCGATCAGGCTCGTCAGGTCGCCGCGCTTGGCCAGCTCCACGATGAGCCGCGACGCCATGTACGCGCCGTCATCGAGGAAATAGTTCTCGGCAAAGGCGCAGTGGCCGGAGGTCTCAATGCCCATCGGGCAGGCAATGCCTTCCCGGTTGAGCTCGATGGCCTTGTCGATGACGTTCTTGTAGCCCCTGCGGTATCTCAGGTGCTTGCCGCCGTGGGCTTCGATAAAGCGCGTCAGCCCCGCAGAGGTCACCGAGTCGGTCACGATGGTGCTGTCGGGTTCCTTTTCCAGATAAATGGCGGAGAGCATCGCGATCAGGCGGTTGCGGTTGATGGGCAGACCCTTTTCGTCCACAACGGCCGCGCGGTCGCAGTCCGCGTCGAAGATCACACCCATGTCTGCACCGGAATCGAGCACGGCCTTGCAGACGGACTGCATGGCGGTCGCGTCTTCCGGGTTGGGGATGTGGTTGGGGAACAGCCCGTTGGGATCGAGGAAGCGGCTGCCCGTGGTGTCCGCACCGAGCGGCTCCAACACACTGCGGGCAAAAAATCCGCCCGAACCGTTGCCCGCGTCCACGACGATGCGCTTGCCCGTCAGCGGCCGCTCCGAGCCGGTCTTTTCACGGATGAAATCCACCAGACCCTGCGCATACATGGCAAGGAAATCGACGCTTTCCGTCTCCGGCTGCGCGGGGGCAACGTCTTCATCCATAGCGGCTGCGATGGCGGCGACCTCATCATGCTCCAAACCGCCCTGACGGGTGATGAACTTCATGCCGTTGCGCTCAAAGGGCAGGTGGGAAGCGGTAATCATCACCGCGCCGTCGCAATCGAGCTTGACGGTGGTCATAAACATCGCCGGCGTGGTACACAGGCCGCAATCCACGACCTTGACCTTCGCCGCGCCCAGTCCCTCAAAGGTACCGGCGCACAGCTCCCGGGCCGACAGGCGCGGATCGTGCCCCACGGCGATTTTCAGCTCTTCCTTGCCGCATTTTTCGCGCAGGAAGGCGGCGAACTGATAAGCCGCCGCCCGGGCGGTATTGCGGTCGATGGTCACTCCCCCGCCGATATCCACCGCCACGCCGCGCAGATCGCTGCCGCTGATCAGTTTCAGGTGTTTCTGCATAAGACTCCTCCGGTTGTCATTTCAAAACGAATTGTAGGAGACGATGTCCCCCAGGGGCTTTTTCTCCTTGTGCGGCGTTTCCGCCGGAACGCCAAGGGTAAAGACCGACATGACGTGCCAATCCTCGGGGAGGTTTACCGCCTTCCCCGTTTCGGTAGCCATGAAATAGGCGGGCAGATCGGCGCTGATGCCGTTGGCGCTGAGCCAGCAGGTGCCATAGCCCAGATCGTGCGCGGCGTTGAGCATATTGCAGGTCGCCGCGGCGGAATCCTCAAAGGGCGTGACCGAATCCGGCCCCACCGCCACCACGACCAGCACCGGCGCCTGCAAAATGAACTTGCAGAAGCGCTTGTTGGCCTCGTAAATCTTCTCCCGCACAGCGGGATCGGTCACGACGATGAAGCGCCAGCCCTGCCGGTTGATGCCGCAGGGCGCATAGCGCCCACAGTCGAGTATGGTTTCCAAATCCTCCGGCTTCACCGGATCGTCCGTGTATTTGCGCACGGCCCGGCGGGTACGCAGAGCGGTCAGCGTATCCATGAGAACTCCCTCCTGTCTTTTCGGGGCAAATCAGAAATGGTTGTAGGCGACGACTTCGTCCAGCGTCTTCTTGGGGCGCTGCACCGCCGTTTCCGCCGGAACGCCGATGGAGAAGACCGACATGATGTGCCAATCCTCCGGCACGCCCAGCACCTTGGCCACGCGCTGCGCGGTCGGATGCTCCTTGAGGCCGTTGGCGCCGATCCAGCAGCCGCCGTAGCCCAGCGCGTGCGCTGCGTTGAGCATATTGCAGGTCGCCGCGCCCGCATCCTCGAAGGGGCAGGCGGCTTCCGGCCCGATAGCCACGGCGACCACGACAGCCGCCTGATTGATGAACTTGCCGTAATCGGTCGCATCGGCCACGGCGTCCTTGACCTTCTGGTCGGTGGCGACGATGAACTTCCACGCCTGACGGTTGACACCGGTGGGCGCGAGACGGCCGCAGTTGAGGATGGCCTCAAGATCTTCCGGCTTCACCGGATCGCTCGTGTATTTGCGAATCGAGCGGCGTGTGGTCATTGCGGTAATAGCATCCATGAAAAAAATCCCCCTTTACCTGTTTTGCTTTCTGTTTATTGTTGTTTATTCTGCAAAATCGCCGTATTCGTTGGTCAGCAGCTGATAGAGCGGTTTGAGCAGCAGCATCCCCGCCCCGATCTCCTGCGCATATTCCGGTCGGGAGATTCTGGGATCGAGTCCGTCATTGTGCTCGACATAAAAACTCTTCTTCCGATAGAGATCGCGCAGCGCGGGATGCAGCTCTTCCGGAATCTCGATGCGCTTATAGTCCTCGCCCAGTATGCGGTAATGCGCGGCAAACACCGGGTCGGTCAGAATCTGCACAAGCTCTCTCTGGCGGCGCAGCAGCAGCGCGCGCATCCAGCGCGCCCGCGCGGGGTCGCTGTCGTAAAAGCCGCCGCCGTAGCAGCTGCAATCGGGGCTGATGTCGTAATACAGGCCGAAGCACGCCCATTTCGGCTTGCTCATCGGGTGAAAGGACAGCCACATATGGCTGCGGTAGGGCGATTTGTCCTTTGTAAAGCGCGTGTCCCTGCGGATGCGGGAGACGATGCGGCGGGGCAGCTGCTCCATGTCGTCATCGATCTTCAGCGCATAGGGCACAAGCTCCTCCGCCAGCGCATAGAGCGGCTTTTTGACGTTCTGCTCATAGTCTTTATGTGTGGACAAGAAATACTCGCGGTAATTGTTGAGCGCGATGCCCACGAAATATTCCAGCATTGCCGGCTGAATGCCCGGAAAACCCGTCTGCGACAAGTTTCTTCCTCCCTAACCATGAATCGTCTTTATTATACTCTAACTTCCGTTTTCTTTCAACGGATGATCCGCTTTTCATAACATAACGTTAATAAATTGCGCATCAAAAAAGCGGCTTTTCGATTGAAAGCCGCTTTTTTCTGTCCGTATTGCCAAAGTTACGGCTTATTTTTTGATCTTCTCAATCAGACAGAGACGCAGCTTTTCCAACTCCTTTTCCGGCAGCGTGCAAGTTTTGCCTTCATACCAGATTTTCATGGCATTTTCGATCAATTCCGTAAACTCCGGCGGAAGATTCCGCATCATCCAAAGCCCCGAATCGTACTTGGAGAGAATCTTTTTCTCCATTTTGAAGGAAAGGATTCTCCCTAAAATCAACACATTGCTGGCCAGATACCGCGGCGCGTAGCTGTGGAAATCATACGCCTCCGCCTCGTTGGAAATCACCGCCCAGAAGTCCTCATCGGAGACCGGCGCAAACACTGCTTCGATCGGCGCGCCGCACAGCACCACACCGCACTGACGGATCAAACGGATATAACTCGTCACATCGGGGTCGGGAAATTCATGATCGACGATGTAGACCTCCGCATCGGGATCCCGAAAGCGCATCAAATACTTCTCTTTCCAGAAATCGCTATCATGAAACACGCAGCTACCAGGGTTCTTCCAGTTCTGCGCGTTGTACAGCGTGACAGCCGAAATCTCGATTGGGCAGGGTTTGCCGTCCAGCGCGATGCTTTCCCGTGCAAGAGTGAGCTTTTCCTCCGTGCGCAGCGAATCGCGCACCACGGCAGTTCCTCAAAGCCGATCAGTCCCGCCGAATTCATGTATTTCCCCCCCTTCTTCAGTATAACACAAAAGAGAACGCCTGCAGGCGTTCTCTTTTGTTCAAATAAAACTCAATCGTTGCGTTTGGTGGACGGTTCGGAGGAAGGGCGGCTCTTGTAGACCGTCGGCGTCTCATCGTCCTCGTCGAAATCGGGAACCTGACGAGGCGTGGGCGCTGCCGGGCGGCTTGGCTGCTGCGGCGCGCGCCGGCTCTGCGCAGACTGCGCCGGGCGGGAATACTCCGTGGCGACGCGGCTGATTTCCTCGCGGTAATCGTAAGGATCCTGATTCGGCGCGCGGCGAGGCTGCACCGGCTCCTGCGGCGGAACATAGTCCTCTTCCTCGTCGTCGCGGCGGCGGTTGGCGCGCAGCTGCAGAATCACCAGCACCACAATGCAGGCGACGATGAGCAGCACAACGAAGATCAGCAGCATCAACAGCCATGGCGCCATGCCGCCCTTTTCATCGGAATTGATGGTCAGCGGCGTGGGGGTGGGGGTTGCGGGCGCACCCTGGCTTTCGGGATTGACGGCCACCATGCCGACGGTGACGTGCGCGGGTTCCGTGATGGACTGCACCTTTTCACCGGTGTCGGTTGTGCCGTCCACGACGAAGAAATAATCGCCGGACTGCGTGACGTTGACCGAGATCGTCACCAGGCGATCCCCCGGCGACATGGAATTGATGCGCTCCAGCACATTGTTGTTCTGATCGGAAACCGTGATGTTGGTCAAATCGGACTGCCCGCCGTTGCGCAGCAGGAGGTTGAAGAGCACCTCGCCGGGCTGATCGAGCGTATTGGTGTTGGGCGTGGCAGTGACGGTGAACAGATTCGCCGCGTCGGTCTGCTCCGGCGCAGAAACCTTGACCGAAACGATGTTGGAGGTCGCGGTATAGGTCTGCCCGTTTTCATCGACTGCCTTGACCGTAACCATATAGTTCTGCGAATCGACCGGGCGGATAAGCTTGTTCCAGCTATACGCCTTGCCGACCTCAATGCGGGTGCCCTCGATGAGGTTGCCCAGCGTAGAATCGGAAATCGTGGCGTTGGAGAAGGCGACATTACCCTCGTTGACGACGTTGCACACGAGCGTGACCGACGCGCCTGCCTGAATGGCGGAAACGTCGCTTTTCAGCGTCACAGTGAGCTTAGGCTGATAGATGACCAAATCCATCGCTTCCAGCACGAGCACGGTGCTCTGGCTGGCGTTGGCGGCGCGATAGGAGACGCGCGGCTGGGACTTGACATCGCGCGTCATCTTCACATCCACGGTGAACTGGCGCATATCGCCGGGGGCAAGCTGATCGACGGTATCGATCTGGCCGATCTCCTCCATGTCGTCATAGAGCTGCAAATCGACCAGCGGAACGTTGCCCTCATTTTTGAGGATATAGGTCAGACGGATTTTTTCGCCCTGCGCGGCGGACGTTGCGGACGCGGTGCGCTTGAGCGACAGCTTTGGTTCGGCGTTTTCATAGCTGACCGTCATCGTGCGGTAAACATCATCGCCGTTGAAGTCAACGTAAGTCACCTCAATTTCCAAATCACTGGTCATAGCGCCCAAACTCATTCCAAGTGAATTGGATCGTGCAAAAGCTGTGCTCTGCGCCGCAACGGTATCAAACGACGCAATGAGACTGTTCTCGTATCGGAATTCAAGAGAGCTGATATACTGCCCGGTTTCACCGTTATGCACGGTGACGTTCATTTCCAATAGGACCTGACCGTTCTGATTCTCTGTCGGTGTGAACTCCACGGTCAAATCGGCGTGATCCGCCGTTTGAGCATATACAGCGGGAATGCCAGCCAGCAGCAGCGCCAGCGTCAGAAACAGCGCTAAGATTTTTCTCATATGCGTAAACGGAATGGGGATTCCGTTCGTCACCTCCATTTCAGCGCAAAGCGCCGCAGGTTATCAATCATATATTGTACTTTGAAAAGAAACCTTTTGTCAAGGCAAGTGGCGTAAATCCCGTTTTTTTCCGTACATTTGACTTGAAAGCGCGGGTTTTCTTCCTATATAAAACCATCTTTGGGCTATATCTTCCGCTAAAGCGCTTCCAGCGACCTTTCTTTTGAAAGATAAACGATTCGTCCCGGGGAATTGTCACAGCAAAAACCGGCCCCCGCGCTTTGCGGGAGCCGATTTTTCTGTCAGCTATTCAGCTTTTGATCCGAATCAACCGGCCAGGCCAGCGTTGAGCTCATCCAGGACGGGCTGCACGCGAGGCATCATGTCCGCAACGAACTTGTCCCACTCAGCCGCGGGATCGCAGTTCGGGTCGGCCAGGATCTGGATCATCTTTTCTTCTGAAGGAATTACCACATTCGACTATACCTAACTCCAAATCCAAGCAATATACCATTTCAACGTCAATTGTCCAACAAATGAGGAATACCCATGATATCGTGATCATAACCGCGGTGAAAGGTGGTGCGCTACCACTTTTTTCACTTTATTACAATTCCGCTATGGGGGCACTGCCATTGTTTGAG
>ENA-OURZ01001907-OURZ01001907.1-human-gut-metagenome-genome-assembly--contig:-NODE-1907-length-21038-cov-17.324930_pt1 | contig 21038 bp, 14 predicted proteins | sample MGYA00242073_ERZ509195 | MGnify/ENA primary metagenome ERZ509195 (study PRJEB26280, sample SAMEA2338837) | human gut metagenome | biome: human gut; feature: human-associated habitat; material: faeces...
ACTTTCACGTTCCTTTCAAACAAACCGTACTATTTAAAATTCGGCGGACAAAAATCCTGTCCGCCGACTCATTTTTACCACTATAGCATTAAGGAAAACTAAAAACTCTTATTTCAAATTTGCCCGCATCTGGTCACTTGCCGAAATAATTCCATCAATCCACTCCTGCTCTGTCATATCTCCTGATACCAAAGAGTTTACAGGGTCAAAGAATACAGTACGTACTTCAATACCCGGAATTGCTTCAAATGATGCAAAATTGCCCATGGCTGCCTTTGCTCCATTATCATAGATAGAATAAAACATGACATTATCACCTTCTAATTTATCTGCAATTCCTAATACCGGCTGAATAGCTCCTGCTTTTGCAAAAATTTCACATGCTTTATCACTGTATAAATATGAGATAAATAATTTTGCTGCATCCTGATGTTCTGCACCAGAAGGAATCCATGCCTGTTCAAACCATGTATAACTATAACTGTCTCCTCCCGCTTTTACCGCCGGAAGAGCTGTCATACCCCACTTAAATCCATCTGCACGAGGAGCATCTGCCATTTCACCGACAATCCAGGTTCCATTTGGCATGAAAATTGCCTTATTATCAAGTACTAACTGCTGGTTCTGTGTAAAATCCTGATCATTTGCCTGTGCCGGTGTAATAGGATTTGTGTACTCAGCTAACTTTGCAACAATATCAAAACATGTCTGTGCTTCTGGTGTTTCCCAGATACCTTCTTCATAATTTGTAGCCTTATCAAAGAATTCAGGTCCGCCTGCGGCATACATTAATGCATAGAAAAATGCATCAAAATATCCTGTTGTCGGATATGTAAATAAATAAATTCCCTCTTCTTTTGCTTTATCTCCAAGTTCCCACATTTCATCCCAGGTTGTTGGAACATCCCATCCTTTTTCTTCTAAAAGACCTGCATTATAAAACAGACCACATGGGGAATAAAACATTGGTGCAAGATATGTCTTTCCATCACCATAAGGATTCGTCAATGATGTATCTGTAAATCCTCCTGCAATCTTCTCTGAAACAAGTTTATCTTCTCCCGGAACTTTCATAGATAAGACATCTGTAATGTCAGTAATCATATTTCCCTTAATAAACTGTTCCGTTAACGCAGCTTCACGTCCCGTTGCCAGATGAATAACATCCGGGTATTCGCCTCCCTGCATGGATGGTCCTATTACATCCTCCAATTTTTTATCTGTTGTAAGTTCTACCTGAATTCCGGTTTCTTCTGTAAATGCATCTGTCACTTCCTGCCACATTTGCGAACCATAACCTGTCTCAATCGCAGCTACACTGATTGTTGTTCCAGCATAAGCTGCATATGGATCATCTGATGTTGTCTGTCCAGTTTCTTCTGTCTTGCTGTTATCTGACGCAGAATTCTCCGTTCCTGAATCTGTACCGCACCCTGCAAATAAAGATGCTACCATTACCATACTCATCATTGTACATAAAATTTTTTTCTTCATAGTAACCTCCCATTTTTGTTATTTTTTACTATAAGTTCTTATGTTTCCTTCCCTACATTTGTTATTATATAGTACGCCATCTCTTTTTCCTATCCATATATTGCTCTATATTTTATAATTCTTGCTTTATTTTAAAAATCTTGTTATTTTGTTTTTTTTATTGTATACTAAGTACAACATCGTTCCATTTTGACCAGGAAATCATTGCAATTATAACATGAAAGGACTGTATTTTCCATGAGCAACCGCAAATTTAATCTGGATAATGAGGTACAGCCGGAAATCCATTTCCGCCTGCTTTCCATATCAGCATCCAAATTTGAAAATGACTGGACTTCGTTTCCCCACAGCCATCATTTTACGGAAATCTTCTTTATTAAAGACGGCACCGGACGCATGCTGATTGAAAATGAATCTCTTCCGGTCTCCTCAAACAGCCTTGTCGTGATCGGTGCACAGGTAACACACACAGAGTTTTCCGATCCGGAAAATCCACTGGATTATTATGTGCTCGGGGTGGAAGGATTAAAACTGAATACTGACAAAGAACCGGAATACATTCATGTCCCGGCTTTTGCAAACTCGCCTTTTATCCGCCAGTGTTTTGAAAATATCCTGCGGGAAATGCATAACAAACAGGACCGCTACGCAGAGATCTGCCAGCATTATCTGGATATTTTAATTTTATATTTCTGCCGGAAAGACCATGTATCCTATGAAGTGGTGGATGCGCAGAACAGCAGCCGCGAATGCCACAAGGTAAAACGCTTTATCGAGCACAATTACCAGAGCATGATCTCTCTGGATTCGCTTGCCGAAAACTGCAGTCTCTCAAAATATTACCTTTCACACCGTTTTGCAGAGCTGTACGGGAAATCTCCCATCGCTTACCTGAACGAAGTTCGGCTGGCGTCTGCGCGTGACCTGCTGCTCACAACCAATCACAGCATCGAAGAGATTGCCGGATGTATCGGGTTTTCCTCTACCAGCTATTTTTCGCAGTCCTTCCAGAAAAAATTTCATGAATCGCCACAGCAGTTCCGCAAATCCCACAGTGTCAGGACATGACCATGTTTCATTTTTTACATAAAAAAATAATTTTCTAAAAATTTCCCCGAAAGAATATCATATCTTTCGGGGAAAGGAAATGGATTTTTATTCTTCCGTTTCTGGAATCCTGGTGGTACATATATCAGATTATTCAGGGAAACTATGCCTATCAGCCGGATTGGAAAGAGAATTTACAATGTTTTGGACTAACCATCGTGCATATTCTGATCACATGTATTATCTATGGCATTATGGGTATGTTTTGTTGTGCAACATCCTTTTATTTCCGCAACCGAAAAACGGTATATTTTGTAAGTATATTTTTCTGGCTGATTGAAATTTTAAAACCTGGCTCCCTGCTTCGCACCAACTCTATTGCTTTTTTATGCAAATATGCTATTGTAAAATTAAATATATATTCTGGAAAATATTATGTTGCCAATTAACTATTTACACGAAAGGAAAACCATGATTAAGAGTAAAAAAAATACTATAGGAATTGTGAAAGATACAATTTGTAAAATCGCCCTGAAAAAAGCAAATACAAACTGTCTTAGCCTTATGTATGAACCCCCAAAACCAAAGTGCACTTGGTATCAACCTCAAGATCAACATTATTTACATTCAAATAAGAAAGGTGGAAATTGATTATAAAAAAATATTAAGTATAATTTTAGTTATGGTATTCATGATTACTTTCAATAACAACGTATATGCTGCAGAATTAGATAATATGCAACATAACGACCAAGCATATGTGTTAAATTCATTTTCAGGAAATAACTTGGAAAGTATTTCAGTGAGATTTTAAAATCACAGAAAATCAAATTGAATTTGAACAGTTTGGAAGAAATTTTTTATTTTCTATACACAAATTAAATATGGATACAAGTGACGGGAAAAACATTCCAGATGCCAATTTTTATACAGGTATATCTTCTACTATCTTAAAAACAAATATTTTATTTGCCTACAAATACAATTTTATTGTCCTGCCAGAAATTAATATCGTATTCCAGTTCAATATGCTTGGAGCGCCGCATTCTCCTTTGAGGAAACACAAACGCTCTTAAAACAAACCGGATATCCCCACGGAATAAGAGGTTTGCGATGTTCACTATGCTTCCATTCCTTTAAATAATCCATTATTTTTCTATACATCACTGCACCTCCATGAAATGTTTACTTTTGGCATATCAATTATTCATGTAAAAATCAACGTATTTTTCATTTGTTTTTACACTAAATTGCATGAATTATTTCTAAAATTATACATTATTTAACACGATTCCCCGTATTACGATCAAATAATTAAAAAAGAAACCGGGCATCCACGTTGTAAACATGAACTCCCGGTTCCACTTTTTTAGTTAAAATTTAAATACTGCTACTCCGTAAGGCGGCAGCTTATATCCGATCGAATAATCCCGTCCATCACAAGGCTTCTTTTCTGCCTTGTAAGACAGCGGACGCTTCGTATCTTCTGTGTCGGTTCCACCAAACTGCGGATCTGCACTGTTTAATACCAGCTTATAGGTATGTCTGCCCGGCACACCTACCCGATAATCGTCACGCTCTACTGGTGTGAAACTGATCACGAAGAGCAGGTTATTCTTTCCATCCTTACTCTTTCGCACAAAGCTGAAAATACTGCGTTCATAGTCGTTGGCATTCATCCACTCAAATCCTGCCCAGGTCGTATCCTGCTCGTACAGGCATGGATTCTTACGGTACAAATGAAGCAATGCCTTTACCCAATCCTGCATATGTTTGTGTTTCGGATCATCCAGCAGGAACCAGTCCAGTTCGCGCTTCTCGCTCCACTCACGCTCCTGCGCGAATTCCTGTCCCATAAACAGAAGTTTTTTGCCGGAATGTCCCATCATGAATGCATAGCCAGCCATAAGGTTTTTAAACTTATCCCCTTCGAGTCCGGGCATCTTGTTGAGCATGGAACATTTCAGATGTACGACCTCATCATGGGATAATACCAGAATGTACTTCTCACTCTCATTGTAACTCATGGCAAAGGTCATCTTATTGTGATTGTCCTTTCGGAAATATGGGTCAAGCTTCATATAGTCAAGGAAATCATGCATCCAGCCCATGTTCCACTTGTAGCTGAAATTAAGTCCGTCATCCTCTACCGTACCCGTCACTTTCGGCCATGCCGTTGATTCCTCTGCAATCATCACAGAACCCGGATTTCTTCCGAGAATCAGCGTATTGATGTGCTTGAAAAACTCAATGGCTTCCAGATTTTTATTTCCACCATAAATATTCGGAACCCACTGTCCATCTTCCTTCCCGTAATCCAGATACAGCATGGATGCAACTGCATCCACACGAAGTCCGTCTACGTGATAATTCTCAATCCACATCAGCGCACTTCCGATCAGGAAGTTCTTGACCTCATTCTTTCCGTAATCAAAGATTTTGGTTCCCCAGTCCGGATGCTCTCCTTTGCGCGGGTCTGCATATTCATAAGTTGCAGTACCATCAAACTCTGCCAATCCATGTGCATCTTTTGGGAAATGTGCCGGCACCCAGTCAAGGATCACGCCAATCTTGTTCTTATGGCATTCGTTGACCAGATGTGCAAAATCCTCCGGTGTTCCATAACGGGAAGTCGGTGCATAATATCCCGTTACCTGATATCCCCAGGAACCATCATACGGATACTCGGAAATCCCCATCAGCTCAATGTGGGTATACCCCATCTCCTTGACATAAGGAATCAATGTCTTTGCCAGATCGCGGTAGGAATAAAATCCATCATCGTCCCGCCCCGGATGGCGCATCCAGGAACCCGGATGTACCTCATAAATCGCCATCGGCTGCTCATATACTTCCTCTTTGGAAAGTTTTTTTCTGGCATTCATCCATTCCGTATCGGACCAGAGAAAATTGGAAATATCTGTGACAATGGAAGCGGTCTCCGGACGCAGCTGTGCATAGTTTGCATAAGGATCTGCTTTGTACAGCTTTCTTCCGTCCTGTGCGATAATCAGGAACTTATACATACAGCCAATCTGGACACCCGGTACGAACAGTTCGTATACCCCCATCGTCTCCGGTGTCACACGTTTCATCTCATGGGACGTTTCATTCCAGCCGTTAAATTCCCCAATCACGTATACACGGTCCGCATGCGGTGCCCAGACATCGAAGCATACTCCCTCTTCTCCTTCAATTGTCATTTTGTGAGCACCCATTTTGCGATAAATATCATAATGTGTTGCCTGTCCAAACAGGTAACAATCCATCTCTGTAAAATTACTCATAAATACCCTCCCTGTCTTCTCTTATCTATCTTACTCGAAATCCTTTTCCGTTAGTACAATTCTGTCATCATCCGTATAACGGCTGGCGGTCAGAATACTGATAGCTTTCTTTAACCCTCCATGTGCCTCCCGATGAATTGCTTCATCCACAATGTCTTTCACCTCTGTCAGGGTTGTAGCCTGATCCAGTCTCTGAATATTGCTGATCCGGTTATACAATGCCAGAACCGCCATATCATCAATTTTGTATCCAAGTTCCCTGGAATAAGAACGTGCAAACGTGACCAGCTCATCATTTGTAAAAATCGGAACTGAGATCTGTTCACTGAATTTTTTGGCAAATGTTTCATTCTGCGCAAATAATCTCTTGATGCCCTTGGATGTGTCTTCGAGTATAACGAAAAGACCACTCTCATCTGCGTCCAGCAATCCGGATAACTCCGACACGGTCTTTTTCTCCATATCTCCTGCCTGTTCAATAATCAGGCATCCTCCTGCCACCTTATCCAGCAGCCCGCCGACATTTTTCTGGTTCAATGCTTCCGCATGGATCTTTCCAATCTTTCCATCCAAAACCCCGGTCTCCTGCTGCAGGACTTTGATCATGCTGGTGGCAAGTGTTGTTTTTCCACTTCCCTGTCCGCCTTTAATTACGAGATTCCCCCTCGATGCAGTTTCCTTATTTTTCAGATGGGACGAAGCAACTGTCAACGCTTTGCAGAGCTGATCCTCCATGCCCTTCACCGGCATAAAATACGAAAAAATCGCTTTCTGTTCATCGGTCAGTTCTACAAGCGGGATATTCTGTTTTTCCTCTTTTCCCAGATCCACCGGTGTGTCTACCTGTGGAATATGTACTGTTTTTCCTTTCCAGGAAGAGCGATCTGTTTTTCTTCTTACAAAAGCAAACTCTTCTTCCCTCTCCTGTGCAAGTGTTGGTTTCTGTGGCAGATCCTCGATCGGAACCTCCTCAAAATCCTTTTTCTTTGTTGTATCTGATTCTGTCTTTGTTTCCATTTCTTCTACACCACGATTCTCATTTAAGTTTTTGTCATCTTCTGTCACATCGGATGTCTCTTCTGCCGGTTTCTGTGCGGCAGCTTCCGTCTTTTTTTTCTGCTGGGAACGTACCATTTCTTCTAAAGATACTCCCTCTGGCCAAAGTTCTTCGGCATCTGTATCCCTGGCAGGCTGTTCCTCTTTTTTGTTCTCTTCCTCTTCTTCCTTTCGTTCTTCCGGCTCATTCGTTGCCGGCGGTGTTTCCCTTTCCGGCGTCTGTGGCGGTGTTTCCGTCGTTTCCTCCACAATATCCGCCTTCTCTGCCAGTACCGCATCCAGTTTTGGCAATACTCCTGTCAGGCGGTCCATAATATCGCCTGCCTCCTGCAGTGCACGCGCTTTGGCGGATTCGAGTTTCCGCTTTCTGGCATCTTCTAATGCAGCTTCCGCAGCCTTGCGCATTTTCTCCCACTCACTCAGCACTTCCTCAATTGTCATCTGGCCTGTGATCTGATGCTCAATCATGTTTTTCTCATTTGTCATCATGCTCATCTGACCATCGGAGTCTTCTCCCAACAACTCTTTGAAATTTGTCTTGAGTGAACCATCAATCTCCTCATCTGTCTCAATGTGCCGTGTATTCTGTTCCGGCTGTGCCTCAGGCTTTTCTTCCTCCATCTGCATTTTCAGATAAGGAACATCTTCCACCATACGATTGATATTGTCCAGCGTATCCGTGACCGTCTCTTTTTCGGTTGCATCCATGATCTGCTGCATACCCTTTGCAATTTCCGCCTGAAGATTGACGGTATTAAACCGTTCTGTGTTTACTTCTACTTTTGGAATTGCGACCGGATCATGCACGGTCTCCCCGGCACGCGCCATCTCCTCCACATCAATGTGTGTCAAACCTGCTCTGTCATCTTTTGCCTGACAAAACGACCGATACTTTTCTTCCTGTGTTTTCGTCAATGGCTGATACAGCATTTTCAGTTCCAATGCACGCTCTACATATGGCCCATCTCCAAACCAGAGAACCAGCTCATCACATGCATCAATACACTTCTCACTCATCCCTGCTTTGTGATACAGATAAGCAAGCTCATATGCCCACTCTTCCGTATATTCCTGCTCCTTGAGTTCTTCAAGAATCGGTATCAGTTCTTCATAAGAAGCCCCCTGTGCTTTCTGTATATCATAGCGAAGTACATATTTAAGGGTGTCATGAGGCGCAATCTCCACAAACTCATCATAATAATCCTGTGCCGCCTGAAAATCTTTCATCTTGACCGCCACTTCCGCAAGACGGTAAATAATCATTCTTCCGATTGGCGAGCGATCATATGCCATCAGCAAAACTTCCCGGCTCTCCTCATAACGCTGTACTTTTTCGTACACTTCCCCAGCTTTTACCAGACCATTTACATTTTTAACCTTATTCCAATTGATGGTATCTGCAATATCTGCTGCCTCATCGTATTTCTCTTCCGCATAGCGGGATTTCATCTGATCAAGCTTCAGATTATATTCGTATTTGTCCAATTGTTATCTCCTTAAAGTATCCCCAAACAGGTCTATCTGTCTATTTTCAAGTATACCATAGGCGGCAATTAGTGTCAAAAAATAATCCGAAAAAAAGAGCTGCACACAAACGCGTACAGCCCTTGAAATTACTGGTTTTTCTTTGTTTCGTCTTTCTTCCCGGAATCTTTTAAAGTTCTCTTTTTCTTTTGTTTTTCCCCGTAATATATGATCGCACCGGTTGCCTCATTCACACCGGCCGCCTCCACATATGCCTCCGTTACGGTTGTAAGATTTTTCTTTCGTATGCTGTGGTTTACCAGTCTGCGGATAATATAGTAAATCATCGCAAACACCGGAACCCCAAGCAGCATTCCCAGAAATCCAAACAGTCCGCCTCCGATCAGAATCGAAAACATTACCCAGAACGCGGATAATCCGGTGGAATCACCTAAAATCTTCGGTCCGATAATATTTCCATCCACCTGCTGCAGAATAATGATAAATATCAGCAGATACAACGCATGCAGCGGACTCTGGATCACAACCAGAAGAAGTGACGGAATCGCACCGATAAACGGTCCAAACACCGGAATGACATTGGTTACTCCAATGATAACCGCAACCAGTATCGTATCCGGAATATGCAGGATCAGACATCCAAAATAACAGATTACTCCGATGATGGCAGAATCTATAATCTTTCCAATGATGAAACCACCAAATACTTCATCTGCCTTGTGGAAAACTTCGATAATAATGTTTCCATGTTTCGGTTTAAAGATCGCATACACAATCTTTTTGCTCTGTCCCACCAGGCTTTCTTTAATGGATAAGACATAAACAACGACAATGATCCCAATGATGAAGTTTAATATGGATTTGACCATCGTGATTACGCCGGAAGTAATCTGCAACAGATATTGCTGCATCTGTGGAAGCAGATCCTTCGTTGCCCAGTTTTCCACCTGATCCGTCAGTTTTGTCAGCATATCACTGATGGTATCTGTCACTCCATAGGCTCCGAGTTTTCCACTTTTCACCATATGGATCAGGCTCTCCACATTACCAGGCAGTGCTTCCACCAGCCCGGTAACACTTGATACCACCGAAGGAACAATTGCCGCAATCAAAAGTACCAGGATCACCAGAAGGAACAGGATTGCCCCGGCAATGGACAATCCACGTGCCACTTTAGCCGCTGATTTTTCTGATTTCATTTTCTTTTTCAGAAACGGCAGCCAGCGCCGCTCCTGAAATTTCATAACCGGGTTAAGCAGATAAGCAAGTCCCAGTCCGATAATAATCGGCTGCAATGCACCTGTAATCAGATGCCAGGTATCTGCAACCCCCTTGTACCGGAGCACCAGGAAGAAAAATACGGTACAACAGGCAAAGGTGAGAAATACCATCAATCCGATTTTAATCAGAAGAACCGTCTGACGCATGCCATCCTCGCTCTGTTTGATCTGTTCCATCTGTTTTTGTTTTTCCACGTCTGTCATACAAGATCTCCTATCCGCGGTAATAATTGATCAAACAGCCTTTGAGAATAATATCTTTCTCATCCGGTGTCAGTTCTCCCATACGCAGGGTAAATGGCTTTAAAGCACCATCCTTTACCACATATGCCTCAAATTCTGTTTTTCCGTCTGCGATCGCCTCACGGATCTGTGGAACAAACAGGTAATCCAGATTGTGGAACGGAAGCTCTCCCTGATCAATAACAAACGGGATCATACCCCAGTTAATCAGGTTGGAACGGTATCTCTTGGTCGCATATTCATTTGCAATGTTTGCCCATCCGCCAAGTACCTTCTGGCAGGAAGCCGCCTGCTCACGCGCAGAGCCGTCTCCCGGTTTTACTGCAAAAATCGTACTTCCAAAACCAACGTTTGAGCGGTTGACATCGGAGAACGTTGCACGAATGGTATCCATAACCGGATGAATCTCCGGAAGTGCATCCCCCGGACAGGTATCTGCCTCGACAGCCTTCTGTGCCTTCTGTACTTCCTTGGCACGTCCAACATATTCCGGATCCTTTCTGGAAAGTGCAAACTCTGCCAGTCCCAGTGGGTTGGAACGGAAAGAGGATGTCTCACCGGAAGGAATCAGCTCGTCCGTTGTGGTCACCGGATCGTGAATCTCGGAAACAACTTTCAGCACAAGATTCTCCGGAAGCGGGCTCATAGCCGGCCAGTCCTTGATATTTGGTCCAAACTGGATCTCTACGTCCGGATCTGCCACACCCTTGCTGTCAAATACACGGTTTTCATAAATGGTCTTATCAAAGAAGTATTTCGGCTTGCTGTAGTTTACATCAATATCGGTAGCTGCGGTAAGGAATCCCTTATTTGCAGCGGTTGCAGCGATAGAACGCGCATCCATCAGTGCTACGGAAGCAACCTGTCCGTTCTGTACCTTAGAGCCCTCACGGTTCGGGAAGTTACGTGTAGAATGACGGATGGAAAATGCATTATTTGCAGGTGTATCTCCGGCACCAAAGCACGGTCCGCAGAATGCAGTCTTGACAATGGCACCTGTCTCCAACAGATTGGCAACGGCACCGTTCTTAACAAGTTCCATATAAATCGGAGTAGACGCCGGGTATACGCTCAACGTAAACTCGTCCGCTCCAATGGAAGAACCCTTTAAGATATCTGCTGCATCGCAGATATTTTCAAATCCACCACCAGCACATCCGGCAATGATACCCTGATCTACATACAGTCTTCCGTTCTTTACTTTGCTCTTTAAGTCAAGGTCTACTTTTCCATCAAAGCTTACCTGTGCACGCTTCTCACAGTCATCGAGAATATCCATCAGGTTTGCATTTAATTCCTCGATCGTGTATGTATTGCTTGGATGGAACGGCATCGCGATCATTGGCTTAATCTCGCTTAAATCAAGTTCGATAAAGCTGTCATAGTATGCAACTTCTCCCGGATTCAGTTCCTCGAAATCTCCGGTTCTTCCGTGAATCTCATAGAATTCCTTCACCTGGTCATCGGTTCTCCAGATAGAGGACAGACAGGTGGTCTCTGTTGTCATAACATCAACACCGATACGGTAATCAACACTCAGATTGGATACGCCCGGTCCGACAAACTCCATCACTTTATTTTTTACAAATCCGTTGGCAAATACTTCACCGATAATGGCAAGTGCGATATCCTGCGGTCCGACACCCTTCTGCGGGGTACCTGTCAGGTAAATGCCGACAACTCCCGGCATATCAATATCGTAAGTCTTATCCAAAAGCTGCTTTACAAGCTCCGGACCACCTTCTCCAATTGCCATGGTTCCCAGTGCTCCGTAACGGGTATGGGAGTCTGATCCAAGGATCATCTTTCCGCCGCCTGCAAGCATTTCTCTTGCAAACTGGTGAATAACTGCCTGATGAGGAGGAACATAGATTCCGCCGTATTTCTTTGCACATGTCAGTCCAAACATATGGTCATCTTCGTTGATGGTTCCACCGACTGCACACAGACTGTTGTGACAGTTGGTGAGTACATAAGGAATCGGGAACTTCTCAAGACCTGATGCCCTGGCGGTCTGGATGATGCCGACAAATGTAATATCGTGGGAAGTCAGCTTATCAAATTTGATCTGCAGTTTTTCCATGTTGCCGGATGTATTGTGGTTCTTTAAAATTCCATATGCAATGGTTTGTTTCTTTGCATCTTCCGGTGTAACAATCTTTCCTGTCTTTGCATTGACAGCAGATGCCGCTTCCGGTGAATTAATGACAACATCCCTGCCGTTGACCAGGTATGCGCCGTTCTCGTATAACTTCATAGTTTCCTCCTTGTTTTCGAAATCATGGTTAATGATAATTATATAATAAAATGTATTTTTATGCAACGACTGCAAACGTAATGGATGCCGCAAACAGATCGCCATCTACCAGGATTGCAAACTCACCGCCCATCAACTGTGTAAGATTCTTTGCAATGGACAGTCCAAGACCGCTTCCCTCTGTCGTGCGGGATTCCTCTCCCCTCACAAAACGCTCCGTCAGGTCTTTCCTCGCCGCTCCCTGTTCCGGCAGCGGATTTTTCGAAATATTTTTGATACGGAAAACCGCATTGTTCTCCTCTACTTCCAGATCTACATAAACCCTGGTATTTTCGAGTGCATATTTTGCCGCATTGGTATACAGATTTTCAATTGCACGGTAGAGCTGCCGTCCGTCTGCCCGGATCATCACCGAATTGTGCGGCAGTTTCGTCACAATGGTCAGCCCCCGTGCCTCAAAACGTTCATTGAACTCACCCCCCGTCTGGTACAGTAGTTCTACCAGATCGATGGTCTGCATATCCAGCTGGATATTTCCGGAACTGATCTTTGATGCTTCGACCAGATCCTCCGTCAGCTGTTTCAGCCGCTGGGATTTTTCATCCAGAACCCGGATATAATTACGTGCATTTTCGTTTTCCAGGTTTTCACGTTTGAGCAGATCCACATAATTGACAATGGAAGTAAGCGGTGTTTTGATATCATGGGAAACATTCGTGATCAGGTCTGCCTTCATCCGTTCATTCCGGATCCGCTCCTGAATGGCTTCGCTCAGCCCTGCACGGATATTATTCACAGAAGCTGCAATGCCTCTTTCCTGTCCGTGAAACTGTTCCACATCCAGTGTCGTATCCAGTGCCCCTGCCGCAATTTTTTCAATTGCATGCTGGATCTCATATCTTTCGCGCGCCTTACGCGTACACAGTCTGGGATTCTGTCCGGAGATAAACACCCGTCTCAGGAAGCTTCCTGCCTGATAGATCAGACTGTATGTCAGAAGGGTATTGTTTTTGACCCGCCGGACAATGCTCATATAAAACAGCAGGAATACAACATCGACCAGATACCCGACTGTTCCGACCGCTACCATCAGTCCGGACAGTTCAAACTGGATGTCATGGAGATTTCTCCCCAAAAAGAGCACAAGATAAATGAATGCCACAAAAAGTGCCATCTGGATATCCGTATAAATTTTATCAATCCAGGTCAGGTAAATGGTTGCATCCTCCTCCGACCGGCGCCCTGCAACACCTGTCAGATAGGCAAGGAATACAAAGCTTCCGACCATGCCGATCACCATAAACAGGCTGAGAATACCCAGCCCTCCGATATGTCTGCGCAGATTGTATCCGATCCCATAGATTCCGCAAAGCATCATAATCAGAAACATCTGATGCATGACAATGGCTGCGCCCTTTTTTCCGCTGGAGAATTCTTTCATAGACAGCTACGCCCCCGCTTCGATTTTATAGCCGACACCCCAGACCACTTTCAGATACCGCGGTTCTTTCGGATTGATTTCGATTTTTTCCCGGATATGCCGGATGTGGACAGCAACTGTATTGTCAGCGCCAATTGCTTCTTCATTCCAGATTTCCTCATAAATCTGACTGATGGAAAATACTTTTCCTTTATTTTTCATGAGAAGCAGAAGAATGTTGTATTCGATCGGAGTCAGTTTGACCTCTTCCCCATCTACCGTAACTTTTTTTAATTCATCGTTAATAACCAGACCGCCGGCTTCATAAACGGCATCACCGGAAGGAGTGCTCGAAAGTGTGGTATAACGCCGCAGCTGCGACTTCACACGGGCAACCAGTTCCAGCGGATTAAACGGCTTGGTCACATAATCGTCCGCCCCCACGTTCAGCCCCAGAATCTTATCCGCATCTTCTGTCTTGGCAGACAGGATGATAATGGGAATGCTGCTTGTTTTACGTGCCTGGAATGTCGCACGGATTCCATCCAGTTTCGGCATCATCACGTCGATCACCATCAGATCAATTTTCTTTGTGCGAAGCATATCCAGAGCCTGTTCCCCATCATATGCTTTTACTACCTGGTATCCTTCCTGAATCAGGTAAATCTCAATTGCGTCTACAATTTCCTTGTCATCATCACACACCAGAATCGTCATGCGGATGTCCTCCTATCAGGTTCTTGATCTTGTTCTGAAAGCCGGCGGATTTTTCTTTTTCTTCTGCTGCTTCCTGTTCTTCCTGTTCATCTTTCCACTTAAAATAATCAGCATCCAGATTCACACGCAGTTGTTCTTCCAGCTGCTTTAACTCTTCATCGTCATCTTCTACCGTAACCGGTGCCGGAATCTCCGGCTTCGGCGACAGCTTCTTTGGTTTTTCCACCGGCTTTTCCACTGGCTTTTCTACTGGTTCTTCCGCAAGGTCTTCTACCGGTTCTTCCGGTACGGAAAGTCCCAGCTTATCCAGATATTCCTGGTTAATCTTAATATCGGTCTGCCGGTTTGCGTAAATTGCTTTTTCTTCCCGCTTCTCCTGCTCGTACTCCGGTCTTCCTTCCATCTTTTCCTTCTCAATCTCGCGGTTCCGTTCCTCGATGATCTTTAAGTACTTTTCGGTATCAACCAGATCCTGCAGCTGTCCTTTGAGTTCGGATTTGTTGGTTCTTAATTCCTGTTCTTCTTTTTCCATCTGTTCTTTAATTTCCTGATAGATGGCACCGACCTTTTTGTCCGCCTCCTGCATAATATCCTGCATACGGTTTAACGTTTCATCCATATACATGACAGATGCCGCATAAATGTCCTCTGCCTTACGGCTTGCATCCCAGATGATCTGATCTCCCTTTTTATGGAAATCGCGCTCTGCCTTGTCACGGCTTCGAATGGTCAGCTCGTATTCATCCATAATCTGATAAATACAGGTATTTAATTCTGCCAGCAGATCAATCACCTGCTGCTTATCTATGATAACTTTACTCGGCTCTTTCGGATACGGCTCACTCTTCGACAGCAAAACGTGAAGACTGCGCAGTACCGTTTCCGTATTGTCCTGTGCTCCCATGTGTCCTGATTCCTTCCATAATAGATAATTCCGTACTTTCTATTATAATCAATCCCCCTATAATACGCAATATTTTAGATTCTTAGGTTTTTCTAAATTTTATTACACAAAACTTTATTTTTTACAGACACAAGGTTATAATAATTTTTTGAAAATGAACCTGTTTAATAAAGGATATATACTATGAATATCGTCAAAACTTACGGAAATTATATTAAAAAATATGCCGGCACCCACCCGGCAGTTTCCCGCAAAATGATTGACATCGGATTACATCTCGAACAGTTCCGGACTGAACATTTTGCAGAAAAAACAATGCCGAAAGCATATCAGAAGCTGAATACGCTCGGCGTAAAAAATACGCTTCATGCGCTGGAATACCCGGAATCCACGGTCTGGTGCAATCTGTTTGCACCCGTGGAAATTTTCCAGTGCTTCGGACTCAGTGCGCTTTCCATGGAATGTCTTTCCTCGTTTCTCTCAGGATTTACGTGTGAAGACTATTTTATCGACCGCGCAGAAAGCCGGGGAATTGCCTCCACGCTCTGTTCCTATCACAAAGATTTTATCGGTGCCATAGACTCCGGAATTATTTCACCTGCCAGACTCGGTGTGACAACTTCCATGATTTGTGACGGCAATATTAACACATTCCGCTATGTCAGCCGGCACACGGATCTTGACACTTATGTGATCGATGTGCCAGACAGCTGTTCTCCGGAAGCCGTGGAATATGTGACCATGCAGCTGAAAGAACTGATTCAGAAACTGGAAGCACTGACCGGAAAACGTCTGTCCATGGATGACCTGTCGGAAACACTTGCCCGCGAAAACCAGTCGAAAGCTTATTACAAAGAGTTTTTAAAACTGCAAGCAGAGCGCTATTATCCATCGACACTGACTCTGCAGATGTACATGCTTTTTGCCACCCACTTAAACATCGGAACACCGGAAACCCTTGACCTGTTCCGCAGTTTTGCCGAGGATATCAAACAATATCCGAAATATGACGGCACCCGGATTGTGTGGGTACATCTGCTTCCTTTTTATCAGGAAACACTCAAACACTATTTTAACCTGAACAGAGATTACCAGATCCAGTGTACCGAAATGAACCTGGATTACATGGACGAACTGGATACCACCCACCCACTGGAAGCACTTGCCACTAAAATGCTAAACAATCTCTATAACGGTCCATACGAAAAAAAAGCAAATATGGTCGTAAAACTGGCAAAAAAAATGCATGCCGATGGCGTAATTAACTTCTGCCACTGGGGCTGTAAGCAATCTGCCGGCGGAGTATTCCAGCTGCGCGAAGCGCTCAAGGCGGCGGATATTCCACTGCTCGTTCTGGATGGCGATGCCATGGACCGCCGGAACAGCCATGACGGACAGATCAAAACCCGTCTGGAAGCTTTTCTGGAAATTCTGGATAAAGAGAGGAATTCATCATGTTAGGTTATGTATGTAAATATACCCCCATGGAATTATTTGAAGCCATGGACACGGAAATCACACGTCTGGAACCATCCGTTACGGATTTTAACCACGCGGACACCCTGATGCACGCCAACATCTGTTCCTATACCAAGGCCGTGCTGGAAGATGTGATGGAACATGACTATGAGGGTGTCATTCTGACTACCTGCTGCGACAGCATCCGGCGTCTGTATGACACATTAAAAAGCCAGTTCCCGGATAAATTTTTCTTTTTGCTGGATATTCCCCGCAAATTTAATGATTTTGCAGTGACGCTCTATGAGCGCCAGCTAAAACAAATGCTCACCGAGTACGAGGCTTTCTCTGGAAAAACACTGGATCTGAAACGTTTTGTTTCCATGATGCAGAACAAAGCGGCTCTGAAAAAACAGGAAAACACCCGCATGTCTGCCAGCGCAGCGTCCGAAAAAGGAAACGGACAGAAACTCAATATCGGAATCATGGGTGCCCGATGCAACAATGAAATCCGTCAGCTGCTTGTCGACCGCGGTGCCAATCTGCTGTTTGATTTAACATGCACCGGACTTGCACGTGATTTTTCCATTACAGAGGATCAGGTCCTGCATTCCTATGCTGCCGCGCTGCTAAACCAGATTCCATGCATGCGCATGTTAAAAGCAGCGAACCGTGAACATTTTCTTGACGGTTTTACCGACCGCCTGGATGGAATTATATATCATACCGTCAAATTCTGTGACTCTTATTCTTACGAGTATGCGGATTTCCGCCAGCGGCTGGATCTGCCGATTCTGCTGGTAGAAACCGATTCCACCAGACAATGTGCCGGACAGGTCCGGACCCGTGTGGAAGCCTTTATGGAAGAATTGAAAGTGAAAAAAGGATTGTCCCTGACCGGGGAAAAACAAATGATAAAAAGAAAGGGTGATACTGTGTATACATTAGGAATTGACAGCGGCTCTACCTCTACAAACGCCGTAATCTTAGACGAAAACAGACAGATCAAAGCATTTTCAGTTGTCCGCACCGGAGCCAAATCTTCCCAGAGTGCAGATGCCGCATTGGCAGACGTTCTGAAAAAGGCCGGACTTAACCGGGAAGATATTTCCCTGATTGTATCCACGGGTTATGGTCGTGTCAGCATTCCATTTGCGGACAAAAATGTAACCGAAATCAGCTGCCACGGAAAAGGTGCGCATCTTCTCTTCCCGGACGTTCACACGATCCTCGATATCGGCGGTCAGGATAGCAAAGCCATCCGGCTGAATGACAATGGAGAAGTTGCCGATTTTGTCATGAATGATAAATGTGCCGCCGGAACCGGCCGCTTTCTGGAAATGATGGCGCGCTCCCTGGAAATCAGTATCGACGAACTTGGCCCGGTATCCCTGCAGTCCAAAGAAAATATTGAAATCAGCAGCATGTGCAGTGTTTTTGCTGAATCGGAAGTTATCTCCCTGATCGCACAGAACAAAGAGATTGCTGATATTGCACATGGAATTCACAAGGCAATTGCCGGGAAAGCAATGTCCCTCCTGAAACGTGTCGGTCTGAATCCGGGATATATGATGACTGGCGGTGTTGCCAAGAATCCGGGTGTCGTCGCCGTGCTGGAGGAGCAGCTTGGAGAAAAACTACATATCTATGAGGAACCAGAGATTGTCGGTGCATTGGGTGCGGCATTGTATGGGCTTGAGGAGATCCTATAAACCAGAAAATAATTTTACAACAACAATCGTGATACGATTTATTTTCCAACCGTATCGCAATTGTTGTTTTTCTGTTACTGTTATAACTCATTTGACTTCTGTCCGAAAATACGATATTCTGTTTTTACTGGGTTTATAAAATTATATACCACAATTACTTATGCGATACATCGCCATTGTACCGCAATCACCACTCATGGAGAGCATTTCGCTCATAAATTTCCATTAGAACCACAATTTCATAGAACTGGTCATAACAGCTCTGTTTTTTATACTTTTTATATTGTAAAAGCAGATGCTTATGATATATACTAAAGGAAAGGTAGGACACTACATGGGGAACACTGACATTTTGACAACTTCGTTGCCAGATGCCGACACAGAAAACACAACAGAACACAGCACGATTTTCGACGATGTATTCCGAACCATTGCGCAAAAAATGCCGCAGCTTCTCATTCCGCTGATCAACGAAGTTTTCCATACTTCTTACAGCGAAGAGGAACACTTTGAACAATTGCGAAATGAACATTACGAAAAGTACGGAACCGTGATCACGGACTCCATTATCCGGATTGGTGGACATATATACCATCTGGAATGCCAGTCTTCTAAGGACAGGACAATGGTTATCCGGATGTTCGAGTACGACATTTCGATTGCACTTGAACATGCTTCTTTGGGGGAACATGCAATTTGGGAGATTGCGTTTCCTCAATCGTGCGTGCTTTACATCCGCAATCACCGTTCGCTTCCGGATTATCACGAGGCAATCGTAACGTTTGCAGATGGTCAGAAAGTACGTTACCGCGTTCCGGTTTTGCAGGCAAAAAGATACACGGTGGATCGGATTTTTGAAAAACGGCTGCTGATTCTGCTCCCATATCATATCTTACGATATGAGCATTTTTTGAAACATAATGGAACAAATTCGAAAAAAGTGAAGCATCTGCTGGACGATTTCCGGGAGATCAACCGAAGGTTAGAGGACGCGTCCGAAAAAGAACAAAAGTCACATCTTTATATGGATATGATTGTTTTAATTGAGAAAATCGCAGATTATATTATCCCACAGGATAATGCTATCAGGAAAGGATTGGGTGAGATTATGGGTGGTAAAATTTTGAAGTTACGATCCGAGGAATTACTGGAACAGGGCGAAGCCAAGGGTAGAATTGATGCAATTCAAAATATGATCAAATATAACGTTCCAAAAGAAAAAATTTTACTGGATTACACTTCAGATGAATACGAAGAGGCATTAAATTCTATGCCAGTAAAAGTATAAACACACACCAAAAGGGATTCCAAGGAATCCCTTTTGATATGTAATGGCCATATTTACTTTTACTGTAACAGAGAAAGTACACCCTGGTTAGACTGATTAGCCTGTGCAAGCATAGACTGTCCAGCCTGTGCAAGAATGTTGTTCTTGCTGTAGTTTACCATCTCTTTTGCCATATCTGTATCACGGATACGAGACTCAGCAGAAGATGTATTCTCAGATACGTTATCCAGATTGTCGATGGTGTGCTCTAATCTGTTCTGTACAGCACCGAGTGCAGATCTCTGGGAAGAAACCTTAGAGATTGCATCGGAAATAGCATCAACTGCATAAGTAGCTGCTACACCAGAATCATCTTTTACATTAATTCCCTTGATTCCAAGACCTGCAGCACTCATTGAATCAATATCCACATTGATCTTGTTTGTCATATCGGCATCAGCTCCTACGTGTAAGCTGAAAGATAATGGAGATTTTACTTTAACTTTTCCCTGCTCAATAGTAAATGTACCATCTCCATTATTTGTAACTGTAGATGAAGTCTTCGCATCCGTTCCAATATCACTTGCAGTCTTTAACTCTTTTGCCATCATGTCATACGCTTTAGACAGAGATATTTCATTTTCCTTTGTGCTTGCCGCTGGTACCGCATACATCTTTGTGGTATCAATTGTTACATCCTGACCTCCAGTAATTTTCGATGCAATTTCATCTGCAGTAAGAGTTGGATTTGTAGTTGTTTCATCCTTATGCGTACCTATCGTATATGTCTTTGAAGTTCCATCAGCTTCCTTAATAGTAACATTTTTTCCAATATTTGCAGCTTTATTAATTTCTGTCTTAATCTCATCCGTTGTAGATGGTGTAAAGTCTTTTGTTACTAACGTTTTGGAAACGCCATTACGAATATACGTATCACCTACCCCAACTGTAATATTTGCTGTATTTCCATCCGCGTCTTTCCAGGATGTTGTTGCATCGTCATATGTATACGTTACTCCATCTTTAGATACTTTGTCCTTATCAGTTGCAGTATAATCAGTTGCATCATATGATGCTTTGTTAGAAGAAGCCGCAATTTTATACTCTGTTCCAGCAATTGTAACTTTATCACCTACAGCAAGTGCATCTGCGGTAAATGTAGATGTCCCATTTCCATTGTCAACAAGTTTTCCTGCGAGTCCTGCATCGTGTGCTGCAATTGTATTTGTTGTAGTAGCTCCTTTTGCATCACCTTTTAACAAATAAATCTCATTAAACTTGGTTGTCTCAGATACTCGATCAATTTCAGTAGTAAGCTGGTTCACCTCATCCTGAATTGCACTTCTGTCATCTTCTGAGTTTGTACCGTTTGCTGCCTGAACTGCAAGCTCATTCATACGCTGTAACATGC
>ENA-OURZ01001910-OURZ01001910.1-human-gut-metagenome-genome-assembly--contig:-NODE-1910-length-20998-cov-7.873275_pt1 | contig 20998 bp, 21 predicted proteins | sample MGYA00242073_ERZ509195 | MGnify/ENA primary metagenome ERZ509195 (study PRJEB26280, sample SAMEA2338837) | human gut metagenome | biome: human gut; feature: human-associated habitat; material: faeces...
ATTCCTGACGGACTTGAGTATGAGCATAACAGAAACAGTCCGCCGGGGATTTTTTCTGTTGTAGGAAACTGGATAAAGTGACAGCAAAATGCGCAGAATGAATTTGCACAATATCATAAAAATGAATAAAATGTGCAAGATAATCTTGCACATAACAAATTAAAATGATAATACGTGCAGTGTGGAGGTGCACAATAAAAAAACTCTACAAAAACAACTCGATCACAAAAACAACCGCACAGCATGCCACAGACACCTGAAACAGACTTGCACCAAACCATGCCGCAAGGATACCGACGACGAGTGCAACGGCACCGGCTACAGGGCTCTGTGTTGCTTCGACAATCGCAGGAAATGTCATGACAGCCAGCGTCACATATGGAACGTAATATAAAAAGGACTGGATAAACTGGTTTTTGATCGGTTTGCGGATCAGCGTTAAAGGCAAAACACGGATGGCATAAGATACAAGAGCCATCACGGCGATATAAATAAAATTATTATGTGTCATAGAAAACCTCACTTACGGAAGCATATTTATTATGCTTCCGTTTTCCTTGGAAACAAAATTGCAGCAGCAGAAGAAATCACAACGGTTAAAATAATCGTTCTTGTGCCGCTTGACATGGAAGAAACAACCGGGAGATAAGAACCGGCAAAGCTAAGTGCAAAGCTGATGGCGACAAGCGCAGCGACCACTTTATCTTTTCTTGCAGGCGGTATAATGATCGCAAGGAACATTCCGTAAAGTGCGACACTCAGGGCGCTCACCACCCGAAGCGGCAATACATTGCCAGCCATAATTCCGAGTGCGGTACCAACTGACCAGGCGGGCGCAGCCAGCACGATCGCTCCATACGTATAGAAAGGATTCAGATAGCCGGACCGTGCAATGGTGATTCCAAACAGCTCATCCGTCACATCATAGGCGATGATCAGCCGGTGAAAAAAAGGTGTTCCGGGTGCAAAACGCTGGGTGAGCGCACAGCTCATCAGCAGATAGCGCGCATTGGAGATCAGTGTGATAATTGCGACTTCCAGATAGGTTGCATTTGCAGCGATCAGCGTAAATGCGGCGTACTCACCGGCAGAAGCATTGTTCAGTAAACTTGCAAGAAATCCCTGAAAGGCGGTTAAACCGGCATTTCTTGCGGCAATTCCAAGAGAAAACGATACCGCCAGATAGCCTAAAGCAATCGGAATACCGTCACGCATTCCCTCACAGAAAATTTTTCGGTTAAAAGCGTATACAGGACGCTCGTTGGTCATTTTTTTTGTTTCACTCATCTGTAAAACCTCGAATTTATATGGTAAAAAGTAATAAATTTTGATAGCTGATTTTGGTTAAAATCACGGCTAACGTGTATTATAGCAATTATAAACAAATTAGTAAATGATAAAAAGTAAGCAAAAATTGGTATAAAAGATTAAATAATGTCAACCGGAATGATGAAAATGAGGTTTGCATTGCCTATAGTGAAATGATAAGATGGGATAAATAACAGCAAGCAAGGTTGAAAATACGGATGCATACAAGGAATGTTGAAAATGAGAAAATAAAGACGCATGAGGAGAGGGAATAATGGAATTATGGGATATTTATGATGCAGATAAAAAGCCGACAGGACGCACAATGAAGCGCAACGACTGGTGTTTAAAGGATGGCGAATATCATCTGACGGTGCTCGGTGTTGTGGCAAGACCAGATCAAACGTTTCTTATCACAAAGCGCGTCATGACAAAGGCATGGGCACCGGGCTGGTGGGAAGTATCCGGCGGCGCAGCACAGGCTGGCGAGGAGTCTTACGAGGCAGTCCTTCGCGAAGTGAAAGAGGAGACAGGACTGGATGCCGGAAATGCCGAGGGCGGCTATTTATTTACCTATAAGAGAGAAAATCCGGGTGAGGGAGACAATTATTTTGTGGACGTTTACCGTTTTGTCATGGATATTGACGACAAAGACCTGCATCTTCAGACAGAGGAAACAGATGGCTATATGTTTGCAACGCCAGACCAGATTAGGGAGTTTGCAGAGCAGGGGATCTTCTTACATTACGACAGCATTAAGCAGGCGTTTGAAATGTGATTGCGTGAGTAGAAGAAAGCATCAAAGATGTAGTTTTGCAGATGGAATACTGAATGGAAAAGAGGCAGTGAAACTATGACAACGATTCGAGTTGCAACAGAGGCAGATGCAGAGGAGATTCTTGCAATCTACGCAAAATATATTGAGCAGACAGCAATCACGTTTGAGTATGTTGTGCCGTCTATAGAGGAGTTCCGTGGCAGGATCAGACATACATTGGAGCGATTTCCATACCTGGCAGCGGAAAAGGATGGAAAAATCGCAGGCTATGCCTATGTCAGTCCATTCAAAGAGAGAGCGGCATATGACTGGTCAGTGGAGACATCTATTTATGTGGATATGGAGCAGAAACGCAGCGGGATCGGCAGAAGGCTTTATGAAGAGCTGGAAAATATTTTGAAGCAGCAGGGTATTTTAAATGTCAATGCCTGCATTGCTTATCCACAGGCGGAAGATGAATATCTGACGAAGGACAGCGTGCTGTTTCATGAAAAACTGGGTTATACGATGGTTGGAACTTTCCATCAGTGCGGTTATAAGTTCCACCGCTGGTATGACATGGTCTGGATGGAAAAATTCATCGGAGAGCATAGGGAAAATCAGCCGGATATCATTCCGTTTCCGAAGTTGAAGATGGAAAAGTAGTCCACGGTGGACTACTTTTTTGGAGGCATGAATGAAAAAAGAAAAAAACACTGATTGGATTTATTATGTATTTGTATTTCTTAGCGCAATAGCTGTATTTACTTATATATTGCATGTTGGCTTTATTTCATCGGGAAGCATGGAACCGGCACTTATGACGCATGATGTTACGGTAAGTTCCAGAATTATCATAAGTCCGATAAAATGCGGTGATATTATTTCGTTCAAACGGGAGAATGGTGATATATATGGAAAACGTGTGATCGGCGTGGCTGGCGATGAGGTCATGATAATAGGAGGTCATGTTTATATCAATGGAGAAAAGCTTGAGGAGGCATATATCGCAAGTGATGTGAAAACTCATGCCGGAGAGACTGTGATATTTAATGTGCCGGAGAACAGCTTTTTTGTATTGGGAGATAACAGGGAGGATTCCTATGATTCGAGATTCTGGGAAGAACCGTATGTAAAAAGAGAAGATGTGATCAGCAGGTATTTGTTTTCGATACCAATACATTTGTTGTACAAGCAGGGATAAGAATGGATTAGCCAGGTTGACCAATATACGCTGTCATTTATTTATAGCAATACAGGCAAATGATTGAGTAATGAAATCATGAGATAAGATATAGAAAGAGGAAGTAAAGCCTGTGATCCAAACAGTACTCAAGCAAAAACAGAAATTTTATAAAACAAGTACATCTGATAATAAACAGTTAGAAAAGACCGAAAAAAATACGAATGAAACAAAGGCGGAGCCGACATAAGAAGAAATTGATGTAGCGTGGAACGAAACTGCGAGAGTAGAATCAACCGATCATATCGCGGATGAATGGAAAGTGACAAAAGAAATAGGATTGTTTTATGGGGATAAAAATAATTCGTAAGTGAGGAAAAAGTGTATGCGAGATGTATTTTCTTATATGAATGAAAAAAAACGTGATATACGTGTCAATATGGATAACAAGGATGTTGATGCTTCGCTTACCGGGATGCGTAAGTTGTTAGAAATCATGGTAAATGAATACCTTGATAAAAATGAAATAGAAATGCCACAGGAAAGCACGCTTGTAGATAAGATTATTGCTTTAAAAGACCAGAAAGTGATAACGGAAGAGTCCGCAAATAACATGCTTTACGTAAGAAGACTGGGCAATATAGGAGCACACGATACAAAAAAGGAAGTATCGGTCCAGACAGTGGAACATGTTTATCAGGTGCTACTGCGTGAAGATATGATATTCCGTGATTATATGGGATATATTCCACCGGAAGCAAAAATACCAAAGAACCATTATTTGTCATTGTTTACTTATGGAATATCTTCAAAAATAGTGCAAATATTGAATCAATTCTTTTGCCTGCCTCCGGATACAAATTTGATCACAGAGGCACTGACCGACAAAGAGAAACAGGTTGATGGAAAGATTACGCGATATGAAGGAAAAACTTCATTGTATGGCGTCAAAGATATGCTTACTCTTGTATATGAAATAGAAGAAAGGGAATTGTCCCCGGATAGAAGCATTATAAGGGAATCAATAAAGGCAATCTGTGCAGGAAAAGAAATCGTTAAGTATAGGTATTTTTATGATCTAAAAATGTGGAAAGAAGAAATATTGTTCCATGAAAACTGGTATGACAATCCGAGCAGACGCACAATGGCAGTCATGGAGCTGCTTGGAGTAAAGTTTTCGGATGAGTATCCAAGAGAATTTCAGATTCAATCGATTCCGGATGGTAAACTACATATTATTATTTGTTCATTATATGCCACTGCCGGAACAGTCCTTTATGGGAAAAATATTCAGTTTAAATTGAAAGATGATGGCATCTGTGATGCTGTGATCTATAATAAACCGTTAAAGTATGATTTTTATGATCGTGTTGCTTTAAGGTATGTATCTCAAGATGCGTTAATATCTGGGAAAGCGATATATTATCAGGAGATGCAGAGCGCATTGGTATTTGCACTGTCAATGGAATGCAAGAAACACGACGGAAAATTGGAAGAAATTCCGTATCCAGTGTTTTCAAGTGAAAATCTTAACGGCAAAAAGATACCAACCGTTAAATTCCCGGATATGGGCGTAAGAGTAGGATTTGAGTATCTGGGAGAAGAAGATCAGTATCTTCATTTATACATACAAAGCAGTAATTCACCGGAGGAAACAGAAAAAATATACAAAGCGGATTGTAATTTTATGGATGTAAAACCGATTGCGGATGGATGCCCTGCAACTTCACTTCACATAGATTATACGCAGATGTGCTATGATATAGCACGGATATTAAAAACCGGGTATATCACTGCAAATGCTAAGTACACAACATACATTACCCTGATCTGGAATAATTATCCGGCAAGAGACGCACTTTATTGGACAAAGATAGACAGCCGGACAGATCCTTATGATGTAAACAGGCCGATAGATATGTACTGCATGATAGATTTTTGGAAACGAACATTAGATTTTAAAGGAAAACAGCGCCCGAAAGAAACTTTGTATGCAGGACTGGTCAATGGAGGGGCTGTATTTTTTCTTTGGCTCATCCTGCCAATAAAATTGGGTTTTATAGCCGGTATTTTCTTTATCTGGTATATGATTGCATTGGTTGCTGCAATCGAGAGGCAACAAAACAATCCAGAAAAATAGGTATAGGTATGCCTTTGGAATGATGGGATAATTATTATACAGAGAATACAGATGCTTGGATGGTTACTGCATATGAAGCTCTTCTTAAAAATATGTTTATAAATGGTATAATATACAGAAAGACGAGGGAAAAGATATGAGAAATAAATCAAAAAAACTTTTGGCTACTATATTAATTTGCATGGCAGGATTGAGTTTTACATGCGTAGCTGTTAATAATGGAGAGGAAAAATGTAGTGGGATAGTTATTGATGGTGGCGAAAAAACTGTAGGTAGAGGAGATGAAAGTTATAAAATTGCAGAAAAGTACAGCACTGATGCAGAAATTTATGAAGACATTCAAGACAATTATTATTCTACTTCTATTATTGAAACAATGATTAATGATGGTCATTTACTTGGATATGTTGACCAGCTCAAAGCCGAAGGCTGGATTCCACAGGATTTCACGCCAGCAGGAAGTAAATCCTCAAATACAAGCAGTGCTGAAGCAAAACCCGAAACACCGGCAGAAACTTCAAATGAAACAAGTACATCGGATAATAAACAGCCGGAAAAGACTGAAAAAAACAATAAGTCTGAAACAAAGACAGAGACAAAGAAAGAGCCAACGCAGGAAGAAATTGATGCAGCATGGGAAGAAACAGAGAGAGTGGAAGCAACCTGCACAGAGGATGGTAAGATCGTTTATACCAATTCCATTGCAGGAGACACAAAAGAAGAATCTATTCCTGCAACCGGTCATACAGAGGGCGAATGGAAAGTGACAAAGGAAGCCGGACCGTTTTCAACCGGCAGCAAGGAAGTTACGTGTGAAAAATGTGGAGAGGTATTAGGCACCGAGGAAATCCCTCAGACATGTCCATTGCCGCTTGCCGCAGTGATCGGTATTGTTGTGGCAGTTGTCGCTGTATTTGGGATTGTAATTATTGTTGTAAAAAAAAGAAATAAATAAAAAGTTTATGCAGACCACTGCCGAAACCGGTGGTGGTCATTTTTTTTGCAATAATTGTTTATATTTGCTATATTATACATAAAGTGCGGCAAAGGAGAAATTAAATGCAAAAAGTAAAGAAAAGTATATGTTTTCTCATGACTTTTATGATGAATTTAGAAATGGTTGGGATAGAATAATAACAAATCATTTATAAATGAAAGTGCTAATATGGTATAATATATAAGATATATACACATGAACAGTATAAAATAGGAGATCGTGAATGAATAAGTGGACATTGCACGTAAGAGAGTTTGGAAAAATTGAAAAAGCTGATGTTGAAGTTGCACCAATGACTATTTTTCTGGGTGATAATAATAGTGGAAAAAGTTATCTGATGACTTTGATTTACGGGTTGCTGAATCTTCATATTTATTTTCAAAAATATGTGTTTCAGGAGGATTCGCAGGAATATAAGGAATGTGCTTTAATTGTTGAAAAAATGGTTGATCATTGGAATACTGATTATCGGCTTCAAAAGGACGAAATACAGAGATTTGAACAACTTTTTAATCGAATAATGGAAGAAAACATGTCTTTCTTTTTAAAAAATCTGTTTAACAAAGATATGGAAATAGGTCAATTGCAGGTTGAATTTTCAACTGAAAATGAATATATTTTTGAAGTCTTATATGATTCAGAATTACAGATATACTGCAAAGCCAATAAAAAAGAGTTGATGTCCGGTTTTAGCTGGGGAGAGAATATAGGAGATAAAAAAGGATGGACAAAGTTTTTTATTGCCTATATTTTAGAGTCCCTTATAAAAAAAGATTATATCAATAGAGGAAACAACCCGACTATTTATTTTCCAACGGCAAGGACAGGATATTTGCTCACTTATAAAACTTTGGCTGGAAATGCTGTTCAGGAGAAGTTTAGTGCAGATGTAAAAAGTGAGAATTACCTGACAAAACCGAATGTGGATTTTTTATCAGCACTAAGCCGTATTTCTGTGCAAAATCAAAGCACAAGGTATAAGGCAGTTGTTAATTTTATAGAAAAACATGTAATAGGCGGTCAGCTAAAGGTATCGGATCTTCCTGCAAAAGACATTATGTATGTTCCAGAAGGACAGAGCAAAATGCTGCCAATGTATGTGACATCTGGCGTGGTAACAGAGATGACACCATTACTCTTATTTTTACAATATAAAGATGTGGCGGCAATGTTGATGGAGGAACCTGAGATTTCGTTACATCCACAATTACAGATTGAAATTGCAAGAACGCTGATTCGGCTTGTCAATTCCGGTATGCCGGTGTTTGTGACAACGCATAGTGATATTATCATACAGCACATGAATAACATGATTAAGTTGTCGGAGACAGCGGAAAAGGAAAAATTATTAGAAAAACTGGTGCGTGAGCATTATTTTTATAAAAGGAGAAATGGGATTATGAAGAAACAGATTTACTTTGCCGGGAAAATATAAAAGTATATCAGTTTGAAGTTCAGAAAAACCATAAAACGCTGGTAGAGTGTCTGCCATGTGGGGAATATGGTTTTGAAGCCATGACATTTTATAACACGTTAAAGAAGTTGAATGAACAAATAGATTTAATTGAAGGTATGGGAGAAGAATGATTTCGGAGAAAGTACAAAAGAGACTTGCACTGCTTGATACAAATCTTGTGAAGCAGTCCGATTCTGAATTTCATTTGACAGAAAAGGATGAAGCTGGTATAGCAGATTTACATGTTTATGTTGAGGACAATTGTATTTTGTTTTGCAATTTGGAAAAAAAGAAGAATGAATATCTGTTGGTAAAAAGCTGTGCTGATTATGTTTTGTTTCAAGTAACGAATAATGTAGGAAAACTATATGTTTTTGAACTAAAACGTACTATTAGTGAAAGCAGTTGGGAGAAAATAAAGCATCAATTTGAAGGAGCAATGCAGAATGCACTAGCATTGGCAGGGTTGCTTGGAATAGAGATGGATTTAAGAACCACGCAGTTATTTTCAGTTTTCAGAAATGATAAGTTGAATGATTTCAGCAATCCAGCAAAGCAGAGATTGTACATGCATGAACACAGGAATTTGTCTCAGAAACATAAGGATTGGAATGATGAAAAAATAAAATTCGAATTTCTGGATTCGATGTTATGTACACATAAAAAAATTCAACTTCATATAGAGGATGGAACCGGAGAGTACATACTAAATTCATAGAAATCATATATGCCGGGCAGCAATATCGTCATCCGATATTGCTGCCCATCTTTTTATTTTCAGGTAATCAATTCTTTTCTTTTCATATAATAATCATAGAAGATGAAATCCATATATCCCCATTTTACAATATAATTCCGATATTGTTTTTTATTTAATACAATTAATACTACAATTCCTATTGACATAGTAGGATAAAAGAACTATGATAAGCACTATAAATTTTGAAAGAGGAGGGGAACATCTTGAACTGGGAGTTTATTCTAAAATATTTACCGATGTACGAGAAAGCCGCCTGGTTGACGCTTCGCATTGGACTCCTCGGAATTGTTTTTGCAATTATCGTTGGATTTGTCTGTTCGACGATCCAGTATTATAAAGTGCCGGTACTTCGCCAGATTGTGGCGGTGTACATAGAACTCAGCAGAAATACACCATTGCTGGTACAGTTATTCTTTATTTACTATGGACTTCCGAAGATCGGAATTCAGACAAATGCGGAGGCATGTGGTGTTGCCGGACTTGCATTTTTAGGTGGAAGTTACATGGCAGAGGCTTTTCGAAGCGGATTGGAAGCAATCGAACCGATTCAGACGGAGAGTGCGTACAGTCTTGGCATGAACCGTTACCAGACCATGCGGTACATCATTTTACCACAGGCAATGTCCATCAGTGTTCCGGCATTTGTGGCAAATGTGATTTTCCTTTTGAAGGAAACGAGCGTGTTCAGTGCGATCAGCCTGATGGATCTGATGTTTACTGCAAAAGACCTGATCGGTCTTTATTACAAGACAACAGAGAGTTTATTCCTGCTTGTGGTTTTTTATCTGATCCTATTATTGCCGATTTCCATTTTGGGCAGTCTGCTGGAAAGGAGGCTGCGTTATGCCGGATTTGGGGCTTGAGGTTTTATTAAAAGGAAGCAATATGCTGCGGCTGCTTCAGGGACTCTGGGTAGCACTCCGTATCAGTCTGATCGCAGTTGTGATCAGTATTCCGTTAGGTTTATTGTTTGGCGTGCTGATGACAAGAAAAAATGTAGTGCTCAAGGCAATTTTCAGAGTGTATCTGGAATTTATCCGCATTATGCCGCAGTTGGTATTACTTTTCCTGTTTTACTTTAGTACGACGAGAACTTTTGGCTGGAATTTGTCGGGAGAGACAGCGTCCATCATCGTGTTTGTCCTGTGGGGCACCGCAGAGATGAGCGACCTTGTGCGGGGGGCACTGATCTCCATTCCAAAACATCAGTATGAGAGCAGTGCGGCGCTGGGACTTACCAAAATGCAGACTTATCTCTACGTTATCATTCCGCAGGCCGTCAGGAGACTGATCCCGCTGTCCATCAACCTGATCACACGAATGATCAAGACGACCAGCCTGATCTTAATGATCGGTGTTGTCGAGGTGTTGAAGGTGGCACAGCAGATTATCGAGGCAAACCGGATGTCCAGCCCGAATGCAGCGTTTGGAATTTATCTGACCGTATTTTTATTGTATTTTATCGCATGCTGGCCAATCAGTATGCTTGCAAAATATCTGGAAAGGAAATGGAGGTGATCTTTCTTGGAACAGACATTGTTATCTATAGAACATTTGAAAAAAAGTTATGATGATAACCTGATTCTGGATGATATCAATCTGGAAGTACATCAGGGAGAGGTCATCGTCCTTGTCGGTCCGAGCGGCTGTGGAAAAAGTACGATGCTTCGATGTATCAACGCTCTGGAACCAATTCAGTGCGGCGAGATCAAATTAAATGGTGAAAAAATTGATCCGAAGAACAAAAACATCGCAGAGCTTCGTCAGAAGATCGGAATGGTATTTCAGAGCTATGAGTTATTTCCGCATTTGACGGTGCTTGACAATATTTTACTGGCACCAATGAAAGTACAGAAGCGGAAAAAAGAGGAAGCCGAAAAGGAAGCAATGGCGCTTTTGGAGCGGGTTGGTCTTGCTGAGAAAGCGAAAAGCTATCCGAGGCAGCTTTCCGGTGGACAGAAACAGCGTGTCGCGATCGTGAGAGCGCTTTGTATGCACCCGGAAATTTTGCTTTTCGATGAAGTGACCGCGGCGCTGGATCCGGAGATGGTAAGAGAGGTTTTGGATGTAATGTTAGACCTTGCTTCCCAGGGGCGCACAATGATGATCGTCACACATGAGATGCAGTTCGCAAAAGCAGTGGCAGACCGTGTGATATTTTTAAATGGCGGAAAGATCGTGGAGGAAGGAACTCCGGAAGAGTTCTTCGAACATCCAAAGACCGACCGCGCAAAACAGTTTTTGAATACGTTTGAATTTCATGAGGCAAAGGCTCATGTGAAATAGCAAGAAGAAAAGGAGCATCTATTATGAAGAAATGGAACAGGATTTTGGCAGCAGTATTAACACTTTCACTTACGGCAGGTCTGACCGCATGCGGCGGCAGCACAAGTGATGCAACCGCAAATAATGCAAGTGCGGCAGATGAGGGAACAGCATCCAATGGAAGCAGCGAAGTTTACCGTACTTTGGATGAGATCAAAGAGAGCGGTACGATCAATATCGGCGTTTTCTCCGACAAAAATCCATTTGGATATGTAGATGAAAATGGTGAGTATCAGGGATACGATATTTATTTTGCAAACAGACTTGGCGAGGATCTTGGAGTGGATGTGAACTTCGTATCCACAGAGGCGGCAAACAGAATCGAATATTTGCAGACAGGAAAAGTGGATATCATTCTTGCAAACTTTACCGTAACTGACGAGCGTGCGGAGGAAGTTGACTTTGCACTTCCTTATATGAATGTGGCGCTTGGCGTGGTATCCCCTGACAGTAAAGTGATCGAGAGCCTTGATGACTGGGATTCCAATGACCAGATGATCGTTATCTCAGGAACAACGGCAGAGACTTACATGATCGACAACTACCCGGATATCCCATTACAGAAATATGATTCCTATGCAACTGCGAAGAATGCACTGGAAAATGGAAGCGGTGCTGCATGGGTAAACGATAACACCGAGGTTATCGCATATGCACTTCAGAACACCGGTTACACGGTAGGGATTCCTTCCCTTGGAAGTAATGATACGATTGCTCCGGCAGTTTCCAAAGGAAACACAACCTTGCTTGACTGGATCAATGACGAGATCAAAACATTAGGTGATGAGCAGTTCTTCCATGCTGATTATGAAGCTACTCTAGTAGACACCTACGGCAGTGACTATGAGGAAAGTCTTGTTGTTGAGGGTGGAGTGACTGAATAAAGTTTAAACACACAGACTGCTGTGCCGTGACGACGTAAAATCGTGCGGTGCAGCAGTTTTTTTAATGTAAATTAAAATGAAGATTGAGAATAAAAAATCTATATAGTAAGATAGAAAAAATGACAGTGTTCTTGGAGGAAAAAAATAATGTTAAATATCGCAATCTGCGATGATGATAATCTGATTGCACATCAAATTGAAAGTGTCTTACATAATATTGGTGATGAGGAAAATGTGAAAATAGATACCGATGTTTTCTATAGTGGAAATGATCTGGTAAGAGAAATATCTTCAGGGAAAAAGTTTGACCTGATATATATGGATATTCAGATGGAAAATGGAGATGGAATCACTGCGGCGAAAAACATTCGTAAAAAAGATGAAGATGTGATGATTATTTTTATTTCCGGCTATGACAGATACGTCATGGAATTATTTCGCTTGGATGTGTTTTCCTTTATCAGAAAACCGATAGACCGGGATTCGTTCGTACAGATATTTTTAGAAGCAAACCAGAGAATTTGCAGTAGAAATCATTTCTTTTCGTTTAAATATAAAAGTCAGGAATACAAAGTTTTGTGCAAAGAGATCCTATATTTTGAAAGCAAAGCAAGACAAATAAATATACATGTCAGAGATGGAAATAAATATGTGTTTAATGGAAAATTATCAGAGGTAGAAAAAGGACTTAGCAGTGGAAAAGTAACATTTCTAAGGATTCATCAGTCTTATCTCGTCAATTATCTTTTGATCAAATCAAGATCAAAATCTAATGTAACATTGATAAACGGAGAAGTGTTGCCGATTAGTGAAGACCGGCAGAAAGAATTTAGTAAAGAATATGGCAGACTGTTAAGAGGTGAAATCTATGTGTAATGTGGGAAATATAATCTTAAATTCAGTTTTGACATTCGCAAGTGTCTGGATAGTAAGAAAATTTTTAGATACATTTTATGAAAAGAAGCGTTGGAATGTATTATCTGTGAGTGTATGGCTCATATATATTATTTTTCAAGGATATGTCCAGTTTCACAGTGGTGATGCGTCAGTTGTAACTACGATTGTAAATGTATTGCTGTGTATCATGATTTCAGCAATTTCCTATTATGGTTTTGGAAAAAATAATATATTTTTACTTACGTTCTTTTGGGCAGTATGGGCATTGGTAGAAATGATTATTTTTTTCTTTTTAAATTTATTTTGTCTCGAACAAAGAGATTTTAATATGATAGGAAGTATTATATCAAAAATAATCATGCTGATAGGAACATACATTTTGTCTTTTGTATGGAAGAAAAGGGAAAACAACCTGATTCCGGTAAAATATTATATCGTATTTTTCTTTGTATCAATCGGCAGTATTTACATTGCAACAGCGGTGTTCTTTTCAGAAAATAATACAGTGACTGCTATGATAGTTTTCAGCATATTATTACTGTTCAATATGATTATCCTTGAAGTTTATTCAAAAATTACGGAAAAAATTATGCTCGAAAAGGAAAAAACGGTATATGAGCAGCAAATTCATATGATGACTAATAATACAAAAGAACAAAAAAAGTTAATGGAAGATTTTCACAGAGAACGCCATGATCTGATAAATAAATTAATTGTATTAAAAAACGAAATAGAGCAGGGAGAGAAAGAAAATGTCATTCGTGAAATCGACAAAATAATCGAGAATAATCATACAGAAAGTTATATTTCTGACAGCGGAAATCAGGTGATAGATGCACTGCTCAACACCAAATATTCGATTGCCAAAGAGAATGGAATACAGTTTCTTTTAAAAATTTTTATACCGGAAGAACTGCCGGTAAATCAGTGTGATCTGGGGGTAGTATTAGGAAATGCGCTCGATAATGCGATAGAAGCCACAGAAAAATGCAACGAAAATAATAAGAATATTGAAATAGCAATGGGAATCAAAAAGCAGTCATTGGTTTTTGTTATAAAAAACCCATATGAAGGATATTTGAAACAGGACAAATCAGGAAAATTAATTTCAACCCAAAATGATTTCCGCAGACATGGATACGGTATAAGCTCCATTCAAAAAGTTGCGGACAAATATGGTGGAGATGTAATAATCGAGACGCAGGATGGAAAATTTGTTCTGACAGTTATGATGAATATAGGGGAATTTAACAGTTAGATACGTAAATTTGACAGATGATAAAATGAAAGAAAAAAAGTTTTATAATCATTAGAGTATTATGAAGCAGACGAAGGAGAAATACATAATGAAAAAACAGATACAATGATGCCCCTTACATCCATTTTAAAATAATTGATTGGATAATTCGAATTTATGGTAAATAGTCTTATGTTTGGAACGAAGATTGGAAAATTACTAAAAAATAGTGGAAAAAAAGAAAGAATACAATTCTGGTTTGCTTCAATGGTGACTGTGACAGCAACTTTATTATATACCATGTTTGCTTTTGGACTGAGTGATATAACCAATGACAGCTTAAGCAAAAATGACGTACAGCAGTTACAGGGCGTGTTGTCCTCTGTAATTTTGATATCAATTATTGCAGTTATGTTTTTTCAATGGATATTGGCAACACAACTGCAAAATTTATTTAATATTAGAAAACACTTTACAGAAGCATTATTATTGATGGGAACACCGCATAAAAAAATTGTAAAGATATATGTTTCTGAGTTGGTACAGGTTCATGTATCGGCAACTTTGATCGGATGCGTTATTGGAAGCAGCATTTATATTGTTGTTGCAAATGTATTGCAGATTGAAGAGCGATATGTTCCGGTTCAGATATATCTTATTTGTGTTTTGATTGGAATACTATTGAATTCTTATACAATTGGAAGTAATTTATATAAACTGTTCCGGGGGAATATTGTAGAAAAGATCAGGAACGGAAATGATTATATAAAAACAAATAAAATAAACGTTAAAGGAGTATTAGTCAGAATTTGCATAGCAGCTATTTTGGTAATTCTTATGCAATACATCAGTGTGACGTCTACAGTGCGGCAGATTGTAGAACTTTCAAAGTTTTGTGATATTCTGGCAGGTATGATTCTGTTTGATCCGATTGCAAGAGGAGTATATCAGCTCCTTTATTATATGACCAAATTTATGAAAAGTAAGGATGCTTTTCTGTCTGTCGTAATGTCCAAAAGTTATTTTAGAAAAGTAAAAATTACATGTATGTTTTTGATTTTAAGTTGTACACTTTTTGTTGGTTTGCATTCGCTGTTTCGTATGGTTCGTGTATCTGGGGAAAATATTGTTGATAAAAATATAGGGTATGCGTATGTTTTAGATAAAAAAGATATAGAAGTTAATGATAGAGAATCGGATTCAGATACATATTATGGACTAAAAATAAAATCAAAAATCGAAAGTGGAAGTAATGTATTTGTAAGTGGAATTGATAGTTTATATGTAAATCATTTTGAAAAAATTAATGTTGTAAAAGGAAGTGAGGAGGGGCTGAACAAGGTTCTTAATGAGAATGCCAATTCTATTTTAATGCCTGAGATTTTTGCAGCATCAAGTGATATTGGAAAGACAATAAAAATAAACATGGAAGGAAAAATGTATGATTTTATTGTTGCAGGTCTTTATTATTCCAATGATTTTAGTGAGTTAAATTGCTTTGTCAATATAAATTATTTGAAAGATACATTACATATTGGAAGCAATGAACATAATATAGTTTTTTTCAATGAAGGAAATAGCGTTTCTGATAAGAATTTACTTACAAAAGCAGATATTATGAGGAAGAGCAGAGAAAGAGCGGTAAGCGGAACCGAGATAGTGGAAGCAATCACATATCTGCTGATAACATGTGCTGTGATTTCACTGTTTATTTACTATTCGTTCATTGCAAAAAGCAATGAAAAAGATATCCTGAGATTTCAGGCAATGGGAGTGCCATATTTGCAAATTATTAAAATCTATATTTGGAATGCAGTTTTTCCAATTATAATTTCTGGTATATTTTTACTTCCAATCACTAAAAAATTTACATATATATGTTTGTATGTAATGTTATCACCGTATTATTTTGTTGGAGTGAAGGACAGCGGAATATATTCTGAAATAGTTCTATTATTGTTATTTTCGCTAATATCAATAGCAGTTCAAATGTTTTATATTCTGAGATTAAAAGATAGAAAGAATTTTATTGAGGAACTTAGAAATCCTGGAATGTAGCACAAGGAGAAATAATGAAGAAAGAAATAATAAGAATTAATAATCTGAGTTACAAAGTCAAAGATGGTGATGAAGAAAAAATGTTGCTAAATAATATTAGCATCTCATTTGAGATGCCGGAGATTATTACCATATCAGGACCATCAGGTTCCGGAAAAACAACATTTTTATATGCAATTTCAGGGATGTTAGACAATTTAAAGGGTGAAATATACATAGAAGAAAAAAATATTTTAGCTTGCACAAAAAAAGAAAGAGAAAAAATACGCTTAAATGATATTAGCATTATTTTTCAAAATTTAAATTTATTTTCATTTATGAATGTTGAAGATAATATATTGCTTCCTTATTATATTAAGGAGCGAACGGTGAATGAGAAAACATGTCAATTAATGAATGAATATCTAACTATTATGAATTTAGCGGGAATAAATAAACGAGATATTCACTCATTATCAGGTGGAGAGCAACAGAGAGTGGCGATTGTCAGATCCATATTAGATTCAACAAAAATAATTTTATGTGATGAACCAACTGCCAGTCTGGATAGGAAAAATACAGAAATATTCATGAAGGCACTTGTAGATATTACGCAAAAAAGAAATGTGGCAGTTATGATCGTAACGCATGATGAAAACGTTGTGAAATATGGCACGGCAAAATATTATATGGAAGATGGAAAAATAAGAAAATATGAGTAGTACTCAACCTTGTCACTCTGTTGTGCTGCTACTGCATAGGCTGCACTGAGCGTCTGATAGAAAAACATGTATTTTTGTATGTGGAAAGGTTTAGAAAGAGATGAAAATACCGAAATTCAAAGTTCAAATGAAAGTTATATTGATGATTACAACCACTATTATATCTGTTTTTTTAATCCGATTATTATTAATGGGTGGTCTGGCAAAACTGCTTTCATTCGATAGCCAGAGAACTGAAGTATATAAAGATACAGATATCACGCATTACCAGTGGTACATTGGAAAGAATGCTAAGAAAGAATATGCTGATAAATGGGGAATGGATGAAAGCATTTTTCCAGAAAGTATTACAGATAACATGGATGTACTGGATTATAAAATGGTTTACTATAATCCGTGGGACGCACAGTATTTAAGTTATCTGGTCGTCGAATATGATGATAAGAGTTATGAGGAAGAGATACACAGATTGGGGAAATATGATTCAAAAGAATATAAGGGATATTTTGGAACGAGAGGTTTTCGGGATAAGTACCGTCTTTTGGCGATAGAGGTTGATCCAGATCATGGATTGATATATGCGCTGGGAGAAGAAAATAATCAGATTATTTATGTGGAATTGATTTTCTGTAATTATTTTTATGATATAGATTATCAAGATGAAATCGACATACAATATTTACCAATTGGATTTGATGCGACACCGGATAATGAATATCGTCAAAAGAGGCTGAATTGATAGAGGGCAGCCTTGTTGGAGAAGATGGAATAACAGAATAAACTACACACAGACTGCTGTGCCGGGACTATCCTCAGCAGATTGGATATCGTACTCCTGAAGCAGCCCTGGATAAGATTTCTTTTTCCTTCGGTCATTGGTTTTGGTTTGTAAACTTCTTTTTTTCTGTTTGCCATAATAAAAGGCCTCCTATGATTTTAATATTTTATCATAGAAGACCTTTATAGTGTTGAATTTACAGAGATTATTTCACGGGCTCAGATAAATAAGGGACAAATAACCCTTTTAGATTTATTTGTCCCTATTATTCTATATTTTTTCACTTCTGACAATGCAGATGAAACTTTTAAATTTGGTATTTTCCAGTATCATTGTTCAGTTTTTATTGCACCAGACAGGGCATTGTATCCATTTTGTTTGTATGTATTTTCCCCTGTTACTCAATCATAATTTCCTTGATAGAAATCTTCTTAATTTTTTCAGAATATATATACATCATAATTTCATAAATCGTGATAAAACAAGCAAGAGAAATAAGCATAGTAGGAAAGTCAAATTTATACGTAGGTACACCCTCGACATCCTTAAATACAATATCCACCATAAGCCGAAGCAATCCATACTGATATACTGTTCCGATTATAAAACCAATATAGGACAGCGGTCTGTATCCTCCTAAAATTGCCCTGCAACATTCTTTCTGTGAATAGCCGAATACTCTCATCATAGCAATAGTTTTTGTATTTCCGTTTATTACTGTAGTTATAGCAAGAAACAGAGTTGTAAACGCTAATACAAGTCCGATGACCAACATCATCACACCCATCATTTCACTTGATAAATCTTTCATACTAAACGACATTTGTGTCATAGCTGAAAAGCAAAACGAAGCAAAAATAATGAAGAATACAAGTGCCTTTTTAGATTTCAAGGTATTCCTTTTCAAATACTCTACAAACGACAATTCACTGCTTTTTTCGATTCTATGATTTGGTGTTTTAGAAGCAGTTTGCATATTATCTTTCAAAAGCAGCAACACAGGTTTTTTGAATTTGTACCAGGCATAATAAACTGAAAGTGCCGAAAAACACACAGTCGGCAATACCACAAAATAAAATAAAATGCTTGGATGAAAATTGATAGTTATCTCAGGAAGCATTTTATCTTCATTTTGTAGAGCGTAAAACCACGGCATTATAAGAAATGCTCCTGCATATCCGGTTACAGTTCCAATAAATATACTAATTCCGAATACCCAAAAGCTTTTTGCAATTTTGATATTTGAATATCCCAACGCCTTTAATATCCCAAGTTCCTTCTTATGCGTGTCAATATAATGCTTAATATAAAACAACAACATAACAATCGCAGTTAAAAGCAAGCATCCGCCACTTACAAGGCAAACGACTTTTGCGGTAGAAACCTGAGCATTATAAAAAAACATTGATAATTCAGATGTAATTTCACTCTCAATTAATCGAATATCAAAATAAAAGTTCAGAAACATTGTACAAACAAGAACAGCACAACAGGCTATAATGGAAATACCGATGAGTTTTGAAACATTTTTTATTCCAACGAGCATACCATCACCACCCTATCTCATAAGCAGTCTTTTGTGCTTCATTTGTGTAAATTTCAGATATTTTTCCGCTATTCATTTTTATAACTGTGTTTGCCATTTCCGCAATATTCAAATTGTGCGTTACCATTACAATCGTAAAACCATATTCCTTTTGAAGTTTACATATATAATCAAGAACCTGTCGTCCTGTTTGTTCGTCTAATGCTCCTGTCGGTTCGTCAAGAAATAATACTCTCGGTCTTTTTGCCAAAGCTCTTGCAATAGATACTCTTTGCTGTTCGCCACCCGAAAGTTCGCTGGGATATTTATGTAGTTTTTCTCCGAGTCCAACCGCTCTAATGACGTTTTTATAATCTTTATTATTTGCTAAATCAGCACCCATTTTTACATTTTTATCAACGCTCATATTGGGTAGCAAATAATACTGCTGAAAAATAAATCCGACATTTTCCTTACGAAATGAAGTTAATTCATTATCAGAAAGTGCTGTAATATCCTTTCCGTCATAAAACACTTTACCGCTGTCAGGGCGTTCAAGACCTGAAATTACATTCAAAAAGGTTGACTTGCCAGAACCAGATGCGCCGAGAATAACCACAAAATCATTATCCTCAATATCAAGACTGATGTCCTTTAATACTTGGAATCGGCTTTCTCCGTTTTGGTAGGATTTTATTATATTTCTCGCTTTAATCATTATTTTCTCCTTCCTTCAGCTTTTTCAAAATACTCATACATACCTCAGTAATCATTGTACTGATTTCTTCGTCTGTAAATCGGCACATTTTTGTGGCACAAAGCGTTGCAATTCCGTGTGTATATATCCAAAGATGATGATACAGTTTTTTCCCAGCTGCCTTGCAAATTTTGTAATCATCTTGAATTGACAATAGAATTTGCTCATAACTTTCATCTATCAGCGGAAGTACACCAGATAAGTCAGGAATTTGTTTTTGCTCCGTCATAAAGAGGAGTTGAAAAAGCTTAGGCTCATTAACAGCGAAGAGAATATATTGTGTACCCACCCCTTTAAACGGGGGCTCTGTTGTTAGTCCTTTATTGACATATTCTTTATACAGAGCTTTAGCAGATTTAATCATATCCTGCTGAACCTCCTCCATATTTTTAAATACAGTAAAAATGGGTCTTGCCGAACTACCGAGATATGTTCCTAACGCTCTTGAAGTCAAAGCCTCATATCCGTCTGCCCTGACAATATTTAATGCGGCTTCAATAATTTCTGCTTTTGTAAATTTGGCTTTTGGTGGCATACTTTATCTCTCCTTTTACTAAATCGCTTGTTTTAAATCAGCTGATTTAATTATAATTGAAGCCCACCTGAAAGTCAATAAGGCGGCAGAGATTAATTCCTTCAGCCTTATTGACTGCTTATGAAAAGATGATTTCTTCGTTCATAATATCCCAATTGCTACACTTTGTTGTATTGCGTTATGCGTTTTTCCAGCCCTTGCTTTTACCATTATGAACAGTCAGGGCAAGGGGAACATAGTGTGAAATCATATAAAGGGATAAAGCGAACACATTACAATGAATCCTTTGTTTTCAAAGCTTTTGTAGGATTTTATTAAAATACAAAGAGGTGTGATTAAGCACATATATAAAATTGTGTGTTTACAATCGGATTTTTAATAATATCCCCTTGTTTCCCGCCAGCCTTTTACATACCACCTGATTCCAACATATACCAGTTGCACGAATAATAAGAAAAATAGCAGATTGATCGGCAATACTGTCTTTATCCAATCTCCAAAATAGATTGCTATTGCCATGCTTATAAGTGTTACCAGTATTGTAATCATATCCCAGCAGTATTTCTTATATAGCCCGGCAATCTTTATCCCGGTGAATGCTAAAAGTATTTCTGCACCCACCAGACAGCCACCGCAAATCAATAATCTTATCAGCCAGTATATAATTCCGGTAATGACAGGATTGGATATTCCATTACTA
>ENA-OURZ01001926-OURZ01001926.1-human-gut-metagenome-genome-assembly--contig:-NODE-1926-length-20890-cov-88.794288_pt1 | contig 20890 bp, 17 predicted proteins | sample MGYA00242073_ERZ509195 | MGnify/ENA primary metagenome ERZ509195 (study PRJEB26280, sample SAMEA2338837) | human gut metagenome | biome: human gut; feature: human-associated habitat; material: faeces...
GCAAAGGTAAGAACTTTTACGATAAAGGGCAAGGTATAAATGCGGAGCCGCTTACGGACAGTCTCCTGAACCAGGCATATTTTTTCTAACTACAAATATAGAAAGAAACTCAAATATAACGTATTAGATGAATTGTAAACCAAATATATAAAAATGTAATATAATTAGATTTTTAAGAGCGGTTATAAGTAAAGAAATAAAATATTAATAACAACAATAATAACTTACAAGATGAAGAAAACTTTATTATTTTCCGTTGCATTGGCAGGGCTGATGCTCGGTTCTTGTTCAAGTAGCGATGATCTGAATGGTGGTGGTAACAACTCAGGTTTCAATGAGAATGGTGATGGTTATGTTGCTGTTGCCATCAATCTTCCAACACAGAACCCTGGAACTTCACGTGCCAATGATAATTTCAAAGATGGCACTGCTGAAGAGTATGAAGTAAAAGATGCTAAGCTTTTGCTTTTTAATGGTGCGGATGAAGCTAGTGCAACCTTTGTACAGGCGTATCCTCTCACATTAACTTCTGCTACTCCTGGAGCAGAAAATAAGCAAATTACTACCCGTTATCAGCAGACTGTTAAGATTAGTAGTTCGGGGCTTACTAATAATATTTATGCTTTGGTAGTTTTGAATGATAACGGCCTGAGCTATACTGTCGGTGATAAAATGTCTAAAATCCTGACAGTTAATTCTTCTGACCTCAAAAACACTGGCTTTTTGATGACGAATGCTCCATTATCAACAAAGGTAGGTGCTAATCCATTTGATGGCAAAGTAAATACTTTAGTACCTGTTACGTCTGATAATATTCAGAAGACTCCGGAATCTGCAGCTTCACATGCTGTAGAAATCTCTGTAGAGCGTGCTTTAGCTAAGGTTGAAATGGGAACAGCCATGACACCAGTACAGACAACAGATTATACTGGTACGGTTACTGAAGTAACAGGTGTAAAAACAGCAGGTAAGAAACTTTATTATACTGTTACCGGTTGGGAGTTGGCAAATACCAACAAACAGACTTATTTTACTCGCAGCTGGACAAATGATTGGGCTTCATATGAAGCTGCTGGTGCAACATCTAAATTCCGATTTATTGGCACAAATAGTTTGAACGATGATTCAGCTATCCCTGCTTCAGAGTTGTATCGTACATATTGGGCTATTGACCCTAATTATGATTCATTTACAATTGGTGCTTTAGGGAATTCACAAGTTACTTCTACCGATCGGACAATGATTAAGTATTGTTTAGAGAATACATTTAATGTTTTAAATCAGAAGATTCAAAGTACTACTTGTGCTATTGTTGGTGTTCAGTTATTTACAGCAGATAATGACGTATCACCTACCAAGTATACTCCTATGACAGATTTTTATACTGTCGATTCTGATCCTACAGTTGTATATGATAAAACGACTATCGAGAAATTGATTCTTGCCCGATATGTTGCTCAAAACGCTTCGGATTTGAAAACTCATATTTCTGGTACAGTCAGTGCACAGGATTTATTGACAGTATCAGAAACTTCTTCTGATGCGGGTGTTGTTTCTTATACCGTAACAGCTAAAGCTGATAGCCGTTGGACGACTACACCTACGACAGAACAGTTAGAAAATTGGAAGAGTAGAGTGGAAGTTAAAGATTTAGAGCATGTTAAGAGTGGTATTAATTACTATTATGTTCCAATTCGTCATTTTGATAATACTGAGACACCTTGGTCTGCCGATGGTAAAACTAAATCTTATCCAAATGATGATGGTAAGGCAGAACAAAACTGGCTAGGTCGATATGGTGTGCTTCGTAATAACTGGTATGAAATCAGTGTTTCCGGCTTAAAGGGATTTGGACATGCTACAATACCTGATTTGAGTAATATTCCGGATGATGATGATAATTTGAAGGAGTATGTATCTGTCAAGATCAACGTCCTTTCATGGGCTAAGCGTACACAAGGTGCAACTCTCGGTGAGTAATATAAAACGATAAATATAGAAAACAATAATTGATTAGCGATATGATAGCGCAGAAGATAAATAAATGGTTGAAGGGTGTCATGGCGGCTGCCATGACCCTGACCGTCGCGACCTCATGCCACGATATGTGGCACCAGGATTACAGCGATTGTCCTAATGGTGTATATGTGAAGTTTAAGTATGATTATAACCTCCAGCGTGCCGACATGTTCAACGACCATGTTGGACAGGTAACGCTGTATGTATTCGACGAGAACGGAAACTATATAACCCAACAGACCGAGACGAATTCTGCGCTATCATCGCCTCTCAAAGACCCAAATTACGTGATGCACGTCGAGAACCTGCAGCCAGGTAAATATCAGTTCCTTGCCCTTGCCGGACAGAATGCTTATGCTGACCAATTGGTATCCGGTCGCGCCAAGTTCGTTCGTACAGAACCTGCTAACGGCAGTGATATCAAGAAGTTAGAGGTGAATCTCGACCACCAGAATCGTGGTGACTATGATGAAGTTGAGAATCATGCCCTGCCATTGGATACTCTTTGGCATGGCAAGATGCTCGAATCTGTTGAGGTTTCTTCATCCAAAGCCGCCTATGCTACTATTCCTCTGGTGCGTGATACCAAGAAGATCAATGTAGCGCTTCGTGACCTTGACTCTCCACAGGATATGGATGTCAACGACTACACAATGACCATCGAGGACCACAATGCCCGCATTCTTTGGGATAACTCTCTCGATGAGAGCCGTAAACTCATTTATACCCCTCATGCCACATGGAATACGGTAGATGAGGACGAGCGGGGCAAGATAGCCCATGCTGACTTTATGACTTCCCGCATTCTGAAGCACGAAGATTACAACCTGGATGGCCGACTCCTGATTAAGAGCAAGGAGACAGGAAATACGGTAGTGAATGTAGATTTACCAGACCTCTTGAGTCGTCTTCGCACCAGCGAGGAGTACAGTTATAGTGCACAGGAATTCCTAGACCGTGCCTACGATTACAAACTTCAGTTCTTTATCCAGGGTGGCAAGCTCAAGTATTGCTACATCACCATCAGCGTGAATGTACTGAGTTGGAGTAAGCGCATCCAGTTCGAAGAACTCGGAAAATAAAGTCCTACCAGGCTTTTAGAAAGCCGATATAAAAATAAAATGTATGTTTAAGATGAAAACGATAATCTGCTCATTGCTAGCCCTTTTGCTGGTGATGTCGTTCGCATCCTGTGCGAGCGACAACACTTGCGACTTGCCTATTGCGAACAATAATAGCAAGGTGTTTTTATCAGTTTCTGTAAACGTAGCTGGTGAGGACTCTAAAACAACAAGAGCAGATGTTGATAAAACTTTTGACCCAACCCCTTTTGGAGGAGAAGATGGCAATGGTGATCATAAAGGAGAAACTTATGAGCGAGCAGTAAGTAATATGTCTATGCTGTTCTTTCATTCAGACAAGACAGATTTGACAGATGACAAAACTACCATAGATCGTGTAATCTATTTTCCGACAGTAACTCCTGATGGCAAACGTACCATAGCTGTAGAGGTTGATCCGAAGTTTTTGAAAGATACCAATCTTCGTTTCCTGGTCATCGCTAATGTTGGTGATTTATCAGATTATCGTGGTCGTAAGTTATCAGAAGTGCGAGAACAGTTGATTACTGATGTTTTTAAGCGCACCGATGATGCTACCTTTACCAAAAAAGGAGAATTAAGCGGCTTTTCAGCATTCGTTATGTCTTCACGTGGACAGAGTTCTTTAAGTAAGAAATCTGGTAGTGGTACAGAAACTGATCCTTATTTGATCGACCATCAGATTGAGCGTCTGGCTGCAAGAATAGATATTATGCCCCATGTTCAGCGTTATAAGTTAGATGACAAGACCCACTTGTGCAATTATTGCTATAATGTTACTCAGACGGCAGGAACCGATATAATCGGTGGATTTGTATTAGAGTACGTTCGTCCTTATAATGTGTTGACCTCTAAGGAATATGTCTTCCGGCGCACAGCTACGGATGCATCATTAGCTAATTTAAAGTATCTGGGGTTGGAAGAAGCTGATGGCAAGAAGCAAAACACTAATTATGTTGTAGATCCAACATCTCAAGATAAGAGTTTAGCTACTTTTAATTATCCTAAAAATACTAGCGAGAATTGGGCAAACGCTTCTTATGAGTCTTTTTATCAGACTCGTGATGCCGGAAAGACCCATTCTCATTCTAACGGTTCAAGGGCTAGTGATACAAATCCCTACGATCCCGAGACCGCCTATTATATCCTCGATTACGTAAAAGAGAACACCTCTTTTGATAATAATGAGAAATATGCTACAGGTCTTGTCTTTAAGGGTAAGTATTATGAGGCAGAAGACTGGGATGCAGCAAAAAAAGAGCCAATAGCTGGTCATGAATCGAAAGGTAAAGATAAGGCTTACACCTACGTCATTCGCCATAGCGACCCAACGGGAAATGGTACAACTAATGATATAATGCATTACGGCATAGTCCGCAATAACATCTATCGAGTTCGTATCGATGGAATTACTGGTAAGGGACCGGATGGAATGAAGGTAACCCTCAACGTGAGAAAATGGGCAACCTATACTCACGAAGAGACAACAATGTAAAGACAAACAGATAAACAGAAAGTATAGTTTGAAATTAAACTTTCAGAGAAAATGAAAACGATTAGAACGATACATACGGCATTGATTCTGATGGTGCTAGCCTTAATCTCGGCTTGCTCCACAGATAGTGCTGACCCTATACAGGGAGGCAGTGGAGGCGATAACCAAGGCGACAAAGTTACCGTCCACATGACTCTTTCTACAGCTCCTTCTTCAGGAACCAGAGCTACGTTGTGGAATGATGGCATAGATGCGGAAAACATGAAGAGCTGGGTAGTAGCCTTTGTGAAAGACAACAAGGTTGTTTCTTTTGCAGAGAACAACAATGTATCGGATGGTAATCGCATTAAAGATAAAGTCACAATCAAGGATCTTCCTAAAGGAGAAGCTACCTATCAGGTTTATTCCTTTGCCAATCTAACAGCAACAGAACTTGGCATCTCACAAGGTGCAACCGTCAATTTTGATGATAAGAAATGGAAGATGGATGGTAATGGCTTCGATGTTACTACCAAAGGCATTCCAATGAGCAATAAGCAGGAAGTAAAAATTGATGCTTCCGGTAAGCCAGACAAAACTGAGCTTTGGGTAGTAAGAATGCTGGCAAAAGTTACACTCCAGTTTAAGAATCCAAGTTCTACAGATTTGGTAATCAATGATATTACCATCAGCGATATTACAAAGAACAGTAGTGAGAATGGAGATAAGGAGAATATCAAACTGCTGCCAAAGCATTCTGATGCTGATAAAGATGAGGTTACATGTATTCCAAATTTGGTAGAGCAGGCTGCAACGGAGAATTATACTTATAAGTTGTCTCCTACAGTGACGATACCAGCAGGTACTACGGATTATAATGAGATTTCATTTTATGTAAATGAAAGCGCAGCGGGCAATACTTCCAAGTATTTCATCATCAACCTGAATACTTCAGCAGGAGTCAAGCGTTACGCCTTGTTCAAGGATTGGACAACGATAGCTCGCAACGACCATCACATCCTCCCAATCTCATTAGATGATTATAAGTTGAAGTTTGATGTTCAGTCCTTCACAGCCATCGGTCTCTATCCATCCATAACAGATAACGGAACCACTCTTTCCTATACCTGCTATTATCCGGAAGAGGAATTCCATATCCAGCCAAAGGTAGTAAAGGCAAGTGATGACACAGAGGTAACTGGTATCGATAATACCAAAGTAACATGGGAGTTAATCAAAGAAGGAGGTATGGCTGATGAAACAGCTAATGCCAAGTTGGTGTTTAAAACCCTTCCATCATGGAATACAACCACTGGCTATTTCGAAGGTATCTTCAATGATGACAAAGCAGACAAGCAGAGTGCCCTCTACAAGGTCACCGTTCCTGTGCCTGGTGTCGCAGGAAAAGAGCTTATATATAAGATACTTTTCACCAAGGATTTAAGCAGCTGTGCTGCTCGTAAATATACGAGACAGAGTTACTATTTCAGAACAAAACAATAATACTTATATTAAAAAACATTGAAGCTTATGTTTAAGTCTAAGATTTTTAATAGTGTAATGAGATATATGTTGGTAGCAATGCTTGCATTGCTGCCAAATGCTATATGGGGAGAGAATGTCTTTTTAAATGATGTACATAAGGTTAACATTAACTTATGTGACATCATGTGGAAGAATAATGCTTTTGCATACGATTATGCTTTGATTTATTTTAAAGATAAAGATGGCAATCAAGTTTCTTTAGATAATTTCGGCTTAGCTCGATGGGGAAATACTTCTTTTGATTACAATATTTCTAATGTTTATAATGGTGGAGTTAAGAAAGTTGGAAATTATTATATGTTTTCACAGAAAGTTTATAATTGGGGTGATAAAGAAAAACTTTTTAATTTCACTTTTTCTAATGACAAATTAGACTTATCTGGGTATCAAATTATCTTTAAGGCTTCAAATAGTAATGATTTTGAGTCAGATAAAGAAACTGCTGATATAACCATAACTTATCAGCTTTATTCTCAGAGTGATGTTGATGCTGTAACTTTCACCAAGGCAACTGATCCTACTTTGGTGAAATCTACTTATGCTTTAAAAGAAGGAAACAAATGTATCTTCAGTGGCGCTTCTGTATATGATGAAATAAAAAAGATTTTAGAAGTTTCGTCTAAAGAAGATATTAAGGACTTCTATATACGTTGGACTATAAAACATACAGATGACACCAAAGTAGATAATCTTACTGTCTCTTCAGAAAAAATACAGAAGCGTGACGATTTTAGCTATATTTACTTTAATAATACAGGTTCCTCAATTCAAGCAAAAGACTTGGATGTTACCTTAGAGTTGCCTAGTAGTGAGTCTTGGGATAACATAAAATTATCTTTTGTTATTTCCAAAAATATCTCTGAATTGACTACTCAATATGGTGTTGTTGAGAAGGAACCAACTTTGAATGCATTGTATAATATTACGTTGAAAACAAAGTATAACATGCCTTTCAATCATTATGTAGGCCATGCTAATACTGCATTTGACGAAAGCATGCAGCAGACTGCTGAATGGGAGTACTATGTCTATGTGAAAGATGCTAATGAGCAAGTAGAGTTAGTGCTGCCATTCGACAAATATGAAAATGGAATAGGATCGGGATCGCCACTTGAGCCACGAGGTTATTTCAGATGGTATGATTTTAATACAGATAAAGCTAATAATAATTTAAGTCCAGTTACAGGGACCGGAGCATCAACTCTTCTGAATCATATTGTATCGGGAAGTAATGATTATGGCTTGTTTGCTTTCAATCTTCTTCAAGACCCTGTTAGTAAGAATGTTGGTGTTATGTATACTGCACCTGCAGGAGCTTCGTCTGAAGGATGGACTGGTGAAGACATTGCCTGTGATGTGAGCCGTTATATTGATGGTTTAGATGCTACAAAAACTTATCTGGTACATGAGCCAACGCTCTCTATCAGATACATTTTTCATATCCGTTCTGCCAAGCAGTTAGCAGACGATATTATGAATACGGCTATTGGTAAAAAGCCTCAAAGAGCAGGTTATAGAACTTATGAGGATGGTAAGTATATAACAGTTGGTATGAAGGATAAAAGTTCTTCTATTGTTACTCTTCGACTGGAATTGTCAGATGCTACGAAATATTATTTCCATCCATTAGCAAATGGTGTATATAAGCAAGATGGAGCTTTTTATGGTTTCACTAAACGAGTATATTATGCAGCTGAAAAGGACAAACTCGTAGAATCCGACTTCGATAAAAATAAATTATGCAAGGCAACTAAGATTGAATGGTGGGCGTATGATAAGACTAAGACCTATTGTCTTCAGCTTACACCTGTTGAAACCCAACGCTTCTTTGATTTGAAGATGGGAGATCTTAATAAAGAGTGGACGCCTGTATCTTTGACAGGAACTGGCAAGACTTTTACATTTGAATATGGAGATCCTGTATTCATAGTTGCATATGCAATGGATGATGACGGAAACCGTTGTCCTATTGCCAACTTTGATGTTCGATTCATGAATAATCATCCGATGACTAAAGATGAGATAACTAAGGCTGGATTAAATAACAGACTGATTAGTTATCTTGACGAGCATTATAAAATGGCTACCAAGCCAATTACATTTGATGACGATGATGTAGAACAGACTGTGGCTGCTCCTACAAGTCCGGATGACAACCAGGACCGTTTACCATCTAAATGGGATCGCCGTGCTTATAGTTTCGTATATCGTGATCTGATTGACTACGATGCTACTAATTATAATGGTCTGAAGGCTATCGGTCATTCTCCACTTCATGGAGATTATTGCTTGTATAAATCTGCCAATGTTAATGGTATTTCCGGTAATGGTGAGTCACTTAAAGATGGATATCTTTGGTGGCAAAGTGGAATATTACATGATAAGACTTATGAGATAACCAATGGTTCTCAGTATGGCCACTTCCTCTATGTGGATGCATCAGACGAAAGTAGAAAAATCGCCGCTGCAGATTTCACGGCAGATCTCTGTACAGGACAGCAACTTATCTTCACAGCGGGTGTTGCTGACATGACTAAAGCGGATACTAAGCCACAGATTATGTTTAAACTATTTGGTGTTAAAAGAAATGTCAATGATGATATTGTTGAAAAACACCTGATACATAGTTTTGCGTCTGGTGATTTTAAGACTAATGTAGAAAAATTGAAACCGGCAACTTGGTACCAGGTATATGGTAAGATTACTTTGCAAAAAGAGTCAAATGTAGAGCAGTATTCAGATTTCCGACTGGAGATTGATAATTACTGTAGCAATACTGATGGTGCCGACTATGCTGTAGATGATATCCGTATGTATCTAGCGCCCGCTAAGGTTCAGGTGATTCAGGAAAAGCCGGTATGTAACGGTGCTACAACTGGAACCATCAAACTGAAGATACGTGCTATCCACGAGACCCTGAATGCGATTTTGGGACATAAAAATACAAAGATCTATTTCAGATTTGTGGATGAAGATGGAAATCCTGTAAAAACGGATTATTCTTATACCTTAAAGGATAGAACGACCGGTAATACAAGTACAGTTTCTGGTACAGAATATGGTACTGTTGATGTATACGATTCAGAGGAAACCTGTAAGAACTTTGAAATCGATGGTACTAATATGATTGAGCAAGATAGTGAAGGTGAAACCTATATTGTTATCAGCAATAAGGACTTTCCTTTGACTACGGGTAAGAAGTATTATGTATCTGTATCAACAGAAGATCCAGCCAAGGGAAATGCTAATTGGGGTACACCTGCTGAGGTCTGCTCGTTGTACAGTAACTGGTTTGAAATGATTAGCCAGCATCCAGTCATTACGGATACAGATGGTAAGATCGTGACTGATTATAAGATTCCTTGCGATCAAGCTGGCAACTATGAGGTTAAAATTAAGGGACAGTTGACTACAACCGATCCTAATAGTGGCGGTAAGATAACATTGGATAATGTGGAGTTCTTCTGGTATATTAATGATCCTTCAGTAGCTTCCAACAAGCTGAACGAAACAGCCAGCAACACAATCACTATCAGCAAGGAAAAGCTTCCTTTGGGTGAAACACATAAAATCTTTATGTTGCCAAAAGGAACTCAGAATTCAGATGGTTATATTCCATACGAAATCAATGGTAAGACCTATCTGTTGTGTACAGGTGCTATACCGGTAGATTTACGTGTAATGAAGGATGGACCACAGCTTAACTTCGGTTTCAATGATGTGGATTATCCATTCAAGGCTTCTGATTATGAGGCATCGCTTCGCATCGGTTTGCCACAGCTGAAGAAGTTGAAGAATACAGGGTTCCTGGAGATTCCTCTTCATAGTGCTACTATGGGGGATGGAAATGCTATCACTTCGCCACTTACCTTTGTCGATGATAGTGGCACTTCTGCAGTTACTTCAGATAAGGTAATGGTGGCATACACGAATGACCCGTTATGGACAACTGCCATGCTGAATACCCAGGTTGCCACATTGCAGAGTACAGAGTTGCCGGCTATAGATAAAACGACTCAGGCTACCCTCAATATCAAGTTCTCTGACGCTGCCGTAGAGAATTTCCATGAGGGATATTACTACGAGCTCAGATTTGCCTTCGAACAGAGAACAGCTACAGCTGGAACTACCAACTGCCCAGGCGAGTCTTATCTCAAACTGAAGATCGTTCCGGAGTTCGTAACCTGGACTCCTACTGCAGATGGCGGAATGAATGCCAACTGGAACAATGATGATAACTGGCATCGCTCTTCTTCTACAGAATTGTATGATAAGGATTATACCGATTATCAGACTTATGGCAGCAGTACAATTTCTGCGGCAGCATCTGCATCGAAGATAGATATTCCTACTCAGAACAGCTATGTGCCAATGAAGTTTACCAAGGTAACCATTGGCAATCTGAATGGTTTGCCATTCCCTGACCTCGGTAATATCGTTTACCGTAGCACCAATCAGATAGCTACCAAACTGACCAATGGCAAGGGTAATGAAGCCACGAAGTATATCCAGTACGACTTCATGGCTATCTGGAATGAGGCAGATGCCAATAAGGGATTTGGTACTGATGGTAATCTGAAGTGCGAGAAGTTCTATGGCAATACCTGCCATCAGATTTACTTCAAGCCTCAGGGTGAACTTCGCGACCAGTGCTATCTGATATATGACAAGGCTTGGGTAGAAAAGGAATTGGTGCCAAACAAGTGGTACACCATGGCTTCACCTCTGCAGTATATCTACGCCGGCGATATGTATGTGCCGGCAAAGGATGGACGACAGGAAACCAAGGCGTTTACGGATATCACGTTTGATAAGAATGTGAATAGCCGAAGCAAGTATCCGGTTTATCAGAGAGCTTGGATGAAGAGTGATGTGAAGGAAATCACACCTAAGAGTGATTATCCTGCATCTCATTACCCAAGTGTAGCAGCTCCTGGTGATGTTGATATGAATCTCGGCTACTGGAGCCATGTATATAATAAGGCAGATGAAAGTTATGCCGCAGATGGAACCTTCGGTGGTTTCTCTATCAAGGCGGGTAATGCCCTCCTGCCGAAGGATAAGACTAAGAAAGCGCTCCTCCGTTTACCAAAGGCTGATAAGGAATATCAGTACTTCGATTATAACGGAACTGAGAACTCTTCAAGCAAGACTCGGGTTGCGAAAGATGCTGGCCATGGCAAGTTTCTCGTAGCTTACAGTAATGAAGAGAAGACATTCGCAGAGAAGACCCAGGCCTTGGGAACAGATAACGCCAGCGGATTCTATCTCGTTGCCAATCCATATACCTGCTCTATCTCGATGGCTAAGTTCTTCGAGGCTAATACTGGTTTGCAAAAGGCAATATGGATGGTAGAGAATGGCGAGGTGAAGGCGATTTCCAATGCAGAATTGGATAAGCAGAACTACGCTATCCAGCCTACCCAGTCGTTCTTTGTCAAGAAGAAAGAGGATACAACAGTTTCAGATGTAAAGTTCACTTCTACGATGTGTGTTGACCGCACCATTACTCCTGGCCTTCTGATGGCATCAGACTATGTCAAGAGCATTGAAGCAACGACAGAGAATTCAAACGGCCAGACTTCTAGGGCACGCATCGCCTTGCGTCCGGAGGCTTCTGCCGACTATGATGACCAGGAGGATGTGGATCTGCTGTATGACCAGAACCTGAAGGATATTCCGCAGGTTTATACCGTTGCCGGCAACGAGGCGGTGGCTGTGAATGCTGTTCCTGAGTTGTCCTGGATTCCGCTCGGTATCGTGAGCCAGCAGGCAGAAGAGGTTTCACTCACCCTGAAGGGTGTGAACAAGCTCGATGCTCCGGTTTATCTCTATGATGCTGCATCGGCAAGCTTTACAGAAGTTCATGAAGGCGAGGCTGTGAAGGTGAAGGCGGATGACCACGGAAGATACTTCCTCACCCAGACCCGTACTTCAACCGGCATCGACCGCATGGAGACTGAAGAGCAGAGCGCACCGGTGAAGGTTTACTCACCAGCTGCAGGCATGATTGTTGTTTCTGCTCTGGGTAGTGAGAAACTCGACAGGGTTCAGGTATTTACATTGGATGGCAAGATGGTTCACAGTTATCAGTTGCCTGCCAAGCAGAGAATGATTCTGCGAGTTCCATCCGGCATTTACATTGTGAAGGCATCTACCCAGTCCTGTGCTCAGGCTAAGGGTCAGAAGATTTCAGTAAGATAGTATATTCTGGTTTTTAAATATCAATACTTATTTTTTGATAATCCTTTTATACCCACATTATCTGATACCTTACTATATATAGGGGCATCTTTGTTTCTTTGGTAGAGACGAAGGTGTCCCTATCATTTTTATTATTTTTTTTAACACGCATAATTTGCTAGTTTCCAACAATTATCTTATATTTGCAAAGAGTTTCTGTGTCTCTTATGTAGAGATTCAGATGAACGACATCAAAAAACGAGCTTGATTCGCATGATGAAAGAGACAAATATACACTCACAGGTTACGTCCACTATTGCAGGGGACGACGGCGAAGCCGTGGCAAAAAGTGAACAAAACGCTAAGAAAAAGGTTCCGGAAAAGCCTAATGAAGGGCTTGAAAAACCAGCTGATGCAGGATGGTATGTGGCTGTAGTGAGAGTGAATTGTGAAACGAGAATAGCTGATTCTATACGAATCAATCTTAATCACAATCATGTTTGGTTTGATTACTGGATTCCCAAGGTAAAAGTAGTTTATATAGACAAACGTTCCAATAAGCGAAAAGTGAAAGAAAAGCTATTTCTTTCCACCTTTATCTTTTGCAATGTTTCTCCGAGACAACTTGACAATATCCGCTTCCGTTCGGATGTGTATAAGATGCTGACGATGCCAGGTCAAAGGAAAATATATCAAATTCCCGACCAGGTTGTTGCCAACTATCGATATTTTGTAGAGAATGATGAAGAGCCTGTTACTGCTGCCCCTGTTCCTTTGAAGAAAGGAATCAAAGTGCGAGTGGTAGCAGGTAGCATGAAAGGTGTGGAAGCATACGTACAGAGTTATAATGGCAAGAAAGCCGTCATCGGCAGCGAAATCAAGTATATCAGTGGTGCAACGCTTACGATAAGTAGAAATTTACTCGAAGTCGTTGAAGAAGATTAAGTTGTAGAATGCTCTTGTTGCATAAAAAAACTATGAGTTATCTGAGTAAAATGTTATAGTAAGTTATAGCAAAGCGGTCCCATCCCGCACAACCATGGCGAGGGCTTTGATGCCCCGCCAACCTTAGAGCGTAGCGGTTCCGAGCACCGGAGGGCGGTTATATCCTTCCTCCTGAGGTTTCTGTCCCCTATAAGGGGAACCGAAGGGGTCGTAAAGACTATTGAGAAGGCTTGGTTAGAGGTGGAGCTCTCCTTGCAGGAGAGACGGAGAGGTAGAAAAATCAGCACAAATGGAAAAGCGAATGCGTGATGACTATCACCGCAGAACCGGTAAGGAAGCAGAATCATTTTGTGTATTGTGATGTTTAGCCCTAAGCCAAGTATAGGTTAATAAATGCATTTTTTCTCTTAATTCCTTGGTGATTACGAAAGAAAGTCGTAAATTTGCAGACAAAGATTAAAATAAAGGAGAATGTATTATGTTGATAAGTAATGTATCACAAGATAGAACCATTCCTTATTGGGATGAAATCAGGAATTTAAGCATTGAGGATAAATATTCCTTGATAGCTAAAATTGAGTCTTCTTTGGGCGATGTTGATATAAGTGAGTCGACTAATTCGATTCATGGGATACCACGTGAGGTGATGATTGCGGCTGCAGAATATGCTCTGAAGGAAAATAGAGCAGGTCGCTGCATTCCAAATTCGCAAGTTGAGTCTTTTATCAAAGCAAAAAGAGGATGGAAGTAGTTTGGTCTGACTTGGCTTTGACGCAGTTAGATGAAGTCATGGACTATGTGGAAGAACATTTTGGCTTATTAACCTCTCAAAAAGTTCTCCATAATATCTTGGAAAAGACAGATGAACTGGCTCAATATTCCACACATGGCATATATGATGCTCGCTACACTTCGTGGGTATCTGGTCAGGATATGGTTATACGCCACTTGTTGTTAGCTCCAAACCGTGTCTATTATTTGATAGATGGCGAGCAAATTGTAATTATGGGGATAGTTCATGTCAAGCGGTCTCCGCAAGCCGTAACTTCCATGATCAAACGCTTTTTAGAAGAATATGACAAATAGGTAAGTCTTCAGAAAATTGATGCTGTCAGCAACTGTTCGGAATTTCCGAACAGTTAGTAAAGAAGGCAATCGTATGATTACACATAATATGGATTACTCCGCCATAACCCTGATGGGAACCTCCCCAGAGGTAATCCTGTCAAAAGTAGAATAAAAATAATATTCCTCATTCGAGTGGCGACAAGCGCAGAGCGATACTGCAATGAGGAACAAAAATGGTGGTCTCAACCAGCAAGTTATAGCAAGTTGTCCCCCGGCGGTCCCATCCCGCACAATTTGGCGAGGGCTTTGATGCCCCGTCAACCTTATAGCGTAGCGGTTCCGAGCACCGAGTAGGACGGTTACATCCCTAATCCCTATGGTAGGGATTTAGGGCTTGGGTATAGGGTAAGACCCCCTCTTCGCAAGAGGGGGACAGGGGAGTCGAAAAATGTAATAGGGCGTTAGCTGCTTATTACGAAGCATGCAATGCTGAAAGATTTCGCTTCACCATTCGATATTAACATAGACCTCTACAAGTAATTGGTCAGAGTTGTAAAAACTCCCCCAAATATTTGGTAGTTTCAAAGAAAAAACTTATATTTGCAGGCAAAAAAGGAGATACAATTATGAACACAATAGCAATTGACAGCAATATATATAAAGGTGCAGAAAGTTATGCTAAATTACATAATATTAGTGTGACAGCTGCAATAGAAAAGGCGATTTCTTTGTTTTTGCAAAAGGTACAACCTAAGCAAAAGCTATTAGAAACTGCTGAGTTTAATGATGCTTTGTCTTATGTTAAAACATTAAAGGCAAAAGGTGGCAAGCCGATACCGGCAGATGAAAATAGCTTAGATGCGTTGGTTGATAAAAAATATGCATTATGAGAGTTTTTATAGATATGAATATCTTAATAGATTTCGTTGTAAATCGTGCTTGAACATTGGTCATATGGTCATCCCATAGACCGATGCTGTCACATCCTGAATATTCCCCATTCGAGTGGCGACAAGTGCAGAGCGATACTGCAATGAGGAACAATTCTGGTGGGCTTAACCTGCAAGCCCCCTCCATACACTCACTTTCAGCAATATAATTGCAAGCTGATCCCCATAACAGCCCAGCGGTCCCATCCCGCACAATATGGCGAAGACCTTTGATGGTCCGCCAACCTTATAGCGTAGCGGTTCCGAGCACCGAGTAGGGCGGTTACATCCCTAATCCCTATGGTAGGGATTTAGGGCTTGGGTATAGGGTAAGGACCCCCTCTTCGCAAGAGGGGGACAGGGGAGTCGAAACAAAACTTACGTTATGAACATAGAAGAAAAAAAGCAGATTTTATGCGTCGCTTCAAGGCTTCTAGGGAGCGAAAGGTAGAATACATATCACAAATGGAGAAGCGAATGCGTGATGACTATCGCCGTAGAACCGGTAAGGAAGCAGAATCATTTTGTGCATTGTGATGTTTAGCCATAAGCCAAGTATAGGTTAATAAATGCATTTTTTCTCTTAATTCCTTGGTGTTTACGTCAGAAAGTAGTATCTTTGCAGCAGTCTTTATTATAGGAGGTTATACAATGATAGAAATAAAAGAAACATTAGTTATTAAAAGCGATTCCCCAAAGGTAGCAGAGTGGGTGAAGCGTATGAAGGCATATAAGGCAGCTCAGCTGCAAGATATGGCAAAACGAGGATGCGAGGTTTGTGATATTGCTATGTAATGGATGCATTTGAATATAGATTTACAAGCAAAACGGGTGATATATATATCGTGCGAATTCTGAATGATGGAGCGAGATTTTTGTCATCCGAAATAAATTCCGCCTTAGAAAAGTCTGATGTTGAGGTATGGGGAATATATCTCAACAGAATAGGTAGTTATAAACATGTGACAGGGATTCGGGATTTATCACTTATCTCTAATCAAATTTATAGCTTCTTCAGGTCTCATGACAATGTGATATTGTATTATGTATGCGATGATATAGCCGATGTTCCGATGAATGCTCGTAAAAAGGCAGAAGGCTTTTCTGTACAGTATTATCGTAACAGACTTTTTACAAGTTTGTTTCAAAAGCTTCAAGGGTTATTAGATATGAATGTTGTTGATTTACCAATTTGCATTGATGCTTGTGGTAACGATATGTATATTCATATAATGGTTCGCGAAGAACAATTGGATGTTGCTAAGAGAATCAAGCAAGACGTGCTTGATGGTTTTAGCAAATAGGGCATTGCTCTTTTGTTCCATTTTGGAACATATGGTCAATGGCGGTCATAAGATTTCCGCCATAACACTGATGGGTACCTCTCCAGAGGTAATCCTCTCAAAAGTAGAATAAAAATAATATTCCCCATTCGAGTGGCGACAAGTGCAGAGCGATACTGCAATGAGGAACAAAAATGGTGGTCTCAATCTGCAAGCTGTTCCTATGCACCCCCAACCTGCAAGCTATAGCAAGTTTATAGCAAATTATAGCAAGTTATACCCAGGCGGTCCCATCCCGCACAATTTGGCGAGGGCTTTGATGCCCCGTCAACCTTATAGCGTAGCGGTTCCGAGCACCGAGCAGGGCGGTTTCCTTCTTCTTCCCTGAGGGGAGAAGACCGAGATGAGAGGTGGAGCCTTCCTTAAGGGTAAGGAAGGACGGGTAGGTTTTCGAAAAAAGTCTTTCCTTGCAGGAGAGACGGAGAGGTAGAAAAATACCTTCTTTAATGGGAAAAAGTGATGCCAGTGAGTGTAATGAAAGCTGGCTTTCAAATTGTCGAGTGCAGCTCGCTTTATCAACAAGGAAGGACGGGATGATATGCATGCAAAGCCATTTTGACAATCATGTGATGTAATCAGAATGAATATAACGAACAAAGGGGAACGACCAAAGACAGGTTGTTTCCCTTTGTTCGTTTAGAGGCAATTGTATCAGGTGTATCTGTCATCTCTTATTTTCCCATCAATTATCGGCTTGCGGTAATTGGTGGTGAGGAGGGACTGGTAGATGATGCCAACGCCAAAATACTGGCAGCCCTATAAGCTGCAAAAAAGAATAAAAAGAGGAATTTTGTAAAATGAACCAAAATGAACCAATTTTCCAGAATCTTTATATAAGAGATACAGAAAAACCGAAAACTTTCGTTCAATCAACGACTTAGGAAATTATGTACGAAAAGAATCGTAAAATAATGTTGATTTACGTAGAATGATATTAATTTTTTAACACGCATAATTTGCTAGTTTCCAACAATTTTCGTATTTTTGCAAGGAGATTCTGTGTCTCTTATATCGAGATTCAGATGAACGTCATCAAAAAACGAACTTGATTCGCATGATGAAAGAGACAAATATACACTCACAGGTTACGTCCACTGTTGCAGGGGACGACTGCGAAGCCATGGCAAAAAGTGAAGGCTAGCAATGCCAGCCAAAAGGAGTTATAAGAGTTAATCAAGGCGGTGTCGGGCAGCCCAGCTTCCAGCATCCAGACACGGACACTCTTTGGGAGTAGTCCCGGGCAAGTCCCGATGACCCACAATCTTCGCTTTCGGAAAGAGAATCTTCAGATTCCTGAAAAGATCAATGAGTCTCGTTTCCTGCTCAGTTGTCATGGTGTTGCAAGGCTTGCCTTGCTCATCGAGCCCTCCCTCATAGCAGATGCCGATAGAGCATCTATTATAAGGTCTGGCATGAGCCCCCACCTCCAGCAGCTTACGGTGCTGCGTCATCGTACCATCCTTTCGGATGTAGAAATGGTAGCCGATGTCATAAAACCCACGAGCCTTATGGTCACGGCGCAGCTGTTCCACACTATAGTCCTGATTGCATCGGCTAGCCGAGCAATGCAGAACCAGAAATCTCACAGAGTCGGCAGACATCATGTTCTTGCCGTTCTCCACTTTGGCGAGGAGCATGCGCTCAGAGCGTACCTTCCCCCCGCCAATGTTCATTGGAAATGTATCTTTCGTCATAGGAATAATTCAACATTCAACACTCAACACTCAACATTCAACACTCAACATTCAACACTCAACATTCAACACTCAACATTCAACATTCCTATAAGGCGCACGAGCTTACTCCCAGTGCCGTGAGAGCAGCAATCAGCGCTTGTACGATGGCATTCACGATTTGAGTCCAGGAAATCTTGTTTGGATTTGATTCAGAGTTAGAACGAAACATTTTCATAATCAATAAAATTTAAATGAAACAATAAGTTACTGAACTTTCGCATGTGGTTCAAGTACGGGCTGAAGGCCCAAAAGCTCCTAGCCCAGGGCATCGCCCTGGGTATGATGGCAATCAGCAAGACGCCCTGTAAGGGCAAAAGCCTTATGTTTTGCCTGGAGTTTTAAAGCTTTTGCCCTTACAGGGCGACAGGTTTGCGTCCGTAATTACCCAGGGCGATGCCCTGGGCTAGGGGCTTTTGCCCTTTCAGGGCGTGTGGGCAAAACTTGCGAAAGTTCAGTAAGTGATCAGAGTTTAGCAGTGCCTCCCTTTCAGAGAGGTAAGGCACTGCCCGAGTTGGAGACTATTCCAATCCGTCACCATTGTCGGAACCAGTTCCGCCAGCCTCGGTGCCGGAACCGCCGCCAGTAGTTTCACCACCAGTACTCTCACCGCCAGTGGTTTCACCGCCGGTAGTCTTATCCTTCTTCTCTTCACCGTACTTGACGAGTTCGATGGAATCAGGAATCAGGTTGTAGAGACGAGTACCATTCTGCAACTTGGTGAAAGAAGGACGGAAGGCAGGAACGAGACTCTTGACGAGTTTAGCGTTCGCCTTACTCTCATCTTCTACGGCTTTGCCGGTAATGAAGCGGATGAAGAGCTTGCCGAATCCAAGCAACTCGATGTCGTAACCCTTCTTCAGGTTCTCCTTCACGTAGTAAGCATAGCGGTCGAGTACCGCCTTTACGTCTGCAGGAGTAGCTGTAGACTCCACTGCGATTTGGTTAGCAACCTCCTCGGTAGTCAAGGTTCCGTAACTGTACGGTCTAACTGAAAAGAGAGTCTGACCCTTCTTCTCACCCATGTTAATGGTCTTCTTTGCAACTTTGTAGCTTTTACTCATAATTGAAACATTTAAAAGATTAATACTAAAGTTCAGTCATCGTCAGTCCAAAGAGATTTGCAATCCCGTTTGTTCTGATTGACGTTGCGAAGATACAACATTTCGGAGGCGAAAACAAATGCCTTCACTGACGTTCACCATCTGTTTACTGCTCATTCACGATACGTTCACTTTTAATTAAAATCATAGCAATGGAAGATACCAGCAAGGCAAATATCGTCTTTAATATCTCTGGCGGTAACAACCAGATTCTGCCCAATGCTATCAAGGCTGAGCAAAACTTTTATGGCGACAAGTACATAGAGGAGATGATGAAGGCGAAGACCACAAGTCAAGAGCCTGTTCTCTCACCCGAAACAACCCGTCTCTCCCTATATATTAATAATGTGGAAGCATTAGCAGAATATGTAGCCAAGCTCTCTGCATGCACCAGTGCCAAGGAATTGGCTCAGGTGGTGATGGATATGGTGAATGATACAGATGTAAAGGTTGACCAAGATATTATGGTGAAGCAGGAGTTCATCGAAGTCTTACAGCCCTTGGCACCACAGGTTACTACGGGCATCAGTAATATCCGCAAGTATATCAATGAAGCTTGGTATAAGTGGAAATAATCACCAATGAAGTAGCGTGAGGAAAAATACTGACAAAAGGCTCATTTAGGCCCTCCATAATTTCAGAATTTTCAATGAATCCAAATTCAATTTGTAGAATTGAAATTATGTTGAGGCTTGATAAGTTACTGATAATCAGTAGTGTATAAAAATTGAAAAATATCCTTGGTCTCTTGAAAATCTATAGTCGTAGGACTATGACCCCTATAGTTGTACGACTATAACTCCAGAGTTGTACAACTATAGCATGTATAGTCGTACAACTGTAGCTTTACAGTCGTACAACTATAGGATTTTCAACTCGCAAAATTTGCGGATTATGGTTAATTGCTGCTGAAAATTGGCTTTTATTGATTTTAGATGGTTAATTTAGTATGGAGGATAAAAATTTGTACATGATACAGAAGGCACAGGAGTTCATGAATGAGAATCACTTTGCCGACGTCTCCCGAGTGCAATGTCTGCTACGCAAGATGATGTCCAAGGAGTATCATGGCCTCATCGATCAAATCAAGGAGTGTCAGGATCCCCATGCTATCATCAATATTCATGGCGGAAACAATCTCATTGCGCCCACTGCCAGCCAGGCAGAGCAGAAATTGGTGGAGAAACCTGCTGACGAGATAAAAAAAGATAAGGAATAATCAAGAAAGAAGACCGAGATAGAAAGTTTTATGGCAACAATGAGGATACCCTCTCCATGCACCCACTTTCAGCAATATAATTGCAAGCTGATCCCCATAACAGCCTGGCGGTCCCATCCCGCAAAACCTGGCGAGGGCTTTGATGCCCCGCCAACCTTATAGCGTAGCGGTTCCGAGCACCGGAGGGCGGTTACATCCCTAATCCCTATGGTAGGGATTTAGGGCTTGG